>WNGA01010040.1_pt1 | contig 17152 bp, 14 predicted proteins | sample 5400061 | NCBI WGS metagenome assembly WNGA01 (sample SAMN13153366, study PRJNA577476) | soil metagenome | isolation source: 100 cm soil or saprolite under grassland replicate 2 | place: USA:California | collected 2016-06-15 | reverse complement strand
CCGCCGAGTTCGGCCAGCCCGAGGTCACCCTCGGGATCATCCCGGGCGGTGGCGGGACTCAACGGCTCGCACGGGTGATCGGCAAGCAGCGGGCGATGGAGCTGATGCTGACCGGGCGACGCATCGATGCCGCCGAGGCCAATCGCATCGGGCTCGTGAACGACGTGGCCCCCGCCGCCGAATGGCTGGAGCGCGCGCTGGAACTTGCGGAGCGAATCGCCCGCCGGCCGCCGATCGCGGCGAGGCTCGCCAAGCAGGCCGTCCTGGCGGCCGATGAGACCACGCTCAGCGCCGGGCTCGAGCAGGAGCGGCGCCTCTACGAGCTCGCGATGGCCACCGAGGATCGGATCGAGGGCATGGACGCCTTCCTCGAGAAGCGAAGGCCCGACTTCAAGGGCCGCTAGCCGTGCCTCCGGACGAGTGAGGGTCGAGCGCGTCGGCGTCGTCGGGGCCGGGACGATGGGCGCCGGAATCGCCCAGCTCGCGTGCCTGGGCCGCTTCGACACATATCTCCACGACCCGGACGCGGGCGCGCTGCGGTCCGGCGAGGAACGTCTGCGCGCGGCGCTGCTGAAAGGCGCCGACCGGAGCATGTGGAGCCGCGCCGAGGCCGAGGCCGCCTCGGCGCGCCTGCGTGCCGCGGGACACGTGGAGGACCTCGCAGGATGCGAGCTCGTGGTCGAGGCGGCGCCGGAGGACCTCGGCCTCAAGCGCCAACTGTTCGCGAAGCTGGCTGACGTCTGCGGTCCCGATGCGGTGCTGGCCACGAACACCTCCTCCCTCTCGGTCACCGCGATCGCGGCCGGGATCGACCATCCGGGCCGCGTGTGCGGCATGCACTTCTTCAACCCGCCTGCCCTGATGCGCCTCGTGGAGGTGGTGGCCGGCGACGAGAGCTCAGAGGACGCTCTGGCCACCGTCGAAGCCGTGGCCCGCGAGATGGGGCGGGAGCCGATCCGCGCCGCAGACGCGATCGGGTTCGTCGCCAACCGGGTCGCCCGCCCCTTCACGCTCGAGGCTCTACGGCTGCTGGGCGAGCGGGTCGCCGACCACGAGCAGATCGACCGGATCGTGCGAATAGGAGGCGGCTTTCGCATGGGCCCGTTCGAGCTCATGGACCTCGTTGGCGTGGACGTCAACTTCGAGGTCGCGAAGTCGTTTTGGGAGCAGAGCTTCCAAGAGCCGCGCTGGCAGCCACACCCGATCCAGGCGCGCATGGTGGCGGCCGGGCGCCTGGGACGCAAGGCGGGGCGCGGCTACTACGACTACCGGCACGGTCCGCACCGGCCTGAAGACCCGGCGCCGCCCGAGGCCGACCCGGAGGCTGTGATCGGCTACGCAAACCCGATCCAGGTCGACGACCGAGCCTTCACGGCGATCAACGTCGAGTCGCGGAGCCTGGGATCCCTTCCTCCCGCGGGGAACGTCGTGGGCTTCGTCGCAATGCCGGACCTGGGGCAAGCACCCCTGGTGGAGCTGACCCGTTCCGAGGCCACCAGCGACGCAGCCGCCGGCGCCGCGGAACGCTTCATGGAGGCCCGAGGCAAACACGTGGAATGGGTAGGCGACGCACCCGGCCTGGTCCTCGGCCGGATCCTGTGTCAGGTCATAAACGAGGCCCAGTTCGCAGTGGGCCAGGGCATTGCCACGGCGGACGACGTGGACATCGCGATGCGTCTGGGTTTCAACTGGCCTCGGGGCCCGTTCGAGTGGGCTCAGGCCATCGGCCCGGAGCGGGTGGTCGCGATTCTGGACGGCCTGCGCTCGGAGCTGGGCGAGGAGCGCTACCGCGTCGCGCCCTCGCTGCGGCGAGCGGCGATCTAGTCCCCTCCACCCCGAGCCAGCTGCCGGCGACGATCAGCAAGAGCCCGGCGATCATCGCGACCGTAACCGGCTCGCTCAGGAAGACCGCGCCGTAGGTGACGGCGAACCCGGGCGCGAGGTAGCTGACCAGCATCGAGCGCGCTGCCCCGACGGTGACGATGAGCGAATAGAAGATGACGAAGGCGACCCCGGTCCCGAGAACCCCCAGCGCCAGCACCGCAGCGATCGAGCGGTGGCGCGTCCGGCAGCGAGCGCTTGAGGATGAAGCTCCCGACGGAGTACCCGATGCTCGCGAGCACCACCGCCAGCCCACCGAGGACGGCGTCGCGCGAGCCCGTGAGGTCGCCGGCGAACAGAATGACCACGCCGACAATGCCGAGCACGACGCCTACCAGGCGCATTCCCTCCGAGCGCTCTTCGTGGTCGACCCGGAGGGCGATCAGCGCAGTGAACAGCGGGGTCGTGGCGACGAGGATCCCTGCAAGCCCCGAGGCGATCGATCGCTCGGCAAGCGAGATGAGGAGAAACGGCCCAGCCACCTGAATCGTGCCAAGCACGGGGAGCACGACGAGCCGGCCCCGCAGCGGGCGCAGCGCGTTCTGTGACGCCGCGGCGGGGAGCAGCACCAGCGCGGCGAGACCGATCCGAGCGAACGCGACCGTCGCCGGTGAGAGGTCGCGCAGCCCAATCTTGATGAGCATGTAGCTCGCCCCCCAGATGGAGGCGAGGACGAGGAGCAGCGACCAGGAGCGACGATCCACGCCGCTCCCAGGCTAGCTGTCCGGCTTCGTGGCCTAGGCGGGCCGGCCGTTGCCCGACTCGGGGCGCTCGATCGTCCCGGAGTTGATCTCGCCGTAGACGAACGTCGGCACCGCGGGCCACTGGCGCTTCCAGCTCGCCATCTCGGAAGAGGGGAAGACGTTCTGATAGCGCGGGTCGCGCTTGTTCGGGTCAGCGAGGGCCTTCTCCTTGATCATGGAGTCGTACTGGTCGATCGAGTCCTCGAGCGTGTTCGAGTTCAGGATCACCTCGCGGCCGAAGAACTCGGCGGTCCTGCGAACGCCCGGGATCTTCGACAGGTGCGGATGCCAGGAATCGGCGGCGACGCCGTTCTCGGAGGACACCCACACGCCGTCCTCGGTGTTGATGCACAGCGAGTGGTTGCCGTCGGTGTGACCCGGCGTCCACACGAGCGCCGCCCCCTTTCCAAGCTCGACGTCCCCCTCCACCAACACCACGTTGTCGGTGATGAGGTCCTTGATGCCGTCCTCGACGTACCACGCCCACTGCATCGGGTGGAGCGAGGCGAAGGTGTCCCACTCCTTGCGCTGGGCGATCAGCTTGGCGTTCGGGAACAGCGGCGGGCGCGGCGCGGACTCGCCGGCAATCGGCTCCGTGGTCCCGAGCACGAAGCGAGGGTCCTGAACGTGCAGATGATCGAAGCTGACGAAGTCGACGTCCTCCGGTCGCAGGCCGACCTTGGCGAGAGCCTCGTCCGGGTGGTTCCAGATCGTGGTCAGGACCTTGTAGGAGATGAACTCCCCCAGCTTCTCGATCTGCTGCGAGTAGTAGGGCGCCTCGGCGGGCCCCTCGGGAACGGTGGGCTCGTAGGCGAGCGTTCGAAGCTGTCCGTCGAAGTCCTCGAACTGGACGACCTGGAGCCGGTTGATGATGTTGATGAAGGGATTGGGCGCCTTGGCCGCGCCTCCAAAGGCGAACTTCAGCGGATAGCCCGCCGACGCGATGTCGACGGTCCGGATCCCGCGCACGCGGTTCTCGGGGGTCGCGAACCGGGCCCTGAACTCCGCCGCGGCCTCCCGGATCGCCGCCGGGCGATCGCCGCGCGGCCAGGTGTCGTTGGCCTCGTCGAACTCGTGGAAGGGCTTCAGTCCGAGCTTCTCGACCTTCACCTTGGGAACCTCAACGACAGCCATCGCGCACTCCTCCTCCTCGGTCTCGGTTCGAGCCGAACTCTAGCGGCGCAAGCGCGATTCAGTCCCGGGCCTGGCGCGTCGATAACTTCGGCGGAGTGCTCAACCTCGCCCCACCTATCCGCCGGCTCGCAGGCCTCGTCGGCGCCGGCAGTGCGATCCTGGCCCTGGGGATGCTCGTAACCGCGCCGAGCGCCGCCGCCGACAGCGCGCGCCCTCTGCTGCCGGACCTCGTCACGCTGAAGCCGGCCGACCTGACGCTTCAGAGGGAGGGAAAGGCCCTCAAGCTGCGCTTCTCGAACTCGGTCGCCGACATAGGGGCCGGCCCGATGGAGATTCGACCCGAGCCCGGGGAGCCCATCGACTGCAACGCCGATGGGGTGGTCCAGGACCATTACGCGGACCAGCGGGTCTACGGAGACGACAACGGCGACGGCCACTACGACGAGGGAGACACGGCATTCACCGACAGCCGCGTCGGCTGCAAGGCCTACCACCCCTCGCACCACCACTGGCATTTCACCGACTTCGCGAGCTACAGGCTCCTTCGCGAGCCCGACGGGAAGGTGGTCGCGGCGTCGACCAAGGTGAGCTTCTGCTTGTTCGACGGCCTCCGCCCCTTCCCCGATCTGCCCGGCTCGCCCCTTAGCGGTCAGTACTCCGCCAGCTGCCAGGAGCTCGACCCGCAGGGGCTCTCAGTGGGATGGGGAGACGTCTATACCTACGGGCTCCCCGGCCAGGCGCTCAACGTCACCGGTCTACCGCGGCAACGGCGCCGAGCAGCGCCTTCGCCTGCACCCCATGAAGCTTGCGGCGGAGACGCTGCCAGGCGCCTGCCGCAGCTGATCAGGCGCCGACCTTGGCGGTACCGGGCTCCTCGGTCTCCTGCTTGGAGACCCAGTGCGCCTCCGGCGACGGCGGCGCGTCGCGCAGGTACCACTCCGCGTCGAGCGCGCCCATGCAGCCGGTGCCCGCGGCCGTCACCGCCTGGCGATAGGTGTGGTCCACGAGGTCACCCACCGCGAATACGCCGGCGAGGTTGGTGCGGGTGGAGCCATCGCGAGTGAGCACGTATCCCTGCTCGTCGGTGTCAACCTGATCGGCCACCAACTCCGAGCGCGGGGTGTGTCCAATCGCCACGAAGGCGCCGCCGACCTCGAGCTCCTCGGTATCGCCGGTCTCGGCGTGGCGCAGCCGGACCTTGGCGAGCTTGCCGTCGTCGCCGGCGATGAACTCCTCCGGGACGAAGGGCGTCTTGAAGCTGATGTTCGGGGTTTCCCTGGCGCGCTCGACCATGATCTTCGACGCACGGAAGTCATCGCGGCGGTGAACCGTGCTCAAGTCGTTGGCGTACTTGGCCACGGAGATCGAGTCCTCCATCGCCGAGTCGCCACCGCCGATCACCACAACGTCCTCGCCCTTGAAGAAGGCGCCGTCGCAGACGCCGCAGGTGGACACCCCACGCCCACCGAGCTCCATCTCGCCCGGGATACCGAGGCGTTTCGGCTCAGCCCCCATCGCGAGGATCACGGCCTTGGCGAGATGCTCCTCGTCCCCGACCCAAATCCGGTGGATGCCGCCGTCGGAGAGCTCGATCCGGGTGGCGTCGTCGCTGATGAACCGTGTGCCGAAACGCTCGGCCTGCGCGCGGAAGTGCTGCATCAGCTCGGGCCCCATGATGCCCTCCGGGAAGCCCGGATAGTTCTCGACGTCGGTCGTGTTCTGCAGCTGGCCCCCCCATTGGAAGCCCTCGATCACGAGCGGCTCGAGCTCGGCGCGGGAGGTGTAGAGGGCAGAGGTGTAACCGGCGGAGGCTCCACCGACGATGATCACGTTCTCGACTCTCTTCTCGCTCACGTTCGCTCCGTCTCTCTCATGGCCATTCCGTTTCCCGTTTGGCCTGAATTCATTATACTTTACTTTCTGAAGTAATGGCGGTGCGCGGCTGGGCCAGCCCGGTGCTGGGGCCCCCCACCCGCCGCTCGTCCCACCGCGCGACCGTGCGGCGGAGCTGGAGGAACGCCGCGATACCCGGAGGGATCGGGAGCCAGAAGGCGAGGAGGCGGTAGGTGAGCACCGCCGCGAAGACCTCGGTGCTCGGAAGGCCGAAGAGCACGAAGGTCCCGATCATCCCGGCGTCCACCGCCCCCACCCCACCGGGTGCGAAGGGAAACAGGTTGGCGACCATGCCGATGAAGAAGCCCTGCACGACGACGCCGAGCGGGACGTGCACGTCGTAGGCGTGAAAGGCCGCCCAGAGGATGCCGATGTTCGTCGCCCAGAAACCGACCGCCCCGAGCACGGCGAGCCCGCCGCGGGAGGGGTTGCGAACGAAGTCGATCGCCGTCCTCGTTCCCCTGGCGAGAGTGGCCGGAGCCGTCGCGAGTCGCTCCGCGAAGCGCGCGAAACGATAGCCCTGCGCGAAGTGCGTAAGGCGCCGCTCGACGTCCTCGGGGATCAGCGCGATCAGCAGGAAGACGACGATCAGCGCCCCTGCGACCGCCGCCGGGACGATCGTGAGGCCGACCGGATGCTCGCCGCTGAGCACGCCGTTTCGCAGCAGAACGCCGAACACGACGAGGGCGAGCATGTAGACCGCGTAGAGGAGGACGAGGAACGCCACCATCCGACAGGCCGTCTGGCGGCGCTCCATGCCGGCCTTGCGCAGCGCCCAGTAGGTGAGGACGATGCCGCCCGCCCCGCCGGCCGAGAACAACCTCGTCGCGGCCAGACTGGCCATCGTGATCTGGTACGACTCGCTCCACTCCAGGTGCATGACGTGCTCGCCAACCACGCCGCGAAACAGCGCCACGTAAGAGAGGAACGAGAGCACCGTGAAGCCGAGCGCGACCACCAGCCAGGCGGGGCTCGCATCGCTCAGCTTCCCGAGCGCATCCTGGATCCCGACGAGCCGCGGCAGCAGGATGTAGATCGCCGCCACGAGCACGACCACGATGACCAGGGTCTGCACGAGCCGCTTCGGATCGGCAAAGAAGGAGGGCTCGGCCTCCTCGCTCTCCACGTCGAGGCTCGCATCGACCGCCTCAGAGTCGCTCCCCATTACGTCGAATAGTTGCAGGCGCGTCAGCCGATGGCCATGCAGCGTCCTCAGCCGTTGGCGATCCGCTCGAGCCTCTGGACGCCATCGCTGATCCACAGCGCGAGCGGCTCGGCCAGTGGCTCGCCGCGGCGCACCACCGCCACCAGAACGCCGCCTGCGACGAGGTCGATCGCGTAGTGCTCCCCCAGGTACACGAGAGCCAGGCCGAGCGTCGCCGCGTACGCCCACCCAGACGCGCCGGCCAGCGATCCCGTCTCGGCGAGCAGGATCGCGGCAAGCACCGACGTCCCGAAGTGGAGGGACGGCATCGCCGCCCACGGGTTGCCGCCGAGCGACTCATACATCCTGGGCCACGCCGGCCCCCACGTCCGCTCGCCGACCTCGACCATGACGCGCCGCAGCCGCCGGGGCGGCGCCTCCGCCACGAGCTCGGCGCCGAGCTCATCCGCTTCCTCGCCGAGGATGCCCTGTTCCGCCGCCCACCAAGGCGGGGCCGTGGGGAGCGCGAAGTAGATCGCGCAACCGAGGTCGTACGCCGCCGCCATCTGCCGGGCAGCCCGCGCGAAGCTTTCGTTGCGCCGGACCAGGATCCAGGTCAGCGCCAGGTGTGGCTCCACGAACCAGGCCCAATGGACGATCGAGAGAAGCCGGTCGAGCTTGGTCACCTCACCTGGGCGGGAGAGCGCGCGCTGGATGCGCATGTTCGGCAGCTCACCGAGACCGAGGACCCGGTCGGCCCGGATCGGATAGCGGACGTGAAGCCGGCGCCGAAGGCGCTCCGGGTCGTCGTAGGGGAGCTCGTGGACCACGGTGAACGCCCACATCTGGAGGGCGAAGAGCGCCGCATCGCGGGTCTTCGTCCGCGGGAACAGCACAGCGAGGGCGAACGGTCCCGCGGCCGTGGCGGCGACCGTCACGGGCGCCGGGATGCGAAGGCGCCTGCGGACGAGCGGGATCGCGACCGATGCGGCGAGCGCGGCGATTGCCGCGCCTCGGACAAAAGGCTTGAGCGGGGAGCTGCGCAAGGGGCGGCGTGGCCAGCCAGGGCTCACAAGGGCGGCGAGTATAGGGTCAGCCGGGAGGACGCCGGAATGGGCCCACGTGAACCACGGCGCGCGGAGCCGGACCGGGGCCGTAGCCGAGGAACCTACCGGCCACGTTGCGGTAGGCGACGCCCGTCTCGTTGAGGGCGGCGGTGGTCGGATCCGCAATGCCGAACCAGTCCCAGGGATTTGAGGCGTCCTGTTGCGGCGTCGTCCAGGCGTTCGCGAAAAGTCCCCCCACCCCGGAGCCGGGACGGGCCATTCGGCGCACGACGTCACGAAAGAGCTGCGCCCGGTCGGAATCGCTCATCGCGGTCAAACCACGCGTCGAGGCGCCGAATCCGAGATAGATCGGGGCCGCCGAGTTGCCGGTGTGGTCGAGGGCAAGGCGCATATGGCGAACGAGCGCGTCGATGCCGGTCATCGTCTGGGTGTAGTTGGCCATCACGAGCACGCCGTCGATGCGGCCGGCGAGCTCTGGCCGCGATGCGACCATCGCCCTGATGAAGGGAGACGCGTTACCCGCGTTTCCGAGATCGGAGACGGGCACGATCGCCCGGGCGCCGGGATCTACGGACCGCAGCGCAGGCCGAACCTTCGCGTACAGGGACGCATAGCTCGACGCCGACGCCGTCCCGCCGGGCGCATAGCCATCCAGGTTGCCGTAGTCCCAGACCTCGAAGTTCCGAACGGCCAGGCCGGGGTTGAGGTGCTGGTTCTCGGTCCAGAACGAGCCACCCCGGCCGTAGCGACGCGCGAGCCGCGCCATGAAGCCCGCGTAAGCCGATTCGAACCCGCCGCCGGCCCCGGCCGCCCAGGGCGGCGCGGCACCGAACGATGGCGTGAGCCCAATCCCCTGAAGGCCCATCTTCAGCACGAGGCCGTCGAGCCACGACCAACCCGCACTTCCGTAGGGGGATGGGCCCTCCGGCTCAATCCGCCGCCACTGGATCTCCTGCTGCACCTCCCCGATGTGCGCATCGTGCATGGCGCGGAACTGCGAGCCCCATTGCAGGGGGTCCGTTGGGAGTTGCACCACGCTCACCCCGAAGAAGTCGGCGGCGGCGGCCGGCGGAGAGACCCGCGGCGGGTCGGCCGTCGGACTGGGCGGGCCTCCGCACACGTTGATGGTGGCGCTGGGGGCCGGCACCGGACCGCGGCCCTCGAACAGGGCGACCTCGGCGGCGTAGGCCTGACCCGACGGGTAGAGGACCCCGGAGGAGGGGGATGCGATTCCCCACCAGTCGTCGACCTTCATCGGATTGCGCTCGGCGGACGACCATTCGTGAGCTGCGACGGCGGTGACCCCGCAGTCGGTGCGAGCCACCTGGTCGGTGAACTGACGGTAGTTCCCGGCGCGCTGGTTCTCCGAGAGCGCGCCGGCGGCCTGCCCGCCGTGCCAGCCGAACTCGGTGAGCGCGATGCCCGCAGCGCCCAAGCCGTCGGCGTTCATCCGCTGTCGAAGCCAGCCCAGCAGCGAGATGTCGACGTCGGGATCAAGCTCATAGAGATGAAAGCCCACCGCATCGATCCGGCCGGCCAGGCCCGGGTCCCGGGTCAGCATTCGGCGCAGGAACTCGTCGGCGGCGATTCCGACCAGCCCTTGGTTGTCGTATCGCGCCTCCTTGAAGGCCGCGAGGCCGCCCAGCACCACGTCCACATTCGGGTCGACGGCATGGGCCGCGTCGGCGGCCTCCTGCACCATGGAAGCGAAGGTCTCCGGGTCGGGCGCCGGGCACCAGAAGCCGCGGAAGTTCGCCTCGTTCCACACCTCGACCCGGGTAACCGGCCGGTACGGCAAGTTGGGGTTGGCGACCCAGAAGCCCCCTCCCGATCCGTAGCGACCAACGAGCGCAGCGACGAACGCCCCGTAGTCGCCGGCATGGTCGGGAGAGACGGCGCTGCGTCGATCGCACCCAGCCGCCGCGGCGGCAGGGTCCTTGGCCCAGTCGGGCGCCACCATCGCCATCGGGAACAGCTGGAGGCCGTGGTTGGCGAGCGCGGTGACGTAGTTATCGGCAAGCGACCAGTCATAGGAGTGGTGCCCGCTCTGCGGCGCCGTGGGCTCGATCTCGCGCCAACCGACCTCCGCGCGGACCCAGTCGAGCCCTGCGGCCTTGATGCCCGAAAGCTGAGCATCGCGCCCCGCATCCTTTCCCTGCACGGTCATCGCCCACTGTTCAGGCGCGCTGATCCCGAAGAGGGAGTCGGGCACGCGGGGCACGAACGCTGCTGCGTCGCTCGCTGAGAAGGCGACGATGGCGATCAGCAGGGCGCCGACGGCGACGAGCCGTCGTACGCGACGCCAGACGGCGGGAACGACTCGCATGCTTCCTCCCGTGAGATCGCCGCCATCCTGGCGCCTGAGCAACTCCTACCGAGCCCATCGGCACGAAGCCACGTGGGCGTTAGCGTCAGACGGGTATGTGAGGCGCGGGCAGCCCCGCCGGGTCGATCGGGCCGGGCATCAGCCGCTCCGGGGGCGGGATCTCGATCCCGATCGCGCGCATGCGGCGCTGAAGCGCCTTGTAAGCGAAGCCGTAGACCTGCGAGGAGTGGTAGTCGTAGGAGATGAACTCGCGCGGGCTGTCGGCCTCGGGTGGGGCGAAGACCTCGGCGGCACGCGGGAGCAGGTGCTCGAGAGTCCGCAGCACGACGTCCTTCATCTCCGGCCGCTCCTCGCAGGCGTCGCGAAGGAACCGGACGCCGAAGGCGATGTGGCGGTGCTCGTCCTGCTCGACGAGCGAAAATCCCCTTTGGAAGCCCGGATAGATGTCGTGCGCGGCCATGTACTGGAGGATCGTCCGCTGTCCGGTCATCGCGAGCACCCCCTCGGTGACCATGTGGTAGGTGACGATCCCCTCCACGAAGAGGGCGAGGTCGTCGGGACTGGCCAGCAGCCGCTTGGCCACGCCGCGGAGAGCGTCGTCGAACAGGAAGTGCCAGGCGCCGAGCATCGTCGCCTCCGTCTCCTCGAGGCGACTGCGCAGATCCTCCGCGGAGTACGCCATCACCTCTGCCGCGAAGCGGTCGAAGAAGACCGCGTGGCGCGCCTCGTCCACCAGCTGGGTGGCGAGGAAGGCCTCGATCTCGCCACTGGGAGCAGCCAGGAGGAACGGCGCCAGGTCCGCGGTCACCCGCTCCTCGCCGACATAGAAGCTCCCGAGCGTCCATGCCGTGTGGCGCTGCGCCTCGCTGGGCGTGGCCAGCCAGTGTTCGCGATCGACCGAGAAGTCGAGCTCGTGCGCCCTCCAGTTGGAGCGCTCCCAGAGTGCGTAGAGATCCTGGTAGTCGAGCAGCTGACCGCGGCGCCGCGCCCCCGCACCGCGCTGCGCCGGATCGATCGCCGCCCCCTCGGACCGACCATCGCCTGCCTGCGGGACGCCGGGCGCGTTCACCCGAGCGCCCCACGTGCCGCCGCGTGAGGCCTGCAACTCGCGCTGTTGGCGCTCGCGCTCGAGCTCGGGTGCGTCGAGGCCGTTGGCGCGGTCGATCCAACGACCGAGCAGGGTGACGGCGTGCAGGTCGCCCTCGACCTCGGTGAGGCCGAACTGCATCGCGGTCGTGGGGCTGAGCTCGCCGGCGGCGAGCTTCCTCCAAGTCTCCGCCGAGAGCATCACGACGGCGCGACGTTCGCTCGTCCCGTCGCCATTTGACGCCGCAGCATCGTCAGGCAACGTTTCGGAATCGCCCAGCACTCGCACCGAGCCGTCGTCCACGATCACGGTCCAGCGTCCGCCGCCTTCGTCCGAGAGCTCGTAGCTGACGGCGAAGCGCTCGCCGCGAGTCCACGCCGGGTCGATCAGGTGCTCCAGTGCCCGGAAGGCGAGGTCCGGGTCGATCCGGCCGCCACGCCTGGCGAGCTCCTGGGCGCCTCCCGGTGCGAAGAGGCGGCGCAGCGGCAGCCGCTCGCCCTGCTCACGACCGACCCGCCGGCGTTCGGCCAGCAGCGAACGCGCCATCCGCGCCGCAAGCCCCGGGCTTCGTCGCGCAAGCCGTAGGGCCGATCCGCTTTCGTTGCCGTCGGGTGACGTCACCGCTATCCGAGCGCATTGTCCCAGAGAAGCAAGCGCTCCCCGTCGGCGGTGAGCGCCGGGGCACGATTAGAATGCTCGCGCCTTGGCGCCCCGGCATATCCCCCGCCGTCTGGCCGTCCCGATCCTTCTCGCCGCGCTCGCGCTGGCGTTGCTCGCGGCGCCGGCGCAGGCGACCGTCTTCGGCCCGCGGGCGAGCCATTCCCCGAACGCCGACGACATCCGCACCGCCTACTGGGTCGCGATCGCGGTGGCCACGATCCTGGTGGTGGCGATCCACCTCTTCCTGCTTTCCGCGCTGATCCGCTTCCGGGCGCAGCGCGGTCGTGTGCCGCGCCGCTTCGTGGCCGCTCCGGGCGCGTTGAGGCGGCCCGCCGTGCCGCTCGCCGCCGTGGCGCTCGCCTTGTTCGTGTTCGGGATCGTGATGACGAGCGACGCGCGCGACGTGCAGCCGAGCGGCTCGGAGGGCCTGGGTGCGCGGGCGAACCTCGTCGCCCAGGTCGGCTCGCTGAGCGTGCCACCCGACGCGAAGCCGCTGCAGATCAACGCGATCGGACAGCGTTGGCTGTGGCGCTTCGAGTACGGATCTCCGGAGCCCCCGGCGAAGGTCTTCTCATACAACGAGCTGGTGGTCCCGGTCGATACGACGGTTCTCCTCCACGTGCAGTCCACCGACGTCCTGCACCGCTGGTTCATCCCGGCCCTCGGCGGACAGGTGGACGCGATTCCCGGGCAGGTGAACGACACCTGGTTCCGGGCCGACCACGAGGGCGTCTATCCCGGCCAGTCGACGTCGTTCTCGGGCACCTCCTACGCGGTGATGCGCGCCTGGGTGCGGGTCGTCAGCCCCCAGCAGTACCAGCAGTTCGTCGTGCGGAAGCGAAAGGAGATCGCGTCCGCTCAGGTATCCGTTCAAAGCCAGGTCGAACAGCAGGCCACCACGCCATGAGCCCGCCACCCACCCTAGCTCCGGCTCATCCCGAGGTCGTCACGGACGGCCTCCCGGGGCGCAGGCCGGGCTGGGTGGAGAGGGCGACCAGCGCCGATCACAAGTCGGTCGCAAAGCTCTACATCGGCGCCGCGCTCAGCTTCGCGGCGCTGGCGGTGGTCGAGTTCGTGGTGATGCGCGTCCAGCTCATCGTCCCGGACAACACCGCCATCGATCCCGAGATCTTCGACCGCGTGCTCTCGGCATTCGGCATAACGGCGGTGCTCCTCTTCGCGATCCCGCTCGCGCTCGGCCTGATCGGCTACATAGCTCCTCTACAGATCGGTGCGAGAGGAGTCGCCTTCCCCCGGCTCAACCTGCTGTCGTTCTGGCTCTATGTGGCGGGAGCGGCGACGGTGTACGCCAGCTTCCTCTACCGGCCGTCGGAGGCCGGCCTCGCGGCATTGCCACCGCTGTCCGGCAACGTCTACTCGCTGAATGCGGGCGTCGACGCGTGGATCGTGGGAGCCGCCCTCGCCATCCTCGGCTTCGTGTGCTTCGCAATCAACCTCGTGGTGACGCTGCACAACATGCGGGCGCCCGGGATGGCCTGGCGCCGAGTGCCGCTGCTCACCTGGGCGGCGGGGCTGAGCGGCTACCTGCTTCTGGTGATCGGACCGGCGATGCTCGCGGCGCTGACGATGCTGTTCATCGACCGCCACTACGGCGGGGTCTTCTTCAACGCGGGCGAGGGGGGCGCGCCGCTCCTCTACGAGCACCTCTCCTGGTTTTTCTTCACCGGCGCCTACATGCTCGTCGTGATCGTCGCCGGCGGGGTCATCTCGGACATCCTCCCCACGTTCGCGCGCAAGCCAATGTTCAGCCAGCGGGGCGCGATGCTCGCTTTGCTTGCGATCGCCGTGCTCGGCCCCCTGGCCTGGATCCAGAACATGTACACGGCGCCGATTCCGCTCGGCTTCGAGATCTTCGCGATGCTGTTCGCTCTGGCGCTCACCGTCCCGATCGGCGTGCTGATCTTCACCTGGATCGCCACGCTCTGGGGCGGCACCATCCACCCGCGCGCGGCTCTCCTCTACGCGGTGGGGGCGATCAGTGCCCTGACGATCGGGCTCGCCGGGGAGCTCGTGTACTCGGTGATCCCGGTGGGCTGGCAGCTCGACAATACGATCGCGGCGCAGGGCGACACGATCGCGGTCTTCGTCGGCGGTGCGGTGCTCGCGGGCTTCGCCGCCCTCCACTACTGGTTCCCAAAGCTCACCGGACGCATGATGGGCGAGGGGCTCGGCAAGGTCGCGCTGGCGAACATCCTCGTCGGCCTCTACGTCTACGAGGCGATGGCCTTCCTCGCCGGCGTCAAGGGACAGCCCGTTGACATCTACAAGTTCTTCGGCGACAACGGGCTGGACGGCTTCAACCTCGTTGCCTCGATCGGCGCGTTCGTGATGGCGATCGGGATTCTGCTCGAGCTCGTGAACGCCGCGTACAGCTACGGCAGCGGCGTGAGGGCGGGCCACGATCCCTGGGGCGCCGGGACCCTCGAATGGTTCGCCCTCTCCCCTCCGCCCGAGCACAACTTCGACGCCGTCCCGGATGTCCGCAGCGCAGAGCCGCTGCTCGACATCCGCAGAGCGATTCAGGACCGGACGACGGCCTGGCGCCAACCAGGCGAGACCGTGCCCGCCGAGCCGCCAGAGCCCGAGCCGGCCGGCGAGGACGCTTCCGGCGGCGCGGCGGTAGCCTGAACTCGATGCAGCGGGCTTTGCCTCGTGGCGAAGCGGACGAGCTCGCCCGCTTCCGCCGCCTCCTGAACGCGACGATCCTCGGGACCTTCGCGCTGATCGTGATCGGCGGCATCGTCCGCGTGAGCGACTCCGGCCTGGGCTGCGGCGCCGCCGGGACCGGCACGAAGGGCTGGCCGCTGTGCGGCGGCCGGATCCTTCCCTTCCTTCAGGAGAACGCCGTGATCGAGTTCAGCCACCGCGCCGCCGCGACGCTCGTCGTCGTGCTGATCGCGGCGCTTGCGATCCAGGCCTTCCGCCGTCTCCGCGAGCACCGCTGGCTGGTGCGCGGCACGGTCGCTGCCGCGGTGCTCGTCCTCGCGCAGGCGGCGCTGGGCGGCCTCACGGTGGAGCACGGCCTGCACTCGGCCCTGGTCGCCGCCCACCTCGGGTTGGCGATGCTGCTCCTCGCGCTCCTGATCGCGCTGCGCCGGATCGCACAGCCGCTCGAGCACGCCTCCCCGGTCGACGCTTCCCGGGCGCTGCGCGCGACCGCCATCGTCGCCACGGCGCTCCTCTTCGCGACCATCGTCGCCGGCGGCTACGTCGCGGGCACCGAGGGTGAGGGAACACCCGATCAACCGGTGCTCGGAGCCCACCTCGCCTGCGGCCAGCAGTTCCCGACCTGCCTCGGCAAGTTCATGCCGTTCTCATACGGCCGCCTCGTGGACATCCAGCTCACGCACCGCCTCTTCATGTACCTGACCGCGATCGCGGTGCTCGCGATGGCGGCCGTCGCAATACGCCGCAAGGCCGTGGGGCGGTCACCAAACGGAAGCCGCGCGTTCCTTTTGGCCCCCGTCCTGCTCGTGTGCCAGATCCTGCTCGGTGCCCTGAACGTGTGGCTGGGGAAGCATCCGGCGCTGATCGTGGCCCACCTGACGCTCGCGACGGTGCTCTGGGCGACGGTGGTGTACGCCGCGGCGTCGCTCCTCGCCGTGCCCTCCCCAGCGCGCCGCCCCGTCGAGAGCGGCGGCCCCGAGACCCAGGCGGTGACGGCCTGACCACCATGGAGAGCGCGGCGAACACCGGCAGTGCAAGGGGTGGAGGCACGGTCGAGGAGCCTGCGGTCGGCGGCACCGCGCCCCTGACCCGACCGGCTTCCCCGCCCGACACCCTCAGCCGCCCTTTCGGCGGCGTGCTTCGCGACTACCTCGCGCTAACGAAACCACGGATCATCACGCTCCTCCTGATCACCACCGTCACGACGATGTTCGTCGCCGACCCCTCCGGGCCGTCACTTGCGACGATCCTCTGGACGGTGCTCGGCGGCTATCTCGCCGCGGGAGGGGCAGGGGCGATCAACCACTATCTGGAGCGCGATCGCGACGCGCGTATGGTGCGGACGTGCGCTCGACCGCTCGTTGCGGGGCGGATCGAGCCCATGCACGGCCTCGTTTTCGGCATCGCCCTCGGGGGCTTGGCAACCATCGAGCTCGCGGCGACCGTCAACGCCCTCGCGGCCGTCCTGGCCCTGGCGGGTCTGCTGGGCTATGTGTTCGTCTACACGCTCTGGCTGAAGCCGCTCACCCCACAGAACATCGTCATCGGGGGGGCCGCCGGCGCCGTCCCACCGCTCGTCGGCTGGGCGGCTGCGACGGGTGGGCTAGCTGTGGAGGCGCTCTACCCCTTCGCAATCATCTTCCTCTGGACTCCGCCCCACTTCTGGGCGCTCGCGCTGCTGATCAAGGACGACTACGAGCGCGCCGGCATCCCGATGCTGCCCGTCGCGCGGGGCGAGGTGGTCACGCGCCGGCAGATCCTCGTCTACAGCGTGGCGCTCGTGGCGTTCACCGCGATGCCCTATCTCACCGGGACGTTCGGGGGCTTGTACCTGGGGGCTGCGCTGGTTCTCGGCGCCGGCTTCGTGGGCCTCGCGGTGCACCTCGTCCTGCGCCCCTCGCAGGCGGCAGCCGTCCGCCTCCACCTGGCCTCACTCGCCTACCTCGCGGTTCTGTTCTGTGCGATGGCCGCGGACCGCGTGATCCTCGGGTGAGCCATCTGATAGAAGAGGCCTCGTGGATCGAAGGCTCGCCCAGCGCAACGTGACGGCGGGACTGCTCGCGGCCGGGCTGGCGCTCCTCGTCTTCGGGCTCAGCTTCTTTATCTCGATTCTCTATCTGGGCTGATGGGCGGCGGCGACCTCCCCGAGCCAACGGAGCTCGTCTACGTGCCGGAGGCGTCCTGGGCCCCGGTGCTCCTGAGCGTCGGCCTCGCCGGCGCCGGCGTCGGCCTGTTTGCGGGCTGGCCCTACGCGGTGCTCGGCGCCGTTCTCGCGCTGACGTCGTGGCGGTCCTGGCTTCGCAAAAGCGGCGAGGAGATCTCCAGGCTTCCGCGCCGGCAGCGGCTCACGTCCGCGGTGCTTCCCGCCGTGCCGCTGCGCCGCACGCGGGAAGAGTCGTAGCCGTCTGCCGCTAGGCGGTCGTCGCCTCGGACTCGGGCGAGGTCATCCCCGAGGTCGCTCCCTCGGAGGTCCAGACGCGGACGATGTCGCGCATCGAGAGGATCCCGACCAGCTCGCCGGCGTCGACC
>WNGA01006182.1_pt1 | contig 17156 bp, 16 predicted proteins | sample 5400061 | NCBI WGS metagenome assembly WNGA01 (sample SAMN13153366, study PRJNA577476) | soil metagenome | isolation source: 100 cm soil or saprolite under grassland replicate 2 | place: USA:California | collected 2016-06-15 | reverse complement strand
ACCGTTCCCTCGCTCTCCGCGCAGAAGCCGGTTTGAGCTACGAACCGCCGGGAGTGTTCGGCGTGCCCGTCACTTTCAGGTCGCCCGGCTCCCAGACTTCTTCCGACCAGTGCTGCTCGACCCCGGGCGCGGAGAAGAACCCGATCACGCGCAGGTCCTCGGAGCCCGTGTTGTGGAGGTCGTGGAAGGTGCCTTCGGTCAGGACGACGACGTCCCCCGGCCCAGCGGCTTCGGGCCGTCGTCGAGGAGGAGATCCCCGCTGCCGGAGAGGATGAACTGTGTCTCCTCCGCCGTGTCCGTATGGGCCGAGCCGCTTTCCGGGCGGCACGGCGAAGTAGACGGTCGTCGAGGCCTCGGCGCCCTCGCCGCCGTAGGAGAAGTAGCCGCCCACCCACTGTGCGTCGTCGGTGCTGCTCGAAGTGAGCTCGAGCGTTTCGATCGTGTCGATGTTCTTCGGGACCATGCGGGCCTCCCCCGTGAGTTGTGCTGGGCTTCCCGATCCTCTCGCGCGACATGTGTCCGCGCCCGTTCAGCGAATGATGTAGCCACGCCGGGAACGTTCTCGGGGGCCTCAGGCCGCGACCTTTCGCAGGAATCCTTGCGATTTCGACCGCGCACGGACGGTAGGATCGAGGCCTTGCGTCGCCTCGCGTCGAAGATGCTCATCCTCGCAGCGCTCGGGGGCATCGTCGCGGTGGTCGGCGTCCGTGACGCGTCGGCGGAGATCGTGGTTCGAGGCGTCTCAGACGGGATGCTCGCGCTCGACCCGAAGGGAACACCCGCGGTCGCCTACGTGCGCGGGGCAGATGCCGTGATCGCGACCCGCCTCACGAACGGGAAATGGCGTGCCGTCAAAGTGGGGCGGGTTCCGGCAGGGTCGACCGTCAAGGCGTTCAAGATCGGCAAGAACGGGCCGGTGGCCCTCGTCCAGAGCGCCGACGACCGCTCGCTCGTCGCGGTCCGCCGGCGTGGCTCCGGCTGGCAGACGGTGCGAATCGTTCCGCGCGTCGCCGCGACGCTCGCCCTCGGTTGGCCCGGGCTCGCACTCGATCGTGAGGGCCTGCCGGTCGTCGCATACACGCGCTGGAACAGCGTCAACTTGAACACGCAGCTCCTGCTCGTTCGCATCGACGCTCGCGGGCACACGAGCTCTCAGCGCATCACCGCCGAAGGTTTCCCCCAAAGCGACGTCCCGCCGCCTGCGGCTCCCGTGGTCGTGGGTGGACGAGTCCACGTCATCGAGTCGTTCGGCTTCCGAACCGTCATCGGCGCGTTCGAGTGGTACCCGGACAAGAACACGTGGACGGGCCTCGGTCTCGACGTCACTCGAGGCGAGTTTCCGCTCGGCCCCCTCCTCGCCGGGCTACGCGGAGGGAAGCTCTACGCGGCCTGGACTCAGTCGTTGTACGCGTTAGGGGCCGCCCCGGTCACGCTCGCGGAGCGCGCACAGACTGCAAGCGCCAAGTTCCTGCTCGATCGCGCTCTGACGACCGCGCTCGCCCTCCCGGCGTCCGGACCCGAGGTGGCCGCCAACGAGTGGGTCGGCGCCGACGAGCTCGGTCTCGACGGAGACGACAGCGTCTGGGCCGGGACCGTCATCAGCCGTACGAGCGAAGTCCAGCTGGACGGCTGGATCGGCGGCCTCGCGGTCGCCCCGAACGCGGGTCGCGACCTGCTGCTCGAACGCGGCGGGGGCCTCGAATGGTTCCGGTCCCCGCGCAAGCTGTCGACGCGCGTGAGCATCCGCGCCGTGCCCGAAGCGAGCAGCGTCTTCCTCGACGGCCGTGTCGAGGGCGCGAGCACGGGAAAGGTGACGATCTTCCGCGAGCGACCGGGCGCGCCCCGTGAGCTCGCGGGCACCGCGCAGCTGTCGGACGGCTCGTTCTCGTTCGTCGACAGGACGACGTCCCGGCCGCTCCTGTACCGCGCGGTCTATACGGACGCCGGCACGTCGATCCCCTACGCCGCGCTCGGCCGCCCGATTCGCTGAGCGCGCGACCGCGCCTCCGCCTAGCGTCCCGCTGCGGCCTGGCGCCGGCGCGCCAACGTGTCGAGCGTCACCGCGGCAAGGAGGATGACGCCGGTGGTGATGTACTTCGTCGCGTCGGTGTAGCCGACGAGGTCGACGCCGTTGCTAATCATGCCGATGATCAGTCCGCCGAAGAGCGCGCCGCTGACGCGCCCGCGGCCGCCGAAGAGGCTGACGCCGCCGATGACCGCGGCGGAGATCGCGTCCAGGAGAAGCGTGCCGCCGCCGGCAGTCAGATCGACGGAGTTGAGGCGCGAGGCGAGGATGATCCCGCCCATCGCAGCCATTGCGCCCGAGATGCTGAAAACGAGGACCTTGATCAGCTTGACGTTGACCCCTGCGCGCCGCGCCGCCTCCGCGTTGCCGCCGACCGCGTAGACGTGGCGCCCGAACGTCGTTCGGTTGGCGACGTATGCGCCGAGGACGACGAGGAAGAGAACGATCAGGCCGACCAGCGGAACGCCCCGTGAGTGATTGCAGACGGCGACCGCTGCGAAGGCCAGGCCGGCGAAGAAGCCGACGCGGATGATCGTGAGCACGATGTTTCCGGACCGCAAGCCTGCGCGCCAGCGGCTGATGTAGGTGCCCAGGGTGGCCGCCACGAGCCCGGCGGTGAAGATGATTACGATCAGCCAGCCCGCGTTCTTCGTGAGCACGTAGTTCGCGACGTCGTTGATCTGCGTGTCCTGGATCCCGATCACGCCCTCGGTTCCCAGGAGCTTCAAGATCACGCCCTGCCACGCGAGCAGCCCCGCGAGAGTGACCACGAAGGACGGCACCCCGATGAAGGCGACGAACGAGCCCTGAAGCGCCCCGATCAAGGCGCCGGCAAGGAGCGCCCCTCCGATCGCGATTAATCCGGGCAGCTGGTGCCCGGAACCGGGCAGCTGTAGCTCGGCGACGACAACGCCGGCGACACCGCTCACGAAGCCGATCGAGAGATCGATCTCGCCGATGAGGAGGACGAAGACGACACCGATCGCGATCACCGACACGGCCGCCATCTGGCCGATCAGGTTCGAGAAGTTGACGGCCGTGAAGAAGATGTCCGTCTTCGAGGTGAAGAAGGCGGTGATCGCCATGATGCCGATGATCACCGGAAGGCTCCCGACGTCGCCCGACTTCAGCGCGACCCAGCGGGCGCGGAGGATCGAGCCGAAGCTGTGCAGATCCTCGGCCGTGGCCGTGACTTCCACGGGCGCCGCCGTGCTCACGCGACTGCCTCTTTCTCCGGCTTCCCGGCCGTGATCGCCTGGACGATCTCCTGCTCGTTCGTCTTGTCCTTCTCGTAGACGCCGACCCTGCGCCCGAGCCGCAGCACCGTGATCCGGTGGGCGACCTCGAAGACGTCCAGGAGGTTGTGCGACACGAGGACGACCGCGAGACCCTGATCGGCGAGGCGCTTGACGAGTGCCAGCACCTGCTGCGTCTGGGCTACGCCGAGCGCCGCCGTCGGCTCGTCGAGGAAGACGACACGGCTGTTCCACATCACCGCTCGGGCGACCGCCACCGACTGGCGCTGGCCGCCGGAGAGAGTCGCGACCGGCTGGCGGACGGAGCGGATGGTCGTGACGGCCAGCGACCGGAGCGTCTCCGCTGTGCGCTGCTCCATCGGCGCCTCGCGAAGCCGGAACAGCGGGTCGTGCGTTTCACGGCCCAGGAACATGTTCTGAACCACGTCGAGGTTGTCGCAGAGGGCGAGATCCTGATACACGACCTCCATCCCGAGCCTCGCCGCGTCCTTCGGCCCGTGGATCCGGACTGGCGTGCCGTCGAAGAGGACCGTTCCGTCGTCGATCGAGTAGATGCCCACGACACACTTGATCAGGGTCGACTTCCCGGCGCCGTTGTCGCCGACGAGCGCCATCACCTCGCCGTCACGAACCTCGAAGTCGGCGTCCTGGAGTGCCTGAACGGAGCCGAAGCTCTTCGAGATGCCGCGCAGCTCAAGAGTTGGCGCGTCGGTCACCGGCCGTGTTTTAGCACGGTGGAGGCGCCCCGTCGGGGCGCCTCCACGCAATTGCGGTCCGTTACTTGCAGAACTTCGCGTACTGCCCGATGCAGACCTGGCTCTTCTTCAGGAAGCCTTCCTTGAAGAGGAGCTTGTAATTGGCCTTCGTGACCCAGACCGGCGTCAGCAGGATCGACTTGGTGCCGCTGACGCTCCCGTTCACGCCCGGGACCTTCTTGCCCTTGATGATGGCGATCGCGGCCGCCGATGCGGCGTTCGCCTCCTTGCGGACGGACTTGTAGACCGTGCCGGTCTGCCAGCCGGCCAGGATGAACTGCACCCCGGTCGGCGTCGCATCCTGGCCCGTGAGCGGGACCGGCTTGAGGCCGTGGGCCTTCAGAGACGCGATCACGGCTCCGGCGAGACCGTCGTTCGCCGCGAGCACTCCGCCGATCTTGTTGCCGTTGCGGGCGAGCATCTGATCGAAGATCTGCCGCCCCTTGATCGGGTTCCAGTCGGTCCACTGGTCGCCTGCGGTCGCCTTCTTGAGTGTCCCTTTGCCGAACAGCGGGTCGAGGATCGAGTCATACCCCTGCTTGAACAGCTTGGCGTTGTTGTCCTTGATGTCGCCGTTCAACTGGGCGATCGCCGGATGCTGCGAGTACGTCCCCTTGGCCTTCAATCCGGCCACCAGGCCCTTCCCCTGCAGCTTGCCGACCTTGACGTTGTCGAACGACACGTAGTACGACGCCTTGCTGCCGACGACGAGGCGGTCGTAGTCGATCACTTTCCCGCCCTCTCCCACGATGAGATTCGTGATCGAGGCGCCGGAGGCCGGTGTGAGCTGGTCGAGCAGGAACACCTTGGCGCCCTGCGCCAGGCACTGCTGCGCCTGCGACTTCTGCTTCTGCGGATCGCCGAGCGCGTTCAGCACCGAGGCAGCGACCCCGGCCTTCTTGAATGCGGCCTTGAGGTACGGCGCGTCGAAGAGCGTGTAACGCGTCGATGACTTGGTGTCAGGAAGAAGCGCGCACGCCTTGATCGAGGCAGCCTTCTTGGTCGGTGCGCTGACGCGCGCCGATGCTGTGGCCGCGATCAACACGACCATCAGAGCTGCGGCGGCGACTGCGAGTGACCATCGAGGTAGCTTCGTGGCGAGGCGCCGGTGTGACTTGAACATGAGCTCCCCTCTCTCTACGGTGCCGGTGGATCGGTGCCGATTGAGAGCAAACCTAAGCAGAAACGGGGGAGCGCGTGCCGGCCGGGACTCGTCTTGGTGTCTCGTCCGTAGTACTGGAGTCGATGGGCATTGGATCCTTGCGTCGCAGGGCGCTGGTTTTGCTCGGCCTCATGGTCATCGTCGCCGCACCGGTGGCGCGCGCGGGCGGCGACTTCGTCAACCTCGCCGTCAACGGCCGCCGCGTCTGGTTCGTGGGGCCGTCCGGCGTTCGCTCGCTCGATGTGCGCAGCGGCCGGACGCGTTCGATGCCCCGGCTGGTCGGCGCTCCGTACCCGCTGAGCGTAACGGTGGCCGGGGGCGCCGCCTGGGTCGCGAGCGTCGAGAACGGCTACGTCTGGGGGACCCTCAGCCGCATCGACGAGCGGACCGGCAGCGTGCGGGTCGTCTGGCGCAAGCAAGGCAGCGCGGTGCAGTACGTGGCTGCGGGCGCCGGCAGCGTCTGGGCCTTGATCGGCTCCGGTCGGGGCACGCGGATCGCCCGCTTCACGACGGCCGGCCGGCTCCTCCGCCTCTGGAAGATCGCAGCTGCCGGACGGATGGCGGCGGACAGCGCAGGCTGTTGGATCTCGACCGACCGGTGGCTGCTGCAGATCGATCCTGCCGGCCGCGTCCGCCGGATCGTCCGCGCACCGCTCGGCGACGTTGCCACCGGTGCCCTGGCCGTGTGGCTGCCGCGGGCGAGGTCCGCGCTACGGATCGACGAGCGGACCGGCCGGGTGCGGACGCTCCGCACCGGCCGGCTCGGATTGGGCGGCTTTCAACACGACCTCGCCGTCGGAGACAACGCGCTTTGGATTGTGAGCTCCACCAGCCGCACCCGATCGAGGCTCGTGCGCTTCGATCTCCGCACCGGCCGCAGCACAGGCCGCAAGACCTTGCCGGGTGTCGCCAACGCACTCGTCGTCAAGCCGCACGCGGTCTGGGTCGCGACCGTCCTCGCCGTCGCCGGGAAACCGGCCAGCGGCTACGCCCTCGCTCGGATCGATCCGCGCACGCTCCGGCGGACCCTGCTCGTCCACATCACCTGACCCACCGCGGGGACGACCGCGTTCTCTTGTTCTCTCAGCCCGTAGGATGCTGGGGGTCGCCGCTGTAGGGGGAGGGAAACCGTGGAGGCGCGCAAGCTCGGACCGAACGGTCCTGAGATTTCGGTCATCGGCATGGGCGGTTGGGAGGCCGGTGGGATGTGGGGGACGAACCCGCCCGACGAAGAGATCGTGCGCGCCTACCAGGCAGGCTTTGACGCCGGCATCACCTGGGTCGATACCGCCGAGGTCTATGGGCCGCACCGCTCTGAAGAGCTCGTCGGCGAGGCGATCAAGGGCCGCGACGACGTGATGGTCTTCACCAAGGTTGCAGGCAGTCCACTCGGGAGCGGCTACGACGCCGATGGGATCCGCGCTGGTGCCGAAGGAAGCCTGCGGCGCTTGGGGCGTGAGGTCATCGACCTGTACCAGCTCCACTTCCCGCTGCCCGGAATGGACATCGAGGCGGCGTGGGAGGCGATGGCCCGCCTTGTCGACGACGGCCTCGTGCGCTTCGTCGGAGTGTCCAACTTCGACCGCGAGCAACTCGAGGCCTGCCAGCGAGTGCGCCCCGTCGATTCGCTGCAGCCGAACTTCTCGATGCTGTTTCAGCGCTCCCGCGAGCTGCTCGCGTGGTGCGGTGAGCAGGGCATCGGCGTGATCGCCTATGGCCCGCTCGCCTTCGGCCTCCTGACCGGAGCGGTGACCGCCGAGACGCGCTTCCCACCGGACGACTGGCGGAGCGGCAACACCGAGATCCCGCCCGTGCTCGCTCTCTACCACGCGCTGTTCGCCCCGGAGGTGATCGGCGCAAACCTGGCAAAGGTGGAGCAGCTACGTCCTGTTGCCAACCGCCTCGGGACCACGCTCGCCCAGCTCGCGCTCTCCTGGGCAATTCGGCAGCCGAGCGTAACCGGAGCGATCTGCGGCACGCGCTCGCCCGAGCGCGCGCGCGAGAATGCCGCCGCGGGCGATGTCGAGCTCTCGCGCGAGGATCTGGAGGAGATCGACCGGATTCTCGCCTGAGCAAGGCCTACACGCTTCGCTACACGGAGGCACGGCAGCACCTTGCGTAGACCGAAAGACAGCGCCGTAGTTCAGAACTTGGGCGCTCCGATTCCTGCCAACCTGGCTGATTCTGCCGGGCCTGAGAATGAGAAAGCGACCACGCCCGACTCTCCGAGCCGCAACGTCCTTCGATCAGGCAACGACCTCGAAAGGCCGCATCATGTCGTTGTCCTCGTGCTCGACGATGTGGCAGTGGTGGACGTAGGTCTGGGGCGCCGTGATGCCTGTCGGTAGATCGAACTTCGCCCGGATGATGGTGAAGTAGCCCGGGTTGGCCTTGACCGTGTCCTTGAAGCCCCGCTCGCTCGGCTCGGCCGGGATCAGCGGGCCGGTCGCGTAGGGCCACGGGTCGACGCCGCCGGGGACGCCCTCCGGCCCCACGCCGGCAGCGGCCGTGTAGGTCTCGGCGTCGAACGGCACCCGGCCGACGACCTGGAAGGTGACCAGGTGGATGTGCATCGGGTGCGTGTCCTCGGTCAGGTTGACGTAGTACCAGTCCTCGATCGAGCCGACCGCCGGCGCTTCCGTCGGTGGGTCGCCGAAGGCCGCGCCGCTCAGGGTCAGCCGCCAGTCGGCCGTCTCCGGTGCCACTTCGTTCAGGGTGATGAAGCGCCGCCGCGCCGGTGGCGGTGCCGGCAGGTCTGCCTTCCGGCCCCCGACGAGGGTGCTCGGGATCGACGGCGGCACCGGCGTCGTCTTTCCCACCCGGATCTGCATCACAGCGGACAGCGGCGGCGCAGGGTTCGAGACCGGCGACGGCAGCTTGCTGTTCTTCATGTGCGTCGTCCGGGCACGGATCTGGCTGAAGTCGACGAGCACGTCCGCTCGCTCCGCGGGCGCGAGCACCAGCTGCGTCACCGGTACCGGCTGATCCCACATGCCGCCTTCGGCGCCGATCTGCCACATGCTGGCGCCGCCGATGTCGAGGTTGAGGATGCGGGCGTTGCTGCCGTTCAGGATCCGAAACCGGTACAGGCGCGGCTCCACGTGCAGAAACGGCCAGACTTTGCCGTTCACGAGCATGACATCGCCGAAGTACTCGCCGATCCAAGTCACTCCCGGGATGTCGCTCGTCGGGTAGAGGAACGTCCCATCGGCGTTGAACGACCGGTCCTGAACGACCAGCGGGATCTCGTAGGCGCCGGAAGAAAGTCCATTGACGTTGTCGGGTCCGCCGGTGTCGAACTCGTCGCGGATGATGTAGGCGGCGGCGAGCCCGGCGAAGACGTTCAGGCGCGTGGCTCCGAGGCCGTGGTCGTGGAACCAAAGCAGCGAGGCTGGCATCTGCGGCGGCTGGTTGGTGTAGAAGACCGTCTGGGTGCCGTCGCGGCCGAACCCAGTCGGCGTCACCGCGGGGTTGCCGTCGCTCGAGGCCGCGACGAAGCCGCCGTGCAGGTGAGTCATCAACCGCACCTCGTCTCGGAGCGGTGTCAGCCGTGTGTCGACCGGGATCCAAGCCGGGTAGGTCGCCGGCAGGCGGTTGGTGAAGCTGACTTCGAGCGGCGTGCCGCTCTCCGCGGCCAGCGCCATCCCGAACGAGCCGGCCTGGCCCGTGAGCCCGGAGCCGTCGTCGTAGGCCCAGAGCGGCGTCGGAGGCAACTGCGGGTGTAGCTGTCTCGTGATCTCCCTCTGGCTGAACGCGTACTGGTTCGCACCGCTCGGGGTGGCGACCACGATCCCGTTGCCCGGCAGCGGCACGGGCTCGAGATATTTGGTCAGCTTGCCCCCCATCGCGGCGGCCGCCACCGGCGCTCGCGCCGCCCACGGCAGGAAGAGCGCCGTGCCTCCCGCCGCTCCGTACTGCAGAAAACGCTTGCGAGTCAGCTGCGGAGACATCGCCCGCCTCCTTTCGACCATTTACCGAGCTCCACCCTCAAGTGGCTGACTGGGAAGGATCGCGGACCAGCTGCTCGCGCCCATCCGGCCAGGCGCGGATTCGAGGGGCGGGATTTCCGCAGATGTCTCTGCGGCTTGTTACCGGCTCGGCGGATGAGGGCCACCGTGAAAGCCTCATCGCGCGGAAGGAAGTGGGACGGACATGTATCGGCTAGGCCGAGAACTGATCCCTACTGCTCCTCCCGCCGCCGGTCTCCGAGCGTCGAGCCCGAGGACAGACCGGCGCTCCTCCATGACGATCACCCATGCGGCGCGCGTTCCCCGTCCGCCTCAAAGGAGACGGCTCGCCGCATCGCGGGCAGTAGTAATCGAGTTGAGGATCACCGACCGTCTGTCGAGACTAGAACGCGGGGGCAGCGGCTCTGCGCGGCGTGTGGCGCAGGCGTTCTTGTTTGCGAACGCCCAGCACGATATCGTGGTCTCGTCGTGAAAGGACCGGGGGCATTCGCAGGTGTCCTCATCGGCGTTGTCGTGTTGCTCGTTGCCGTTGCGGCGGCACTGGGGTGGGTCGTCGGGAACGAGACGGCTTCGACGACGAAGACAGTCACCGCTCCTGTGCAGACGATGCCTCCTCCCGCCGGCCACATGGGTGCTCCGAACCTTCCGATCGCGCAGATCGGTGATCCCTCCCGCGGCGCACGCCTATGGCACTCGAAACGCTGCTCGGACTGTCACTCCTATGCGGGGCAAGGGGGCGAAGATGCGCCGCCGCTCGACTTCATGCGGGGACACATGTCAGCGCGTGAGATCGCCGAGATGTCCGGCCAGATCTGGAACCACCTGCCGGCGATGCTCCCGCACTTCCGCGAGGAGAAGATCCCCGTCCCCACCTTCACGCAGGGTGAGATGGCCGACTTGATCGCGTTTCTGCACAGCGGGAAGGGCGCGAAGGCAGCCCCGCCGGGGCATCCGGGAATGATGGGGATGCCTGGCATGGGCGGGCATACGGCAACCGCGCGCGGCAAAGGCGTTTTCCTTTCGGCGGGCTGCGGTGCCTGTCACACCTCCGCCGCGGCCGGCACGCGAGCGACGGTCGGCCCGGACCTCGATAAGACGCTGAAGGGGAAGGACACCGCCTTCGTGCGGAAGTCGATTCTCGATCCGGATGCGTCGATCGCCGCCGGCTACAACGCGGGTGTGATGCCGACGACCTACGGGAACCAGCTAAGGATGCGGCAGATCGACGACCTCGTCGCCTTCCTGTTGAAGCGGAAGTAGTGCGAACGGCGGGCACGCATGGGAGCGGGTCGAGCAGGCACGTTTCAGCCTGCTCTGGGCATTGAACCGCGGTCCCGCTAGCGTCCGGAAGACGGAGTCGCACGAGAATCGAAACGTCCTACAACAGCCGCGAGCACGTCGCGCAGATCGCTGTCGACCCAGCACCTAAGCGAACAGGGGCGGCAGGCCGATGGCACGGGTCTCAAGCAGCTGACGCACCGCAGGCAGGGCACGCTCGGGGCGCCGGCCTCTTTCTCGCCCGGACGGAAAGTGGATCGTGTTAGGCGCGAGCGGCGTGGGCGGCAATCCCGACGTCTACATCATGCGCGCCAACGGTACGGGGCGTACGCGCGCTGACGCGGACGAGGCTCTGGGACAGCGCGCCTGACTGGGGGTCGGCGCGATAAACGAAAGCACGGCGGGGAGGCGAGACGGATGCGACGGGACTCGAACCCGCAATCCCGGTCTGGGGATCCGCCGCAGGAGTACCGGTCAGGTCGGTAGAAAGTTCGGTCGAAAGTTCGACGTGCTGCAGCAGCCCAGGACGGGGCCCCGAATCCCCGTGGAGATCGACTCCTCTCGGGACTATCGGCGTCCTCGTCCGAAGGCGGCTCCGATGAACCACGGGTCGATCTGAGTCGATAAGCCGGTCATGGCGCGGCGGCGTATAGAGCCGCCACTCGCCGGGAACGCCCTTTAGCTGCGCGGTGCCTCTGTCTTCGAACTCGAGGCCTTATCCGGCGACGAGGTCCTTGACTAGAGGCGCGGCTGATCAGACGGCCTGCGCGAGTCGGAACCCGTCGTCGATGCTGCGAGGATCGAGCCGCAGACCGAGCTCTCGCGCGAGCCGCAAAGCCTGCTCGTACTCGTCGCGGTCGACGCCGCGTGCGATCTCGAGGTACTCGCCGTTCCGGCCGACGCGTCCCGCAACGTAGTACTGAGCCATCAGGTTCACGTAGCACCCGGTGCCAAGCTCGTCCGCGACCCAGCGCAGGATCGCTTCTGTTTCGTCGAGAAGGGCGGGCATCACGAGGTGGCGGAGGATGACGCCCCGGCGCGCGAGCCCGCCCTCATCGACGGCGAGATCGGCGACCTGACGGTGCATCTCCTTGATCGTCTTGCGCGCGACGTCCGGGTAGTCGGCCCGCTTGAGGTAACGGCGCGCGGCGTCGTTCGTCCAAAGCTTGAAGTCGGGCATGTAGACGTCGACGATGCCCTCCATGAGCCGCAGGCTGTCCACGCCCTCGTACGCGCTCGTGTTGTAGACGATCGGCAGGCGTAGACCGCGATCAATGGCGAACGGAAGAGCTTCCAGGATCTGCGGCACAACGTGTTCCGGTGTCACCCAATTCACGTTGTGGCATCCGATCTCCTGCAGCTCGAGCATCATGGCCGCCAGCCGCTCGGGCGTTACGCGCTCGCCGCGGACGTCCCAGGAGATGTCGTGGTTCTGGCAGAAGACGCAGCGCAGGTTGCAGCCGCTGAAGAAGATCGTGCCGGAGCCGCGAGACCCGCGCAGGACATCCTCCTCGCCGAAATGCGGAAAGTGCGACGCGACAACGGCGTGCCGGCCGATCGCGCACAGCCCCTTCGCGTCCAAACGGCGGTCGACCTTGCACAGTCGTGGGCAGACGAGGCAGCGCTCGCCGAGCAGCGCGAACGCCTCGCTAGCGCGGCGCTCTAGCTCGGGCCGACCGAGTTCGAGGTACGACGGGGTCACGCGCCCATGATGCCGAACTCCAGGCAACTGCAAGGCGACTGACCTCGCTGCGAAGCCGTCGACCATCGACGAGTCGAGCGAGATCGCGCTAGCCTCCAAAGGACGAAGGAGCAAGCCGAATTCAGGAGGTCAGATGAAGGCTCATGTCGGAGACAGAATCGTCCTCGAGTCGGAAAAGGCGGGCCAGCCGGGCCGGGCAGGGGTGATCGAAGAGATCCTCCAGGACGATCCGGCGCGTGTCCGCGTCTGCTGGGAAGACGGTCACACGAGCATCCTCACGCCGTCGGCCGGCGTCGCGAAGATCACAGAGAGAGACACGGCGGAGGAGCGGCGATAGCCCGTCACTCAGGTCCGTCTCGGAGTGACGGGACCCGAGCGAGTTCCCAGAAAGTGAGGGACCGGTGCGTGTAGAAAATCCGGTCGGTCGGGCCTCGGCTGACATTCTCGACTCGGTCCGCGTGCCGTCCTAAGCTCCGCGAGTCCAGAGAAGATCAATCTTGGAGGGGAAGTCCACGTCGTCGAGTCGTTCGGCTACCGAACCGTCGTCGGCGCGTTCGAGTGGTACCCGGACAAGAAGACGTGGACGGGCCTCGGTCTCGACGTCACGCGCGGCGAGTTTCCGCTCGGCCCCCTCCTCGCCGGGCTTCTCGGAGGAAAGCTCTACGCGGCCTGGACCCAGTCGATGTACGCGTTGGGGGCCGCGCCGGTCACGCTCGCGGAGCGCGCACATACTGCAAGCGCCGAGTTCCTGCTCGATCGCGCTCTGACGACCGCGCTCGCCCTACCGGCGTCCGGAGCCGAGGTGGCCGCCAACGAGTGGGTCGGCGCCGACGAGCTCGGTCTCGACGGAGACAACAGCGTCTGGGCCGGGACCGTCATCAGCCGTACGAGCGAAATCCAGCTCGACGGCTGGATCGGCGGCCTCGCGGTCGCCCCGAAGGCGGGTCGCGACCTGCTGCTCGAACGCGGCGGCGGCCTCGAATGGTTCCGGTCCCCGCGCAAGCTGTCGACGCGCGTGAGCATCGCCGCTGCTCCTGTACCGCGCGGTCTATTCGGAGGGCGACACGTCGATCCCCTACGCGGCGCTCAGCCGCCCGATTCGCTAAGCGCGCGAGTTTGCGCGCATACGCGGTCGCTGTCCCGAGAACTGTCCCGCACCCCTGAAAGCGGTGCCGCGAGAGCAAACAAAAAGCCCGCCTGAGCGGGCCTTTTCCCTACAGGGGCGGCAGGACTCGAACCTGCAACCCCCGGTTTTGGAGGTCCGCCGCTCAAGGTTCGCCTGGGTGCGCTGAGGTGCGCTCAGGTCGGTAGAAAGTTCGGTAAGACTTCCAGCAGACGTACGGCTATCACCCAGGCGCGCAACCGGTTCCGCCCAGATCCCTGCATCGGGGCCGGGCGCTTGTCGCTTTCGGCATCCCGAGCCGGCGGGTAGGAGTCGCTACTTCTGCGGCAACGGGTGCTTGTCGACGAGCACGCCGTAGTCGGCGCGGTTGCCGTGGAGCGCTTTCAACGTTACGGTCAAGCCGATCCTCGTCCCGTCGGTGGCAGTCAGAATGCAGCGCTCGGATGCGCCGACCTTTGCGTCGAGGTCGTGAGGGCAATCGATCGATTTCGGCGTCTGCCCGACCTTCCTTGCGAGAATTTCCTTTGCAGTCCGCTCGACCACTCCCTTACCGATCGCCAGCGGCTTGCCGACGAGAAAGTCGAACTCGACACGGTCGCCGTGAACCGCTTTCACTGTCGCGGTCAAGCCGATCCTCGTGCCGGTGGCGGCAGTCAGAATGCAGCGTTCCGATGCGCCGACCTTCGCGTCGACGTCGTGAGCGCAATCGATCGATTTCGGCGTCTGGCCCAGCTTCTTTGCGAGCGCAGTCTTCGCAGACTGCTCGATCTCGTCGGTGTGGACCACCTTCTTGCCGATGCTGCATCCTGCGAGTGCTACGAGCGTCAACCCGATGGCGGTCCCGCTGGTCAACCGGCGCATGCACTTCTCCCTCTCTCGCTGACACCACACTGATCGCCGCAGCCGCCATCGTCGCAGAAAGCGAGCGGAGCGGCCCAGCAATCGCGCGGCTGCCTAACCAAGCCAACAGGGGCGGCAGGACTCGAACCTGCACCCCGCGCGGGCACTCGGCAACGGCGGCTGAGCTACTGCTCGATCCGGTAGACCCGGTTCTGTACCGCTAGCCAGACAGCGCCTTCGCCGGCCGACATCCATCCGCCGGAACCGGCAGGGAACGAGAGCCGACCCGTGATCGAATGCGTCGCAGGATCGATGCGGACGAGCTCGCTGCTGCCCGTGACGACCCAGACCGCCCCGAGGCCGATCGAGACTCCGAATGCGGGACCGCCGATGTCGACTCGCCCGACGATCGATCCCGACGAGGTATCGATGGCGGAGATCGAGTTCGACTCGCATCCGTCGACCGCGAACCAGACGTGGGTCTCGTCGGCTGCTTTCTCGTCGCACCCTCTGACGGCGGGGATCTCGACAACGGGTGTCACAGCATTCGTCGCCGGATCGATGCGCTTCAAGAAGAGCTTGCCCGTGCTCGGGTCGTTGCCGCCCACGTAAACCATGCCGTTCGAAGCCGTAATCCCCTGCGGGCCGTCCTCCGGCGCACCAGAACCAATCGGGATGGTGGCCACGACCTTGTTCGTCGCCGGATCGATGCGAACGACCGCCCACTCGTGGTGCAAGACCACCCAGACCGCACCGGGGGTTGTCGCGATGCTGACGGGGCTCGAGCATGCCGTCGATGCCTCCGGGCCGCAGACATTGGTCGGCCAGACGGGAATCGTCGCCACGACCTTGTTCGTACCTGCATCGATTCGCGAGACGCTCCCGTCTGCGATGTTCGACGTCCACACAGCCCCTTCCCCGACCTCAACCGCTGCGAAGAAGTTGCTCGGTGCAGACGGCAGGCCCTGGATATCGGCCGTGACGGCGTTCGTGGCCGCGTCGATCCGGAAGATCTCAGGGCCGGTCCGTACCCAGAAGGAACCGAGACCCACGGCTCCGCCCACCGGTGTTCCAACAATGGAAATGGCCGCGGTCGAATGCAGCCCGCCTGTTCCGGTGAGCGGCGGCGGCGGAGGTGGAGGCGGAGGCGGAGGTGGAGGCGGAGGCGGCTTGACCGTGTGACAGACACGGACCCGCCTCTTCTTACCGTGGATCTTCTTGACGACGATCTTGCACCGCTTCTTCACGGCCAGCTGTGGCGAGCTTCCGGCTGGTCGCGATGCGGACACCGAGACGACGAAGACGAGGGCGGCTGCGAGCGCGAGAAATTGAGGAAAGGCGCGGCGGATCGCCCATTGGTAACACTCCGTTGCGTTCAGTACAAGGGTGGGCGCTCCGAAGCAGCTTGCGTCCAGCTCCGCCATTAGTTCGCCGGCGACGAGTGTTCTGCCACCCGAGACAGGCGGGGTGCTCAACCAAGCGCTGCGTCGAGATGGGCGCAAGCCCGTTTGTGAGCTACTGTCCGAGCGTGAAACGAGTACGCGCGGCGGCTACCCTCGGTGCTCTTCTTGTTGTCCTTTCGGCGGGGGCTGTCAGCGGAGGCTCTGCGCTCGCCAATGCGATCCCAAACACGCTCGAACTCAAGTTCAGGCCAGGACTCGGTGACCCCGTTGTCGGGACGACGTTCACAGCCGTTAGTGCCTACTGGGACGGATCGATAGCGGGCTACGACGATCCGCTAACCAACATCGATCCCAGTAACTGCACGGCATCCGTCCACCGTTGGACCAACGGGCGGTTCCTGTACCGGCTTGGCGCGGGGCAACTGACAACGACCGGTCGGCTCGTGGCCAATAGCGAGCCGCCGAGACAGGGCCTGGCCTGGTCGTGGCAGATCCCAAACGTGATTAGCGGGAAGGCGACGGCCGGGAACATTTTGATCGTTCGCTGCCACCGTCTTCTTCTGTTGGCGCCGCCGCCACCGCCTAACAACGGGCCGGTGCCTTACCAGCTGAGGAAAGACTTCGTTCGCTGGTACAGCATCCTGAAGACAGCGCCCTGAGCTTAGGCGGGGCGAGCAGGCCCTTCTCTACAGGGGCGGCAGGACTCGAACCTGCAACCCCCGGTTTTGGAGACCGGTGCTCTGCCAATTGAGCTACGCCCCTCGGTTCGAGCGAAGGATTTTACCGGCGGCTACGTTGATGTCTTTGAGCCAGAACGCGGCGTGGCGCTAGGTGGGCGGAGCCGGGCTTCGCCCGAGCGCAGCGCAAGCCGGTGAAAGGTCGAGAGTTCTGTAGAAGAAGGGGGCTCACGGGGAAACATGGTTTCCCCCGTGCTTTACGCCCCTCGGTTCGAGCGACGGATTTTACCGGTGGTTCGACGGAGTACAGTCGTCGCCGTGGCACCGCCCAAGCGGCCCTCGCTCGGAGTTCTCTTCCTCTTCCTCGCGGCGGCTTTCGCCGGCGTGACCTATGCCGCTGCCAGGGCGGCGCGGGACCACCCGGGGCTCTGGGTGGTCGTCGCGGCTGCTGCCGTGCTCGCGATCTGGCTTGGAACGCTGGCTCTACGGGCGCTCGGACGCGGATAACATTTCCCCGCAGACCCTGCAAACCCCGCTTCCCTGAGGAGATCGCCCGATGCCCGTATCCGACCCCGCCAAGATCCGAAATGTCGCCGTCGCGGGCCACCGCGGCACCGGTAAGACCTCGCTCGTCGAGGCAATGCTGTTCCAGAGCGGGGCCGTCAACCGGCTCGGCCAGGTGGAGCAGGGCACTACGACCGCCGACTGGGACGACGACGAGCACAAGCGGCGGATGTCGCTCGCCGCGTCGATCTGCAACGTGGGGTGGACTGAGCGGAAGATCAACCTGATCGACGCACCAGGCGACCCCGGCTTCCAAGGCGACACGATCGCCGCGATGCGCGTCGTCGAAGGCGTGCTCGTGGTGCTCAGCGGCGTGATGGGCGTCGAGGTGCAGACGAACCGCGTGTGGGGACGCGCGGAGGAGCTCGATTTGTCCCGGGTCATATTCGTGAACATGCTCGA
>WNGA01006180.1_pt1 | contig 17160 bp, 19 predicted proteins | sample 5400061 | NCBI WGS metagenome assembly WNGA01 (sample SAMN13153366, study PRJNA577476) | soil metagenome | isolation source: 100 cm soil or saprolite under grassland replicate 2 | place: USA:California | collected 2016-06-15 | reverse complement strand
AAGAAAGTGGTACCAGAATTGGACCACTCCACCGTTCGACCCTGTGAAATCATGTTGCCGCCCGTAGTTCCCGCGCTCGCGCCAAGCCGCTGTGCTTCAACGAAAATAGGTGTTGCGACACCCGTCTGCCCGTGCCCCTTGCAAGGGGCTCCTACCCGAAGGTCGCAGGTTCAAATCCTGCCCCCGCAACTTCCGTTAGAGCGTACTAGCCGGTCGCCTTCCACGAGGGCGGCCGGTTCCATTTTGAGCGTGGTCTTCAGCACATAGACGGGTTCTCCTTCCGACTCCTTGGGGGTGAGCTCGACCTTGCCGAGGCGGGCGCGGAGGGCGGCCTGGGCCTCATCGGGCGAGGCGGCCAGCGCGGCCTCGACCTCCTCGAACAGCGCCCGGAGACGGGCCGCGGGGGGCGCCGGGAGCCCCTTCGCGCTCGACCGCATCGGGAGGGCGAGCGCGGCGCGCCGGGTCCGGAGGTCGCGCAGCTTGGCCTCCTCGGCGCGCAGCATCTTGAGAAGCGACTCGATGTCCTCGTTGGTTGCGGCGAGCCCGGCCAGCCGCTCCACCTTCCCCACCTGCTTCTTGATCTCTCCGTCGAGCGCCGCGGGCTCCGAGCTGGGCGAGGACCGGGCGCGGGCGTGCTCGGTCCGAAGCCGGTTGAAGGTCTGCTCGAACCGGGCGAACAGGCGGCCGTCCGCGGCCAGCATCCGCATGAGCGCCGCAAGCGCGGTCGTCATCTTCCCCTCGGAGATGGACGTGCCGTTCGGGCAGATTTCCGGGCCCTTCGTGTGGTTCGCGGCACACTTCACGTTCCGGTAGCTGCCGCTCTGGCTCCCGCCGCCGCTGCTCCCGTAGAAGCTCATGTTGTTGCCGCACACGCCGCAGACGAGGAGCCCGCTCAAGGCCGAGGTCTGCCGCGAGCGCGGCTTGCCGAGCGGCTGGGGCGCGGCGAGCGTCGCCTGTACCGACTCCCAGAGGTCCTGCGGGACGATGCGGAGGTCGGGCCGGTCGAGCCGCACGATGGACTCCAAGTCCTCGTTCGGTCGGGGGCTGCGCCGCTTCCGCTTCCCACGCCGGTCCCAGCGCGAAGCTCCCCAGACGATGATCCCGGTGTAGTGCTCGTTCCGAAGCATCGCCCGGACGGTCGTATGGCTCCAGCCGTGGCCGGCGGGCTTCGTGTAGCCCTTGTCGTCGTATGGGGCGGGGATGCCCTCGCGGTTGAGGGCTCGAGCAACGGCGCGCGCCCCCTCGCCCCGAGCCGTCTCGTTGAAGACCCGGAGCACCACCTTGGCCTCGGCCGCGTCGATGACCTTCACGGCGCGCGGGTGCAGCGGGTCGGGTGGGTTCGCCTCGGGGACGGTCTTGTAGCCGTAGGTCCGACCGCCGGTATGGAATCCCGCGAGCGCGCGCCCCTCCAACCCGCGTCGCGTCTGCCGTCGGACGCTCTGCCGGGCCATGTCGTTGACGAGGGCGAGCGCGCCGAAGGTCGCCCGCGCCGCCGGGTTGTCGGACGCCATCCCCGTGGTCACGTCCACGACAACGATGTCCTCCCCGGCGAGGTCGTTGAAGACGAGGTTCCAGGCATCCCCGAGGTCGCGGGAGAGACGCGAGAGGTCGTCCACGATGACGTACCGAAACGGGCAGAGCCGACTCCGCGCCATCGCCAGGAGGCGCTGTAGCCCGCCACGCTCCAGCGTCGCTCCGCTCACGCCGGCGTCATCGAACAGCTCGACTACTTCGTAGCCGTTCGCCACCGCGAACCGCCGGCAGTTGCGGCCCTGGTCCTCGATGGACCGAGCGTCCTGCCGGTCAGTGCTGTACCGAGCGTAAAGGGCTGCTGGCTTCTTGGTCGTCTTCATGTTCGGCCTGGTAACGGGCGAATGCCAGCGCAGCGAGGTCGTCGATCCACGCGAACAAGGCCCGCTCCATCTCCTCCTCCGAGAGTCCGGATAGGACGGTAGCGCGCTCGGGGAGCAGAACGCGCCGACCTGATCGGCGAGATGGAGCGGGCCCGCGGGGCATGGCTGCCTAGCGGGCGCTTCCGCGGGCGCGAGACTTCTCCAACGCGAGGCACTGCTTGGAGAGCCGCTCGTGGTAGGGGCCGGTGTCGATGTTCCCCGCCTCGACCTCCGTGGCGAGGCGGGCCCGGCGCGCATCGAACAGCGCGAGCCACTTCTCACGGAGCCGCCCGGCTTCCTCCCCCAGCGCGAGCCACCGCTGCTCGTTGAAGGGGCGCGCCGCGAGCGCTTCCAAGGCTTCGGCCTGCTTCGCGTTCCACGCAGCCTGCGCCTTGCGCACGGGGTCGTTCTTGATGGACCGGGCGTACGCCGCGTGCGCCTTGGCGCCCTCGATGGCGTCGCGCAGGTCCACAGCGACGCGTGCCTTAAGCCGGACCTCCTTGCTCTTCCAGCTAGCGAGGATGCGACGCTTGGCCGGGCGCCCGCAGCAGACCTCGTGCTCGTCCCGGTCGCACGGCGCGCAGAGAAGCTCGTCACCGTCCGCATGGCTGTAGAACCCCGAGTGCTGCCCCTCCCCCGGCAGCGAGCCGCCGCAGCGCGGGCACCGCAGAAGATGGAAGTCGCACTTACAGTCGGGGCAGAGATCGTGGCCGGGCTTGCCGACTTGACGCAGCAGCTCCGCGAATCGCGCCCGCTCGCGCCCTGTAGACCCGCAACGGCGACACTGGCTCATCAGTCCCTCTCTCCTTCGCGGCGTTCGTGCCGCGAAGGAGAGCGAACCTAGAAAACTTCCGCCGCTGAGGAATCTAGGAGATTGACCTAGCGGTGACGACGGAGCGAACCCCCAACCTCACGGAGGTCCGTGGAGAGGTCGATCAGCCGCAGCCGCCACGCGGCCGGGCCGGCGCAGCGAGGGATGATGCCGAGGGCGATGAAGATGTAGCCCCACTCGGCGGGCCGCAGCTTCACGCTGGCGCGCTCCGCGGTTCGGATGATCTGGCGCTTCACGAGTGCGCCCTTGCGGCGGCCGGGGAGGGACTTCAGCGCGCCGGCGAGCGAACGAACATCGGCTGCGAGGTCGCTCTCTGCCTTCTCGAGCAGCCGCAGAACGTCGGGCAGGTTTCGCACGCTCTCGGGGAGCCAGTAGTCCTCGCCCAGCGCGTCGTCGCAGGCGCGAAGGAGCGTAGCCGCTTCGCGGGCCGCGGCGATGGCGCGCTTGAGCTTGGCGCCCGCGCGGGCCGCGCCGCGGAGTCCATCGCGAACCTCGCGGAGCCGATCAGCGGCGTCGAAGTCCATCCACCAGCCGTTGTCTTCCAGCGGCCAGAGTGCGCCGGCCTTCTGTACGGCTGCCTCAGCCGCCGCGGAGGCGGCTTCGACAGTCTTGTAGGCTCCCCGTCGCGCGCGCATCGTCCTCCCCCTCGGCCCCGAAACGTACCGCCCGCCCACGGCAGGCGGAAGGAAGTGGTGCGGGAGCCGCCCGAGGACCCACCCCGCAGCACTGAGGCGAGGCGCGGACGGCTCCGGAAGGCCCGAGAACCGGGCGCGCGCCCGAACCGTGTGTCAGAGGCGCGCGGTATCGAGAACGGTCGCTCCGCGGGACGGGCGCGAGCGACGACGGGAGTCCGCATGGGCCTGATCTTCTGCGACGCCGACGATGTGATCGAGAAGATGGAGCGGTGGGCGGCGGTCTCGGGCGACGAGGCCGCTAACGAGGAGGCGCTGTACGGGTTTCTCAACCACGCGCTCGGCCGGACCGCCGTCGTCTACAAGCAGTATTCGTTCGCCAAGACGCGCGCCGACCTCTTCGTGGAGTTCAAGGACGGAGGCAGAGTCGCCGTCGAGGTGAAAGCCAACTTGACGGACCGAAACGAGTACCACCGGTTGATCGGCCAGATTTACGCGTACCTCATCGAGTGGAAGTGCCACGTCGTGCTGGTCCTGTGCGGCGAATGCGACCCGGCCCTCGTGAAGCTGACGCACGACGCAGTTGACCACTTCAACTTCGCTTGCGACCCCAAGCTCCGGTTGCTCGTACGGCCGTACCTGATGCGCGGCGCGGCGTAGCGCGACACACGCCGCCCCAAACGCGGCTGCGCCCCCGGCCGGGGTCGGCTCGGGGGCGCGGGTCCGGCGTGGCCGGGCGGGGGAGAAGCTACCCGACGCGGATGAGGCCGCGCTTGATGTCGCCGTGCAGGTACCCTGGGTCGCAGTCCGCCGCGCGAGCGGCCTCGCGCCACTCACCGACCGTCTTGGCCTTCAGGTACAGCGCGCGGGTCCGGTAAACGAGCGAGCCCGGCCGGCCGGGGACCTCCTTGAAGAGGACCGTCAGCTTGGCGTCGTTCGGGACGACCTCGCGCTTGGTCGCGGCCTTTCCCTCGCCCTTCTTCGTCGCCTTGGCGTCCGGCTTCGCGGCCGGGGCCGGCGCGGGCTCCGTCTTCCCGGTGGGGACCGGGTGCTCCCCGAGGAGCGCCGCGCCGGCCTTCTTCCCCTTCATCTTCGTCACGGCCTCCTTCGCCAGCCCCGCGAAGTCGAGCTTGCGCAGCGCCTCGGCGGGCGTCTTGCCGCTCGCGCTGCGCTTGGCGACGGGGGCAGGCTTCTTCGTGGACTTCGGAGCGGCCTTCTTCGTCTTGGTCGTCATCGGATTCCTCTCGTGTGTGACGTTCGGTCAACTACACGGAGAGTCCTACCCGCATCGCAACGAGGAGTAAAGCCTTTCTCTGGCGGGGCGGCGAGCTGGCAGATACGCGAGCGGGCCCGCGGAGAAGAGCAGGGCGCAGACTGCGCGGGGGTTGCGGTCAGTATTCCCCGCGCGACCTGCGGATGCGTGCGAGTATTCGAAACGCGGAACGGACTCCGCGTAGAATAGACGTATGGTCTGTGGCTGGAAGCGGACACGGTGTCCGCGCCTGCCGAACGGGGGACACGGATGGCTTTGGTCAAGTGCAAGGAATGCGGAGCGGAGATCAGCACCGGGGCTCGCGCTTGCCCGCACTGCGGCGTCAAGCGGGGCGGGTCGATGACGAAGGCGATCCTGATCGGCTTCGCGGCCATCATGGCCCTGGCTGTCGTGGGGACGGCAGTGCAGGACCGAGTGGGGAGCGATCGGGCCGTGGCCGAAGCGCACCGCCTCGCCGCGATGACACCAGAACAACGTGCAGCAGAGAAGGCTGCGACGGAGAAGGCCGGCCGCCTCACGACGGCACAGTCCGTTTGTCAGGAGTTCGTTGTGAAGACGCTGGACGATCCACGCTCTGCTGAATTCGAGGACTTCCGAACGTTTCCTGCCGCGGAAGAGAAGGGCGACACTTTCCACGTCCAGGTGAAGCTTCGGGCACGCAATGGATTCAACGCGCTTCGGCGCGTCGTAATCGATTGCCGTACCAAGCGAGATATGCAGGGCAATTGGATCGCGCTGCGCCTCAAAGAACTATAGCTGGGCCGCGCAGCCGCGGAGAGGGCGGCGACCGAGCCCGGCGGGCTACTCCCTCTCAGCCCGCTGGCGGACGCTCTCTGCCAGCGCTTCGGGCGCCACATTTGCGGGCACCTCGACGCCGTGCTCCCGCGCCAACTTCACGCACCGCTCGTAGTAGCCCACCGGGTCGCGCGTCGCCTCCGCGGCCTGCTTGCGGGCGACGTAGCGAGACATCCCCACATCCATCACGCTCGCGAGGAACCAGGCGAACCCACCGAGGCCCGCCGCCCAGAGAAGCATCTCAACTACTTCGCTGCCGTTCCGGGCGCCGAGCGTACCGACGAGACAGATCATCGCGCCGATGCCGGCGGCGACGAGAACGTATTTCCCGAGCACCTGCACGACCGACCAACTTCCGATGACCACCTTCCACCGCGGCGGGGGCGGCTTCGGCTTCCGAGGCGGTGCCGCGGCGATGGTGGCGGCGAGGGTCGCCCCGATTGCTCGGCTCGCCTCGCGATCCGCCTTGACCTTCGGGCTGCTGAACAGACCGCCGCCGACCGTCGTGATCCCGCCACACTTCCACTGCTCATAGACCGTTTGGCCTTCCGGAGGGTCGAACCTGCCGCATGTCCGGCAGCGTTCAACCTTGATCCCTGCGACAGCGAGGTACGTCGTGGTTCGGCCGGTCAGACCTTGGCGCGTGTGGAGCGGGAAATCCTCGTACCAGTGCCAGCCCTTACTACATGCCCACTGGCCGAGCCCAACGCCCGAGAGCAGGACGCGGATGAACGCGAGCGCAACGAGGAGAAGGAAGCCAGCGAAGAGGAGACCGCCGATCCACGCGCCCATCGAGCACCTCCGAGCCCCGCATCGTAGCGGACGATGGCGCAGCGATGAGAGGGGGCTACCGCATGCCACGCATTGCCGGAGCCTCGTGGGTGGGCGGCATGGCGCGGCGCCTGCGACAACGTGCCGCAGCACGAAAGCCCCGCCGGGCGCCCGCGAATGGCCGCCGATGTCAGACCACGCTGCTAAATCTGGGGGCGCAAGTGAACCTGCGCGCGTCACATGGGGTGAACGCTACGCAGCGTCAACACAAGCGAAAGGAACTTACCACAAAATGAAGGATGCACATCGCTATGTTCCGGTCCTGAAGTGGAAGGCCGGGGAGCAGACCGCGCTGCGGAACCTGACCCCGGATGTGAAGCAGGCCATTTTCCCGCTGCTCGAGGTTGTGGACGTGTCCGTCCGCACGGGCGGCGGCGCCACCAAGTCTCTCCGGGAGCACCTCAACCATGCAGCGAGCCAGATGGAGAAGTGCTGGGGTACTTCGGCGCCACTGCTCCTCGACACGCACCTCCTGTCGCCGGGGCGGGACGTCGAGGGGGCGAGTGCACTCGCGTACGTCGTCGAGCAGGCGCACGCGCTTAACGTGGCGGCGGTCCCCGTCGTCTCGACCGACTGCACGCCGGACGACCTCCGGGCCGTCGCGGGCGCAGCGGCCGGGCTCGGCGTTGCCGTGCGGGCGCCTATCGGCAACGTCGTCAAGCCGTCATTCCCGAGCGTGCTGATGAGGACGCTCAAGACGCTCGGGGTCAGCCCGGGGCAGGTGGACTTCGTCCTCGATGTGCGCGAGGTCGGGGAGGACAACCGCGAGGCGATGGCGGTCGCCGTGGAGGCGGCTCTGACCCGGCTCCCCGCCACTTCCGAGTGGCGCTCGCTCACGGTCGCTGCGGCAGCGTTCCCCGTGAACCTGACGGGGATGAAGCCGGGGCTCCACATGCTGCCGCGCGCGGACTGGACGATGTGGACGAGTCTGTCGGGTCTACCGAGGCAGCCGGACTTCGGTGACTACGCGATCGCCCACCCCGACCTCCCCAACCTCGACATGCGGAAGGTGAAGGTGTCCGCCAGTATCCGCTACACCGCGCCCGATTCCTTCGTGGTCGCGCGCGGTCGAGTCGTCACCGACGACCGGCACGGCGGGTACGCGCAGTTCATCACGCTCTCCGGCGACCTCGTGAACCACCGTGCGTTCGCGGGGCCGTCGTTCAGCTGGGGCGACGACTACATCGTGACCTGCGCGGACGGCGGGCCGAGCGGGAACCTGACGACGTGGCGGCAGGTCGGGACGAACCATCACATCACGATGGTCGTCAAGCAGCTCGCCAAGTGGTCCGGGTCTTAAGCGCCTCCCGGACGCAGCGGCGCAACGCGGTGGGGGTGACGGATTCCACCAGCGCTCGGTAGAGGTCGCGCCGGGGCTTCGACCTGAGGCCCCGTGCGCGACCTCGCGCCTTCAACAAGGCGAGGGCTTCGTCACGCCACAGGAGCGCGGCGACCGCGTGCAGGTCGAGGCCGGGGTTGGCGCGCTCGCGCCGAGCGGCGCGGAACCGCACTCGGCCCGCGGCGTCCTCCTCCGCGACGTAGACGCCCCACCACTTGGGGACGAGCCGCTGCGCAGCTGCGGCGTGCCGCGAGCCGACAACGAGCGTCACGCGGTCGAACACGCGGCCGTAGCCCTCGACCTGCGCCGGGAGCCGCTCCAACGTGTCCGCGTCGCTCTTGATCTCGTACCCGTGGAGGCGTCCGTTGACCACGGCGATGTCCACACGGACGACGCCGCTCTCCAGGCCCAGTTCATCGATGACGAGCGTGGCGGGGTCGGACAGATGCCGCGCAAGTACGGTCGCTCGCAGGGCGGAACGGACATCGGCATCGCGCATCGGGTGCGGATGTTACTCGGGTACGCGTGCGCGAGTCGAAAAACCCGGAGGGGTCAGCGTGCCCGTCGGAGGGTGTACGCGCGAGCCGCGGGCACGGCCTCCTCGCGCGCCCGTCGCTTGCAGCCGCGGCGCGCGCACACGCCGGGGCTCGCCGCGACGCGCCTGTCCGCGACCTCGCGGCCGCAGAAGCGGCACGTGCTCTCTCCCCAGATGAGCCTGTCGAGGTAGGCCCGCCGGGCTTCGTCCTGCTCGCGGAACGCGGCGCCGGTGCGCTCCCCGATCAGTGCGCCCGACGGGCCGTCTACGCCCTCGACTCCGAGCGGCATCGAGCCTCCCGCCTACTTGGACTTGAACTCATCGTCAGGGTCGCCGCTGTGCGGGTCGGGGCCCGCGTTCACGCCGGGCCGGTCCGAGGGGGTGAGCCCGAAGCGCCCGAGCATCACGAGCAGGAACCGGCGCGCGGCGCGCAGCAGCGCAGCCTCTGGGTGGGGGCGGACCATGAAGCCGCCTGGGACCTCCGTGCTCACGGTCTGATACGTCCACCCGTTCTTACGGAGGTAGGCGGTGAGGTCCTGGACCTCGGCGTAAGTGCAGGCGAGCAGCTCCAGCGCGGCGAAGTCCTCCGGAGTGCAGACGCGCATCTTCGTGAGCGTCGCGCCGAAGCGGTCCCACGCGGCGCGCTCGCTGGGCGAGAGGTCTCGCGGCCGGGGAGGGAGGCCGTGCGGGAGCTTGGGTTCGTCGGGGTTCGCGCGCGTCTTCCGCAGCGTGCCGGTGACGAGCTTGAGGTGCGTCGGCTTGCGAGGGCGAGACATGAGGACTCCTTCGGAAGCGGAGCCCGGAGCGGCGGGGTGAGCGCGCGCTCCGGGCCGGGCGGGTACTACCGGGATTCGAGGCTGACGACGGTCGAGACGGTCGGCCCGCCGCGGTAGCGCGCGAGCGGCGCCGCCCACCACGGCATGCCGCCCACGCGGAGCGTGAAGCGGAACGCGGACTGATCGAAGTCGAAGCCGAGGTGCATGCTAAAGTCCTCGCGGACTTCGCCCTCGCGCGTCGCGGTGAGGATGGCGAGCGGGTCCACGAGGTTGATGTCGCCCTCGGTTCCCAGCGGCGCGCACGCCTCGGAGACGAGCACGGGGCGCCCGAACAGAAAGCCGTAAGGGCTATCGGGCGGGTACACGAAAGTCCCCGTGGGCGCGTTCATCCCCTGGAGCTGCGTCTCCACGTCGGAGTGGACGACCCAGACCGCGCGCGCCTTCGAAGGCGACCAGAGCCGCGCCCACATCTTCTGGACGTTCGCGTAGAGGACCGTGCCGGCGGTCTGCGCCCCCTCCTTCGTCTGCATGATCTTGCAGGGCGCGTTGATGAGACCCAGAGGCTTCTGGACCCCATCGCCGCGGAGCAACCAATCGGTCACCTTGAAATCCATCCGCGCGGGGACGACGGCGCGGAGGTACGCAGTCAGGCCTGCCGAGTCCTCCAGAAGCTCGTTCGTTGTCGGCAAGAAGACCTGAAGCTTGTTCAGGCGGAGAACGCGGGACTGGAGCGCGGCCTTGGACTGCGCGAGCGCTGTTCCCTCCTGCTCCAGCGTCGGCTGCGGGCCCGAGGTAGCCCACGCCGGCGAGGCGTCGGCGGGGATGACGATGGAGTTGGACCTTGCCGTCTGCCGGTCGGTCCGGCCGAGCAGCGAAGTCTCCCCGAGGACGGCGCGGGTGACGTCCGAGCGGACATCGGGCGGAACGAGGTAGCCGCCCTCTGCGCCAGAACCTTCGTTCACCGCACCAGCGACGATGAGGCGCCGGTCGGGGTCTGCGTTGTTGGTCTCGGCGGCGCGACGGACCGCGAGGGCGAAGTCACCGACTGATGCGAAGCGTGGGTTTGCCATTTGGGACTACCTTTCGTCTTGGGTGCAGCAACTGCGGGGCGCTCCGCGGCGTGCGGTCGGTCGGAGCGCCTGGAGGCGGGCGGGGGCGGGAGAGGGGCTACAGGCCAAGCTCGGCGCGGACCTCGCGGAGCGCGCGGACCTCTTCCAGGCGCTCGCGGAGCGCGTCCATCGACGCGCGGCACTCCACGGGCATCCGCTTGCTCGAGGTGGCGCGCGGCGCGGTCACGATGCGATAGAGCGTGCGTCGCGAGGCGCTCGCGCCGGCCCTCCGCCGAATCGCGGCGAGCCGGCCCGAGACGAGGTTGGCGACGACGGCATCAAGGGATGATTTGCGCGGCTTCACGTTCACGCGGCACCTCCTCCGCGCAGCGCGCGGGGCTTGTCGTTGGAAGAGGGGAAGCGGCCCCCGAGCTGGCGCCAGAGCGCGGCGGAGAGCATCGACAGGAGGTCGGCGGCGCCGTCCGGCTGGACCGCGCCCCATGTCACCGCGGCGGCGTGCGGCAGGCTCAGGTCCCTCGTCCGGACCTCGACCGGGAGCGCCGCGTGCAGCCGCGTCGCGTCCTCGATCAGCGCGCGAAGCTCGCGGACCTCCGCCGCGATGCGGGCGTGGAGGTCGAGCCCGAGCGCCGTGATCGCCGCGTCCTTGGCCGCGACGCTCTCCAGCGCCTTGTCGAGCTTGGCGAGCGGCGCCGCGTGCGGGGCGAGGCGGGCCGCCCGCGTCTGGGCTTCGTCCAGCGTCTTGGCGGCTTGGCGCTGCGCGACCTCGGCCGAAGCGAGCCGTTCCTCTGCCGCGGACCGGGCCGCCTCGCGGGCCCGTGCACGGGCCGCATCGGTGCTCTCCGCCGCCTTGGTCCGGGGCTCCTCGCCCCCCGCGGCGAACGCTGCCGCCGCGAGTGCTGCGCGCGACGCCGCGAGCGCGTCGCGCGCTGCGATGCTCTCCTGCTTCGCCTTGTTGAGGTTGTCGGTTGCCTTCTCCAGCGCCAGCTTCGCCTGCTCGTGCGTCATGACTTCTCCCCCGTGGTTGGAAGTGGAACCCCCGACCGCCGCCGTGAGGTGGGCGACGACGGCCGGGGACTCCGGGACGCGGTGACCACGGGGATGGCGCTGCCGCGTCGAGCGCTTGTCAGTGCGAAGGTCCAGCCCCGAACCTGCGGGAAGGAGAGGCCCGCGCGTCGGGTCCTTCGCACTGTCACGTGAGCTTCCGGACGGTGCGACATTCCCCGTGTTCACCGTAAGTACGACTGTACCCGGAGTGCCACTCAGACACGAGGTTTTCCACCCACGCCGCGGCGTGGCGCTGGGTGGCTAGGACCGCTGAGGCGCGGTGGGGGCGGCGACCCGCGGCGAGGCTCGGAAAGGCGCGATGACAGCGGCGGCGTGGGCGCGGAGCCGCGCGGAGGAGAGAACGCCGCGAACCTCCGCAGGCGGCGGCAAACCTCCGCAGAACGCCGCAGACGGCGACGCCGCACGAGGTCGCGGCGGGAGAACGCCGCAGACGGCCGCTGTCAGCGCCGGAAATTGGGTCAATGTTACGGTTCTGTGATTTCCTAACTCATGTGCGGTTCCGCCGGGTGCCCGCTAGAGATTTGACCCGCCCCCGGGGGCTCGCGTCGGCACCTTTACGGAGAGTAGAGCGCGCTGAGATGGAAGGGAGGGAGCGTGCCGGCGTACGGCGAGGAAGGGGAAGCCGAGGCGAGGGTTGTCGATGCCCGTCGTGCGTCCGGCGTCAGCTTGTAGGGGAGGGTTGCGCGGGCAAGAGCGTGGTGGGGACCGACCGAGCGGGGAGAGACTTCAGCTTTCACCGGACGCGGCGCGCGAGCGCCAGCGAGCGCCCGCGTCCGGTAGGTTCCCTTCCCTACCGGGGGTGACCGGAGGTTTCTCGGTCCAGTCGTCTCGCGGGGTTAGCTTCAATGTGACCGGAGGTTTCCCCCTACGTGACCGGAGGTTTCCCCCTACGTGTCCGGAGGTTTCCTAGTCTGGCGTTATCCCTGGACATTCTGCCCAAACCATTTACAAACCGAGAGTACGTATTCCAAGGATATCGCGACATTAGGTGGCGTCGGCTACTCGGGCCGTTCGCCCCCGCGGCGATACGTACGGATAGTCTCTATGCTGGAACGGCGGGGCGGCGCAGCAGCCACGCGTCATCGCGGCCCCGCGCGTCTCAAGTCCATCAGTCGCAGAGGCCAAGCTGCGTCGCCGCTCCGAGCCTCGACAGGTTCGCGGGCGAGCCGTCCAGCAGATGAGAGACGTGGCCGCTGCGCCGCGCACCGCGGTACTACAAGCGGAACGGCGCAGCGGCCACGTGGATCGGCGCTAGAGGTCGCGCTTGGCGCGGTAGCGACGGCTCTTCTCAGCGCGCTGCTCCGCGCCGTCGATGATGAACCGGCGGGTCGCTTCGTCCGCAGGGGCCCAGCGCTCATCGTCCGTGCGAACGATGACGCCCGAGGCTTCCAGGTGCTCGGGCATCCGCTCCTCGACATGGCGTGGTAGCTGCGCCGCGTCTGCGAGGTCGGCCCGGTCCTTGTCGGTGACGCGCGCGCCACCCTCCGCGAGGCCGGCGCGAACGAAGTGCCGCCAGAGGTGCCGGATGTACGAAAACTGCGACGCGAGCGTGTTGGGCTGGCTACTCGACTCGCCCTCGATGACGCGGGGGCGAACGAGGGGCACGAGCCGCAGCCCTTCGCGCTCCCGCCCGCCGAGCTTCCCCGACCTCCGCGCGAAGGCCCGGGCACGTCCTGCCTCGCCTAGCTGAAGGCGCGAGTCGATGGTGAAGGTCGGGCCGTTCTCGGGGCGCCCGACCCGCCGCTCATCGTCATCGAGGAGAATCCACGGCGCCGAGGAGGTCATCCCATCCGGCCAGCGGATGCTCATGCTCGACAGCACGTGCGCGAGCGTTCGGATGATCGCGGTTAGCCGGTCGCTTGGAGCCCGTCCGAGCACCCCCGCGGCGAGGCACCGCCACGAGTCGAGCGTGATGTTCGCGCCCTCCTTCTCGACCTTGACGCCGGGGATGACGACCAGCCCTTGCGCGCCGGTCTGCGAGAGCTCCACGAGGTACTCCATCAGCGGGAGGGCGTAGGCGTTGCCGAGGGCCTTCAAGTTTTCGGGCAGCTCCTTCCAGGCCACGGCAACCTCAGCGGCCGAGCGCGCTACGCGCTCGATGCCGAGTTGTAGGTTGACCTCTGCGACGGGGAGTGACCCGTGCATGATCGCGACCCGGTCACGCGAGTCCCGTTCCCCCTGCTCCAAGCCGCGCGCGGCGACGTTGAGGAGCCCCTCCGACACGGCGGCAGGGGTGGCGGGGAGGCGGCGCAACCGGCAGTCCTCCAAGTAGTCCCCGGCCACGGTTACCAGGGCGGCGGGGAAGTGGAGCGGGTCCTCGTACTTGGCCCAGACGCGCTTCGGGTCGCGCGGCAGGTCCTTGAGCGCCTGGGCGAGGCCAGAGCGCATTTCCTCCGCGACAGCTTCGGCCACGGCTCGCAACGGGGAGCCCGGCGCCCCAAGCCCTGCGATGGCGTCGGCGCGTGCCTCGACAGCGGCCTTGAGTGCCTCGGGGGTCCGCTTGAAGGAAACGCGGGCGCTCTTGCCGAGGGATGCTAGGCGCTCCGAGACGAACGCGGTCACGAAGCGCATGTCGTCCTCGGTCACGCCTTCCACTTCCTCGAGCACGCGGCGGCTCGCCGCAGCGGCATCGCTAGAGGTGCGCACGGGGGCCCTCCTTCCTCGCCGCGGGGCGCCTGGGCGGCTCCGGGTCCTTGGCGGGGGCGCCACCATCGAGCTTGGCGCGGCGGGTGATGGCGGCCTTGTCCTCGCGGAACAGCGTCCCGTCGAACGTCAGATCCACGTAGCGGCGGCTCCCCGCCTTCTTGGAGAGCGCTCGGGTCTTGGCGAACGCAAGCGCCACGTGGCGCAGACCGCCGTTCGCGGAGGGGCTCGACTCCGATCGCTCCCCGAGGACCATGAGGTTGTGGGCGGAGTATTCAATCTCACCTGACTCCTTCCCCATGCCGATGTACTGCCGCGGGTCGTCCACCCCGAAGCCGCCGGACTCCGTGTCGCTGTCCTTCTTGTTCTTCCCGCCCTTGGCCTTGTCGAAGGTGTAGTGCTCGCGCGCCGTGCTCGACACGAGGAGGACCGCGGCGTTCTGGTCCCTGGCGACCTCTGCCGCCGCGTAGGACGCTCGGCCGATGCGCTCGCGCAGGTCGAGGGTCCGCCCCCCGGCGTTCGCCCCCGTCACGAGCTGGAGGAAGTCCACGATCAGGAGGAACGGGTGCGCCCCGGGTGTCTTCTCGGGGTACGTCTCGCGTATGAACTTGCCGAGGTCGAGCAGGTCGAGGTCCGACCAGCTGTAGGGCGACGCGGCCAGGAGGTGAAGCCGCTTCTTCCAGTCGCCAGGGGCGGTCCTCGGGGCCTTCTCCTCTCCGTAGTAGAGGTGCGACCAGAAGACCGCCTTGCCGGTGTCCTCGTGCGCGGCGAGGGCCTTGACGCGGGTGCCTAGCTGAAGCTCATCGAGCTCCAGACCGACGTACGCGGCAGGGGACCCAGCCCGCGCCGCGGCGAGGGCAAGCTGTAGCGCTAGCTGGCTCTTGCCCGTGCCGGTCCCGCCCACGAGCATGTAGACGCCCGGCCACCACCCGCCGCCCATCTGCGCGGCGAGCGTGGGGAACGGCACGGGCACCGGCTTCTCCACGCCCTTCGCGCGCCGCTCGAGCCGCGCATCCACGCTCGGCTCCAGCTCCCCGAACGTCGTGGGGCGCTTCTGCTCGAAGGGTAGCGGCGCAGCCGCCACGTCTCCGGGCTTCTTGGAGGCGTCCTCCTTCTTGAAGGGCCTGTCCTTCGGCTTCTTGCCGGCCAGCTTCGCTTCGTTCGCGTCCTTGATCTTTCCCATTGGTAAATGCCCCTTGTCAGTAGTGTCGGCGCGTCAACTCGCAACGGGCGTGGAGCGTTTGCCAGATGGTGTCGGCGTACTTGTCGCCCCCGTCATCCGAGTGGGTGGCAACGATGACTGTCGAGCCTGCGGGGATTCGCTCTGCGTGTTCATTCGTCCATGAGCCCGCGTAGATGGACAGGACCGGCGGGGCGCCCTTCTCGGTGGCGACCGTCAGCAGGTCCTTCGTCCCTTCCGCGATGAGCAGGCCGAGGCGGCGCACCCGCTTCGTCGCCGCGGGGTCCCCCGCGAGCAACCGGCGCCCCCGCTCATCCGCGAGGATGAAGCCTGCCGCCGTGTTGGTCCCGTCAGGCGCAAGCTCCTTCTCTGCCTTCCCGTTGCGCCCGACGGGAGCGGGGTGGACGAGCGTACGGGCGCGGAGGGATGCGAGCCGCCCGCGGGTGTCGTAGGCGGGGAAGACAAGCCGCCAGGACGGCATCGGCCCGAAGCCGCTGGGGCCCTTCTTGACCCAACGCGCGGCCCAGGTCGGAACCCGGGCGCCGAAGGGAAGGACGCGGGCAAGGTCCAGCTTCACGATGGTGCGTGGATCGAGCTTGAACCGCTCCAACCATGCGACGGCTTCCGGGTCCTTCGTCACCGGCCCCGCGGAGTCCCAGACCGCGCGGACCTCCTCAGCGGGGAGGGGTTCCCGAGGGGCCGGGGGCCGCCCCTGGCGCACCGGCGCAGCGCGCACCGGCTGGCCTTCGGCGAGCTTCGCGAGCAGCGCGACGGCATCCCGCTCCGAGACGCCGCGCGACAGCATGATGAACTCGACCGGCCCGCCCGAGCGCCGCCCGTTCACCTCCTCGCACTTCGTGAAGCAGATCCAGTTGAGCTGGTCCTCCCAGACCTTGAAGGAACCGGGGTTGTCGCCCCCGTGGAGCGGGCAGGGGCCGCGGCCCTCCCCGTCCCTCCAGCGCAGGTCGAGGGCGCCGTACACGCGGTCAGCGGTCAGGCGGGGCCGGACGCGCTCGTTGAAGTACGCGCGCGGGTTCACCGGCCCTGCTCCTGCCGGTTCCACTTCCCGCGGAGGTCCCGCGTCTTGAGGTCCGCGACCTTGCAGCCGAGCGCCTTGGCGAGCCGCGTAGCCGAGCGCGGCGTGATCGCGCCGATGACCTCGCAGCGGCGAATGGTCTGCGGGTCGAGGCCCGTCTCGCGGGCCACGTCGAACAGCGACATCTTCTTGGACTCGCGCAGCTTGCGCAGATACGACCCAACGAACGCTTCCGACATGTCATCCTCCTTCGTGTTGACCGTGAGCGAATAGGACTCACGGTGTAGGGAAAACTACCCCTTACCGTTGGCAGACACCCGTGCGCCAATTTCCCCAGACGCCACGTGGGCTTCCGGTTCGCGCGGCGCCGCTGGCAGAGGCGCCCGCTCCGACCTCGGGCCCGAGACGCGGCGAGGCCGCCTCACGGCTGCGGTGCCCATGAGCGGACGCGCGCCGGGGAGTGCTCGGGGCCTGGGGGTGCGGGAGAGGGAGCTACGGCTTGCGGCTCCGGGGCGCGCCGAGCTACCCGAACGCGAGCCGCGCGGAGCCCGCCCGGAGCAACTGCTCCGGGGTCGAGGCGCCGCGAACCCTGCGAATCTCAGCCGTTAGAACGAGGCCGAAACCCGTACGCTCCCGAGGAAGGAGCGGGCCCCCGCAACTCGAAAACGAAGCCCTGGTCGCCGCAAGGTCGCCGGGGCTTCGCCGTTTCGGGCGCCGGAGAAATCGCTGCGACGGATCTTGAATCGCCTCGCATGGTCATCGCCTCGTGGGGGCAACACCCGCAGACCGCGCGAGACGGATCGATTGCGCGGTCCGCTGAACGCCCCGCGCCTCCGGTTCGCAACCGCGCGTTCTGATAGATTCGTGATCTGCGGTCCGCCGAAACACCTATCGGTAGCCGGGGAACCCATGATCCACAAGCCACGAGAGGCGAAGCCTGCTGCGCACGCGTTGCTGCCGAGAGTGACGCGGCGCGCGCCTACCGTGACGATCGTCGCCGTGCTCCTGGCACAGTGCGCGGCGTCTCCACCCGCGACGAGCCGGCAGACCCCGAAGGATGCGCCTACGAGTGCCGCGTGCAAGGAAGGGACGGGTTCCGGACCGACGGAGGTCGTGAGGGCCCCAGAGTTCGCAAGTAGCCGATCGGTCACTTGAGCACCCAGCGCAGCCTGTGGCGGTCGGGATCGCCCGGCAACACGAGCTTCATGCGGGTGACGTCGTGCAAGAACGACCGGAGGGCGATGCGCTCGGATTCGGTCGC
>WNGA01013366.1_pt1 | contig 17166 bp, 19 predicted proteins | sample 5400061 | NCBI WGS metagenome assembly WNGA01 (sample SAMN13153366, study PRJNA577476) | soil metagenome | isolation source: 100 cm soil or saprolite under grassland replicate 2 | place: USA:California | collected 2016-06-15 | reverse complement strand
CGGCGTACGAGCCCTTCGTCGCCGGTGTCCGGGAGTCGGTCTACGGCCGCTCGACCGCGCTGTCCACCCGGCAGCTCCGGATCGTGCCGAGCACGTACGGCGACCGCATCGGCCTCGTCGGCTGCGTCGCCATGGTGCTGGGCACGGTGCTGGCCGCCGACGCCGTCAACAACCCGCGCCCGACCCGCGCCGTCGCCGCACACTGACTGCCGGATGTTGGATTCTGTGGTTTCTCTTTCGGGTTTGTCGCGCTTGGATCCTGTGCCATGAGCATCAGCATCGGGTCGGCGGCGACGTAGGCGTTGAGCAGGTGGCGATGGAACGCACACTGATCGCGGATGGTGTGGGCGTATGAGAACAGCGACGACGTGCAGAACGTCTACGCCAACTACGACGTCTCCGACGACGTCATGGCCGAGGTCGGCTGACCCTCACAGACCGAGGGCCTTGCCGTCGACCACCTGGGCGGCCGGCGGCGCCTTGGGCTCCTTGATCTGGTTGTACTCGCTGAAGGTCAAGCTCTCGGTGCCGGACGGGCCTGGCATGTCAAGGCGGATGGGGCGGGCGTTGGTGGCGTCGACCCACAGAGTGTGGTGCTCGCCCGCGAGACCGATGCAGGCGATGCCTCCGATGGTCCTTGTCCCGATCTTCCGGTCCCCGCCGGAATTGTCGAGCATGGCGCTAACGAAGGCGGGCTTGCTGGCGAGGACGGCCTTATCGCGGAAGCTCTTGTCGGTCACGGCGACCTTGATCCACTTGCCACGCGTCAGCTGCATGAGCACGTCGGCCAGCTTCTTCGGCGTGGCAATCTGCCGCCACAAAGTGTCGCTGAACTGCAGATAGGCGGTTCTGCCGATCACCAGGAACTTGACACCCGCACCGTTGGCGCTGATGGTGCCGGCGCTCGCGGTCCTGGCGAGGCTGACGTCGAGCTTGATCGGCGTGCCGTCGTCCGCCCACATCCCGCCTCGGGCGCGCACGCTGACGGCAGCCTTGGCCGCGGCCTTCGTTCTCCTGATGATCTGCTGAGCCGACAGACCGGCGATGCTTTCGGCCGGCTTCGACGGAGTCGCGGACGACGGCGCGGTCGGCCGGGCAGCTGCGCGCGGGGCCCGCACCCCGGACGCCTGCCCGACCCGCGCCGGGGCGGTCGGCTCGGAGCCGCCGCAACCTGCGATGAGGACGGTCGCCAGGGCCGTCGTGGTGATCAAACGCGTGCGAGTCGGCGACATGGCAATATCCCACCCCTGGTGAAGCACCGGACAGTGCCTCACCAAGCAAGATGCGTCGCGCGCCGAAATAGTTACCCGATCGGGCGCTCGACCTGCAAGTTGGCCCGCGGATAGACATCGTTCTCCTCACGGGCTGAGGCGCTCGAGGACGCAGGTTGTCTGCACAATATGCGCGACCACCCCTGGGCCGATAACGGTGAACCTCTCGGTCGTTCAGTGGTCATCTCTCCGCGCCCGCTGCCAAGGCTGCGTGTCCGCGGGGCTGGTGGTCATCAGCATGCCAACCGCCCGGCGCGCACGCTGTCCACATGGCTCCCTGATACAACCATGCGACTCGGGCGGGCCGCTCGCACCGAGTTCGGTAAAAAGGCCCCACCGGAAGCTCCTCGGCCGCCAGCAATGCCTCCTGGACGGCGTCCTCGATCCGCGCGGACGAGGTCACAGCTCCATGCCCGGCAGCGAGCCCATCACCTGCCGGACCTCGATCGGCTGCCGCATCGGGACGCCGCTCGGACCCGGCGCCGCCGAGACCCGCGCCTCGATCTCGATCGCGCGCCGCTCGGACTCCACGTCGACCATCTGGTAGCCGGCCAGCAGCTCCTTCACCTCCGGGAACGGCCCGTCGGTGACCACCGGCGCGGTGCCGTCCGACGTCACCACCCGCGCCAGGTCCGGGCCGCTCAGCGGCTGCCCGGCGACCAGCTCGCCGTGCTCGATCAGCTCGGCGTTCAGCTTCGCGAGGTACGCCAGGTGCGCCTCGATGTCGGCCGGGTCTCACTCCGTCATCGGCGGGACCCCCTCCACCTCGGCCGTACTTCGTCAGCAACACGAACTTCGTCATCGTGCACAGCTCCTCTCCAGCGCCCATCTTTGGCGCTCTCCACGTGAAGGACGGAGCCGGACGCGCGATCTCGACACTAGTCTCGGGAGCATGACATCCAGTGAGTTGCTGATCGACGGGTTCGGACGGGTCCAGGAGGTCGTGCACGACGTGGTCCGCGGTCTCGACGCCGAGGCGCTGGCCATGCGGCCGCTCGGCACCGGGAACTCGATCGGCTGGCTGGTCTGGCACCTGACCCGGATCCAGGACGACCACGTGGCTGGGGTCGCCGGCACCGAGCAGTCGTACGTCGCGGACGGCTGGGCGGATCGGCTCGGCCTGCCGTTCGCCGTGGCGGACACCGGCTACGGCCACACCTCCGGCGAGGTGGCCGCGGTACGGCTGACCGCCGAGCAGCTGACCGGGTACTACGACGCGGTGCACGCGCGCACGATCGACTACGTGAGCGGTCTCACCGACGCCGACCTGCCCCGGATCGTGGACCGCCACTGGAATCCGCCCGTCACCCTCGCCGTACGGCTGGTGAGTGTGATCTCCGACGACCTGCAGCACGCGGGTCAGGCGGCGTACGTGCGCGGCCTGCTCTGACAGACCACCGCCGGCTCACGGTTCTTCGGTGACGAGCAGGCCGAGCTCGGCGACGCGCTTCGCGACCTGGTTCGCGTACAGCTTGGCCTCGACCGCGGCGTCCATGGCCGACGGGTCGCCGTGGTCGGCGATCCACATCGACCGCTCGCAGAGCAGCCGAGCCGCGGCCAGCTCGGTGTGCGCATCGGCGGTGTCGAACGTGACCCACTGCAGCTCGGCCACCGGGGTTCCGGTCGTCGGGATCACCCGGTTCCGGGCGTGCTGGACGAGCGCGTCGAGCGCCGCCTCGGCGACGCCGATCGACAGCCAGGACAGGCCGAGCGCGATGATGTTCGGCTCGCCCGGCACCATCCGCACGCAGCGGTTCTCCTCGCGCAGCACGGTGTCGTGGAACGACAGCAGCTGGCTCCGGGTGCCGCGCAACCCCATCGCGTCCCAGATCGGCACCGGTTCGACGGTCTCGCCGGCCGGCACCCCGAAGAACGCCGGGCCGTCGGCGAGCAGCGCGTTCACCAGGAAGTGGTCGGCGATCTCGCACCCGGACACGAACCGCTTCGCACCGTCCAGCCGGTACCTGCCCTCGACCGGCTCCGCTGTCTGCAAAGGGAACAGGAAGAGGTTCCCGCCGGTCGGCTCGGACAGCGCGTTCGCGAACCGCTTGCCCTCGGCAACTTCCTTCGCGTAGAACTCCGCCTTCTCCGGACTGGTGTACCGCACCAGCGTGAGCGCCGCGCCCAGGTGCATCAGCCAGATGCACGCCGTCGACGGACAGGCCCGGCCGACGACGCCCAGGATCTGGCCGAGCGTCTGGAATGAGAGCCCGGCGCCCCCGTACTCGACCGGCAGCGCGGCAACATCGATCCCCGCGGCGTGCAGCGCGCGGAGGTTGTCGACCGGCAGCGTCGCATCGGCGTCGTGCTGGTCCGCACGCGCAGCGAACGACGGAGCAAGGGCGGCTACCGCCTCGACGTAGGACCTCTCGGACTCAGGCACGGCAAACGGTGAAAGCGTCACGCGGCCCACGGTAGGACCGTCAGGGGTTGACCGCCCGGAGCCGGGGTCAGCTGGACTTGCGGAGGGCGCGGAGGTCGGTGTGGCACCGGGTCTCGACCTCGTCGAGCTCAGCGAGAGTCTGATCGATGTCGCGGCGGCGTTGCTCGAGCTCGGCGCGCCGGTGCTGGATCTGGTCCAGCAGGTAGACGAGCTGCCCCTCCTCGCCGGGCTCGGCGTCGTACATGTCGACGATCGTGGCGATCTCGTCGAGGGTGAATCCGAGCCGCTTGCCGCGCAGGATCAGCCCCAGCCGGACCCGGTCGCGCGCGTGGTAGACGCGGGTGGTGCCGCGCCGCTCGGGCGTGATCAGGCCGCGGTCCTCGTAGAAGCGGATCGTGCGCAGGGTGACGTCGTACTCGGCGGCGAGCTCGGCGATCGACCAGGTGCGCATCGCGCTATTGTGCACGAGCCCACATTGCCTTACGTTTACGTAAGCGTCAATACGTCGACCGAGGGGCGAAGGTATGTCGTACGAGCTCTCCCAGGAGCACACCGAGTTCCGGCACAGCGTGCGGGACTTCGCGGAGGCGGAGATCGCGCCGCACGCCGCGGAGTGGGACCGCAAGCACTACTTCCCGGTCGAGGTGGTCAAGAAGATGGGCCGGCTCGGTCTGTTCGGACTGACCGCGCCCGAGGAGTACGGCGGCGCCGGCGGCGACTTCACCAGCCTGTGCGTCGCGATCGAGGAGATCGGCCGGGTGGACCAGTCGCTCGGCATCACGCTGGAAGCGGCGGTCGGACTGGGAATCAACCCGATCCTCACCTACGGCACCGACGAGCAGAAGCAGCGCTGGCTTCCGGAGTTGGTAGCGGGTGAGGCGCTGGCCGGGTTCGGCCTCACTGAGCCCGAGTCCGGGTCGGACGCCGGCGCCACCAAGACCCGCGCGGTGCTGGACGGCGGCGAGTGGGTGATCGACGGCGCGAAGCAGTTCATCACCAACTCCGGCTCGGCGATGACCTCGGTGGTCACCGTGACCGCGCGGACCGGGGAACGCCCGGACGGCAAGGCGGAGGTGTCCACGATCATCGTCCCGGCGGGGACGCCGGGATTCGTCGCGGAGCCCGCGTACGACAAGCTCGGCTGGCACGCCTCGGACACGCACCCGCTGGCGTTCGACAACTGCCGGGTGCCGGAGGCGAACCTGCTCGGCGAACGCGGCAAGGGCTTCGCGCAGTTCATGGCCACGCTGGACGACGGCCGGGTCGCGATCGCCGCGCTGGCGGTCGGCTGCATCAAGGCCTGCCTGGAGATGTCGGTCCAGTACGCCGGCGAGCGCCGCACCATGGGCGGGGTGATCGGCCGCAAGCAGGGCGTCGCCTTCCAGATCGCCGACCTGCAGGTGATGGGGGCTGCTGCCGAACTGCTGACCTACAAGGCCGCCGTGATGAAGGACCGCGGTGCGCCCACGTCTGAGTTCAAGAAGGCCGCCGCGGTGGCCAAGCTGTACGCGACCGAGGCCGCGGTGTCCGCGACCCGGATCGCCACCCAGGTGTTCGGTGGCTACGGCTTCATGGAGGAGTACCCGGTGACCCGGTTCTACCGCGACGCGAAGGTCCTCGAGATCGGCGAGGGAACGTCGGAGGTTCAGCGCATCCTGATCGCCCGTTCGCTCGGTCTTCCGGTCGAATAGGTTGCAGGTATGACGCGGGATCACTGGAAAGAGGTCGCGGCCGCACGCGAGGCCACGCTCGCGCCGACCGACAAGGCGGCCGAGAAGCTCCAGTCGCAGAACAAGCTCTACGTACGCGACCGGATCGACCTGCTGTTCGACAAGGGCAGCTTCGTCGAGGACTCCCAGCTGGCGAACGCACTGGCGGCCGGCCTGCCGGCCGACGGCGTCGTCACCGGCCGCGGCCTGGTCGACGGGCGGCCCGCGCTGGTGGTCGCGAACGACCCGACCGTGAAGGCCGGATCCTGGGGTGCCCGTACGGTCGAGAAGATCGTCCGCACCACCGAGATCGCGATCCGCGACGAGCTGCCGGTGTTCTGGCTGATCGACTCCGCCGGCGCCCGGATCACCGATCAGGTCGAGCTGTTCCCGGGGCGCCGCGGCGCTGGGCGGATCTTCCACAACCAGGTCGCGCTGTCCGGCAAGGTCCCGCAGATCTGCTGCCTCTTCGGGCCGTCCGCGGCGGGTGGCGCCTACATTCCGGCGTTCTGCGACATCGTGATCATGGTCGACGGCAACGCGTCGATGTACCTCGGCTCGCCCCGGATGGCCGAGATGGTGATCGGCGAGCACGTCACGCTGGAGGAGATGGGCGGCGCCCGGATGCACGCGACGGTGTCCGGAAGCGGCGACCTGCTCGCCACCGATGACGCCGAGGCCATCGAGCTCGCCAAGCAGTACTTCTCCTACGTCCCCGGCTGCTGGCGTTCCGCCCCACCGTCGTACGACGCTGCCCCCGCGGCGCGTCCGTTCGCCCGGGACCTGGTGCCGGCCGAGGAGAGCGTCGGGTTCGACATCCACCACGTGATCGACGCGATCGCGGACGCGGACTCGTTCTTCGAGCTCAAGCCGATGTACGCGCCGGAGATCGTGACCGGGTTCGGCCTGCTGGCCGGCCAGGTGGTCGGGTTCGTGGCGAACCAGCCGGCGGTCAAGGGCGGTGTGCTGTTCGTCGACTCGGCGGACAAGGGGGCGCGGTTCATCTGGCTGTGCGACGCGTTCAACATCCCGCTGGTGTACCTGTGCGACGTGCCGGGCTTCATGATCGGCTCGGAGGTCGAGCGGGCCGGCATCATCCGGCACGGCGCGAAGATGATCACCGCGGTGTCCGAGGCGACCGTGCCGACGGTGTCGGTGATCGTCCGGAAGGCCTACGGCGCGGGGCTCTACGCGATGTGCGGGCCGGGCTTCTCGCCGGACGCGTGCATCGCGCTGCCGACCGCGAAGATCGCGGTGATGGGTCCGGAGGCGGCGATCAACGCCGTCTACTACAACAAGATCCAGGAGATCGAGGATCCGCAGCAGCGCGTCGAGTACGTGTCCCGGCTCCGCGAGGAGTACGAGACCGACATCGACATCCTCCGCCTCGCCGCCGACCTGGTCATCGACGCCATCATCGAGCCCGAGCAGCTCCGCGAAGACCTGATCGCCCGGCTGGCCGCCGCCCAGACCAAGTCCCGCGAGTTCTCCACCCGCCGCCACGGAGTCCCCCCGGTCTGAGCCGCTGCGTCGACGGGTCATGTGATGCGTGAATGTGCCGCACTTGTGTGCAGCACATCTCTGCGGCATCCTGGTGCTATGGCAACTGCGGCGCGACGTGCGAGCCTTCCGCTGACCGAGCGTGACCTGGCCGACCTGGAGAAGCTCAGGCTGCAGGACAGTCCGTGGCTGCGGCGGGTCCGCGAGCACGTCGGTGACGAGAGTCTGAACAGCGAGGCTGCGATCCTGCACGCTGTCTGGAGGATCGGCTTCGATCGGCTGACCCAGGAGGTCCTCGACGAGGGCTATGCGGCGCTGGCCGCGTCGTACCAGACGGAGGACGAGCGTGCCTACCAGTCGGCCCTGCGCCGACGCAGCCGCCGGCATCACGCAGATCGAGACGCCGTGTGACGACGTACGCCAGAGGGCGCGTCGTGTGGGCAGTCATCGACGAGGGGATCGGGCGCAAGGCGTATCTGGTGGTGTCGAACAACCGGCGAAACTCCGCGATGGACAGCATCCTGGTCGCTCGCATCACCACCTCGCGCAAGCCTGATCTGCCGTCGGTCGTCGAGCTCGACGCCTCCGATCCCATTGTGGGACGCGTGCTCTGTGACGAAGTGATGCTGCTCTGGACGGATGAGATCGTCGAGGACGGCGGGGCGCTCACACCGCGCACGATGGAACGAGTCGGTGACGGTCTGAGGCACGCACTCGCCATCTGAGCGGGGCGCCGGCCCAGTACTGACCGGGTCAGGCCGGCCCGAAGCCACCGCCGCCTGGGGTCTCGATGACGAGCACGTCGCCGGCGTCGAGGTCGGCGGAGTCGGCGCCGGCGAGCTCGACGACGGTGCCGTCGGTCCGCTCGATCACGGTGCGGCCGAGGGCGCCGGGCTCGCCGCCGGCCAGCCCGTACGGCGGGACCTTCCGGTGGCTGGCCAGGGTGCTCACGGTGACCGGTTCGGTGAACCGCAGCCTGCGCACCGCGCCGTCGCCACCACGCCACCGGCCGGCGCCACCACTGCCGGGCCTGATCCGGAAGCTCTCCAGCAGCACCGGCATCCGCCACTCGAGCACTTCGGGGTCGGTGAGCCGCGAGTTCGTCATGTGCGTCTGCACGACCGCCGCGCCGTCGAACCCGTCGCCCGCACCCGAGCCCGATCCGACGGTCTCGTAGTACTGGTAGCGGTCGTTGCCGAAGGTGACGTTGTTCATCGTGCCCGAGCCCTCCGCCTGCACGCCCAGCGCGGCGTACAACGCCCCGGTGACCGCCTGCGAGGTCTCCACGTTGCCGGCGACCACCGCGGCCGGGAACGCGGGCGACAGCAGCGTCCCGCCCGGGACCACGATGTGTAGTGGCCGCAGGCAACCGTCGTTCAGCGGGATGTCGTCGGCGACCAGGGTGCGGAACACGTACAGCACCGCCGCCGTCACCACCGAGGCCGGCGCGTTGAAGTTCGTCGCCAGCTGCGGCGAGGTGCCGGTGAAGTCGATCGTCGCCTCCCGGGCCTCGCGGTCGACGGTGATCCGCACGCTGATCTGCGCTCCGGAGTCGGTGCGGTAGGTATACGAGCCGTCGTCCAGCCGGTCGATCACCCGGCGGACCGACTCCTCGGCGTTGTCCTGGACGTGCCGCATGTAGGCCTGCACGACGTCGAGCCCGAAGTGCTCGATCATCGCGCCGACCTCCTCGATGCCCTTCTCGTTCGCGGCCACCTTGGCGCGAAGGTCGGCGAGGTTGGTGTCCGGGTTCCGCGACGGGTACGGCGCGCCGGCCAGCAGCGCACGTGTCTCGGTCTCCAGGAACTCGCCACCCGAGCACAGCAGCCAGTTGTCGAACAGGACGCCCTCCTGCTCGATCCGAGTGCTTGCCGAGGGCATCGATCCCGGTGTCAGCCCGCCGATCTCGGCGTGGTGGCCGCGGGACGCGACGTAGAAGAGCACGTGCGCGCCGGCCGCGTCGTACACCGGGGTGACGACGGTGACGTCGGGCAGGTGGGTGCCCCCGTGGTACGGGTCGTTGACGGCAAAGACGTCGCCGGGGCGCATCCGGCCCGCGTTGCGCCGGATCACCTCCTGCACGGTGGTACCCATCGAGCCGAGGTGAACGGGGATGTGCGGCGCGTTCGCGATCAGGTTGCCGTCCGGGTCGAACAGCGCGCAGGAGAAGTCCAGCCGCTCCTTGATGTTCACCGACTGCGCCGTCGACTCCAGCCGCAGCCCCATCTGCTCGGCGATGGACATGAACAGGTTGTTGAAGATCTCCAGCAGCACCGGGTCGACCTCGGTGCTCGCGTCGGCCGTGACCGCGTCGGTCCGGACCCGCTCGAGCAGCAGGTGGCCGTGCGGGGTGACGGCGGCGGTCCAGCCGTCGTCGACCACCGTGGTGGCGTTCGCCTCGGCGACGATGGCCGGGCCGGTCACGACGTCGGCCCCGCCGAGGCGCTCGCGCTGGTACAGCGGCACCTCCCGCCACATGCCCGCGCTGTGCATCGACACCTTCTCCGGCGCGTCGCCGGACGGTTCGGCGCTGAGTCCGCTGGACAGGTCGGGCTGCGCGGTGGCGCCGATCGCCTCGACGGTGACGGACTCGGCGATCAGCGGGCGGTCCATCAGGAACGAGAACAGCCGGCGATGGCTGGCCTCGAACTCCGCCTGCATCTCGGCGGGGTCCGTGAGGGGCACACCGACCGCGGTGTCGGTGCCGTCGTAGCGCAGCTGGACCGAGCGGTTCACGGTGATCCGCTCGGCCGGCACCTCCTCGTCGGTCAGCTCCGCCCGGGCAGCCCGCTCGAGCTCGTCGGCGACCTCGGTCAGCCGCGGCATCGCCGCCGGCTCCAGCCGCTGCTCGACCGACTGCTCGCGGGTGGCGAGGGTGTCGGCCAGGCCGATGCCGAGTGCGGACAGCACGCCGGCCATCGGCGGCACCAGGACGGTGCGGATGCCGAGCGAGTCCGCCACCGCGCAGGCGTGCTGCGCGCCGGCGCCGCCGAACGTGGTCAGCACGTAGCGGGTGACGTCGTGGCCCTTCTGGATCGAGATCTTCCGGACCGCGTTCGCCATGTTCGCCACCGCGATCCGGAGGTAGCCCTCGGCAACTTGTTCAGGGGTCCGGTCGTCGCCGGTGGCCTCGGTGATCTCCGCGGCCAGCCGGGCGAACCGGTCCCGGACGAGCTCGGCGTCCAGCGTCTGGTCGCCGTCCGGGCCGAACACCGCGGGGAAGTGCGCCGGCTGGATCCGGCCCAGCATCACGTTCGCGTCGGTCACCGTCAGCGGCCCGCCGTTGCGGTACGACGCCGGGCCGGGGTCGGCGCCGGCGGAGTCCGGCCCCACCCGGTACCGGCTGCCGTCGAAGTGCAAGATGGACCCGCCGCCGGCGGCGACCGTGTGGATGTCCAGCATCGGGGCGCGCAGCCGCACCCCGGCGACGGTCGCGTGGAACGCGCGCTCGTAGGCGCCGGCGTAGTGCGACACGTCGGTCGACGTACCGCCCATGTCGAAGCCGATCACCTGGGAGAACCCGGCCAGCCGGGACATCCGCGCCATCCCGACGATGCCGCCGGCCGGCCCGGAGCCGCCGCTGGACTGCATGAACATCAGCCGGCTCTGCGTTTCCCGGCGTGGTGAGCCGCGATCGGCATCGAGCTCGCTCGCCACCTGGTCGACGTACCGGCGCAGCACCGGCGACAGGTAGGCGTCGACCACGCAGGTCTCGCCCCGCGGCACCAGCTTCATCAGCGGGCTCACCTCGCTGGACACGGACACCTGCGCGAACCCGAGCCGGCGAGCCAGGTCGCCGATCGCCCGCTCGTGCTCCGGGTACAGGTGGCTGTGCAGGCAGACCACCGCGACCGCGGTGAACCCGCCGTACGACGCCTGCTGGAGCTCGTCCTCCAGCGCGGCGAGATCCGGGGCGCGCAGCACCGTGCCGTCCGCGGTGACCCGCTCGTCCACCTCGATCACGCGCTGGTAGAGCTGTTCGGGCAGCACGATCTGCCGGTCGAAGATCCGAGGGCGGTTCTGGTAGCCGATCCGCAGGCCGTCGCCGAAGCCTCGGGTGATGACCAGCACGGTCGGCTCGCCGCGGCGCTCGAGCAGCGCGTTGGTGGCGACCGTGGTCCCCATCCGGACCGCCTCGATCCGGTCGGCCGTCACCGGCTCGTCCCGGCCGGCGCCGAGCAGCTCGCGGATCCCGGCGACGGCGGCGTCGCGGTAGCGGCCCGGGTTCTCCGAGAGCAGCTTGTGCGTAACCAGCGTGCCGTCCGGCCGGCGCGCGACGATGTCGGTGAACGTGCCGCCGCGGTCGATCCAGAACTGCCAGCGTCCGGTGCTCATGACGCGCTCACCACCCAGGCGCGACGGCCGTCGGTGTACGCCTGGACCAGCTGGCGTTCGGCGTCGTCGAGGTAGGCGCCCAGCGCCCGCTCGGTTCCCGGCCCGTCGCCGGCCCGGATCAGCTCGAACAGCTCGCGGTTGCGGGCGAGGTACGGCTCGTGGAAGCGGCGCGGGTCGGCCATGACGTGGAACACCAGCCGTAGCTCGGCGAGCAGCCGCTGCATCAGGGCGTCGATCCGCGGGCTGCCGGCGAGCGCGGCGATCTCGGCGTGGAAGTCGATGTTCGCGGTGCCGAGCCCGAGCCAGTCCTCGTCCGCGCTGGCACTGTCGGCCCTGGCCAGTGCCGCGCCGAGTCGCTCGATCGCGCCCAGCATCACGGTCTCCGGCGTGATGCCGCGGACGGCCTGGCACTCGACCAGCTTGCGCACTCGGTAGATGTCGACCACGTCGTCGACCGTCGGGACCCGGACGAAGACGCCGCGGTTCAGCTCCTGCACCAGCAGGCCTTCGTGGGTGAGCAGCCGGAACGCCTCGCGCAGGGTGTTGCGGGAGACGCCCAGCGCGCTGCCGATGGCGCCCTCGGCGAGGCGCTCGCCGGGTGGGAAGTACCCCTGCAGGACACGGGTCCGGAGGATGTCGGCGACCTGGTCCGCCCGGCTCAGCCGGTCCAGCAGGGCGCGATCCGACTCGAGATCGTGGTTCATGACTTGAATCTAGCCTTTTGCAGGATCGTTCAACAATCCTCTAATCTCGCGAAGGAGATGCCTGTCAGTCCCGTGGCCGGCGGGCCTTCGCCGGCGCCTTCGGCGGCTTCGGCCTCGACTGCTACGACTTCCAGACCCTCCCGCTGGGGCTCGCCGCTCATGGCGTACTTCTCCATCTCGACCGGCCGGGCCGGCCTGCTCAGCACCGTGACGGTGCTGGCCCTGGTCGGGCTGCCGGAGACCCGTGGTCGCGTGTTGACCTGAACCCCGACGGGAAGAAGACGATGATGATCAGCATGCAGCGATGGTCCAAGGGGCGGGTACGCCGAGACGAACGCGGATCGGTGTCGCCGGCCAAGGCCCGGGCGATGTTCCGCGACGGCAAGGTGACGCCGACGTCCGGCTGGTGTCCGGGGTACGCGCAGGCCAACCTGGTCGCGGTGCCCGCCGACTGGGCGTACGACGTGCTGCTGTTCTGCCAGCGCAACCCGCGCCCGTGCCCGGTGCTGGACGTGACGGATCCCGGCGCGGTGACGACCTGGCTGGCGCCGGGCGCGGACCTGCGCACCGACCTGCCGTCGTACCGGGTCTGGCGGGACGGCGAGCTGTCCAGCGAGCCGGCGGACGTGATGGACGCGTGGCGGCCGGACCTGGTGGCGTTCCTGCTCGGGTGCAGCTTCACCTTCGAGACCGGGCTGGCGGAGGCGGGGATCCCGTTGCGGCACGTCGAGCAGGACCGGAACGTGCCGATGTACCTCACCGACGTCGAGTGCCGGCCGGCGGGCCGGATGTCCGGTCCGCTGGTGGTGTCGATGCGGCCGATCCCGGGCGCGCTGGTCGGGGACGCGGCGATGATCAGCGGGCGGATGCCGGCGGTGCACGGCGCACCGGTGCACGTCGGCGACCCGGACGGGCTCGGCATCGTCGACCTGGACAAGCCCGACTACGGTGACGCGGTGGACTTCCGCCGTGGCGACCTGCCCGTGTTCTGGGCCTGCGGGGTGACGCCGCAGGCGGCGCTGCTCGCGTCCAGGCCGCCGTTCGCCATCACGCACTCACCCGGGCACATGCTGGTCACCGACGTCACGGACACCGAGTATCAAGTTGCCTGAAGCAACGACCGGCTCGAGTGCCGGCGTCAGGGGGCGAGCTGCCAGAGGAGCTCGCCGGGCAGCGCGCGCGGTTCGGCGGGCTCGGTCTCGGGCAGGTCGTCGACGGTGATCTTCAGGCCGGAGAAGCGGCGGGCCATCGCCGCCTCGTACCGCTCGGCCAGATCCGCCTCGGCGCGGTAGTCCGCGATGACATGGCTGCCGAACCAGACCCGAACCCGTCGCCGCGGGGCGAGGGTCGCCTGGTGTTCTGTCATCGCCGTACTCCTTTCGCGCCGGGCACCGGGGGCGGTGCGATCCGGAAGCTGTTTCATCGGGAACAGTCATAGTCTCGGCAGCGGTGGGGCCGCTGAGAAGCGGGATGACCTGGCGGGGCAGTGCCATGACCGTGTTCGGACAGGCGCGGGTTGCGGTTCCATATCGGGCGTGGTCGCAACGGGTGCGGCGACCGCCCGTCGGGCTTACCCTGCCGCGCATGCGAGCGGGCCGTTCCTGGCGCGACGGCGGGGTGGCCGCCGCCGGTGCTGCCGCACTGTCGGGGGTCACGCTCGCCCTCGTCGTACTGGCCTCGTCGGCGGGCAGTGTGAAGCCGGTGTCGGGCAGCACCGCGGTGCGGACACCGCGGGTGGCGACCGTGCCGGCGCAGCAGACGCCGACGCCGTCGGGCAGCCCGGGCGTGCTGCAGCCGCCGACCTGGAAGCCGTGGCAGATCCCCGACTGGATCATCGCGGCGATCCAGTTCGCCCTCGCGGCGGCGGTGATCGCCGGGGTGCTGCTGCTGGTGCGGGTGATCGTGCGGACGATCGCCGGGGTGGTGCGCGAGATCGAGCTGCCGGAGCCGGAGGAGACCGACTCGTCCGGCTGGCAGCTGATGACACGGGAGCAGTTGGCGGACGCGGTCGAGGACGGCGGTGAGGCGATGCTCGCCACCGGCACGCCGTCGAACGCGATCGTCGGGTGCTGGCTGGCACTGGAACGCGCTGCCGCCTCGGCGGGCGTGAACCGGCGGCCCTCGGAGACGCCGACCGAGTTCACGTTGCGGGTGCTCGGCGAGGCCGAGGTGCCGGCCGAACCGCTGGCGCGGCTCGCCGACCTCTACCGGGAGGCCCGGTTCTCCGTGCACGGGTTGCCGGAGTCGGCCCGCGCCGAGGCCCGTGCCGCGCTGGACCGGCTGCGCCAGGCGCTGCGGGCGGGAGCGCGATGAGACGCCCGCCGTGGGTGGTCCACACCGGCGCCGCGCTGGCTGTCGCGCTCGGGTGCGTCGTGGTGCTGCGCGCCACCGGGCACCCGCTGCGGCCGTGGTGGTTCGTCGCGGCGGCGCTGGCGATCGCCGCGGTGACACTGGCCTGGCGGCAGCTCGGCGAGCTGGTCGCCGAGACGGACTGGCCGGAGCATGCCGTGGACGTGCCGCGGCCGCGCGGCGGCGAGCGCCGGGTGCAGTACCTGGCCACCTGGCTGCGGGAGTCGGGGAGCAAGCCGGACGTGTTCGACGACCGGATCCGGCCGGTGCTGGAGAACGCCGTACGCGGACGGCTGCTGCGCGGGCACGGCATCGACCTGACGACGCAGCCGGACGCGGCCCGGGCCGTGACCGGCGACTGGCTGTGGCAGATCGTCACCGGCTCCGAGCCGTGGCAACCGACGTACGACGAGCTGACCAAGGTGATCGACGCGGTGGAGGGGTTGTGACGCAGATCGGGCAACTGAGCCTGGCCGACGTGTCGGCGGGCTGCAAACGGGTGCTGGACCGGGTCGGCGAGGCGGTGGTCGGCAAGGAGCACGCGCTGGAGCTGGTGCTGGCCGGGATCCTGGCCGGCGGGCACGTGCTGCTGGAGGACTTCCCGGGCCTGGGCAAGACGCTGGCGGCGCGGTCGTTCGCGCAGGCGCTCGGGCTGGAGTTCCGGCGGGTCCAGTTCACGCCGGACCTGTTGCCGTCGGACGTGACCGGCGCGTTCGTGTTCAACCAGCGCACGCACGACTTCGAGTTCCGGCCCGGTCCGATCTTCACCGGGCTGCTGCTCGCGGACGAGATCAACCGGACGCCGCCGAAGACCCAGGCGGCGCTGCTGGAGTCGATGCAGGAGCACCAGGTCACCGCGGAGGGCCAGACGTTCCCGCTGCCGCGGCCGTTCCACGTGCTCGCGACGGCGAACCCGGTCGAGTACGAGGGCACCTACCCGCTGCCGGAGGCGCAGCTGGACCGGTTCATGCTCCGGATCGCGTTCGGGTACCCGAGCGCGGCGGAGGAGTGGGACGTGCTGCGCCGCCGGATGGCGCGCCGCGCCGAGGAGCAGACGGTCGAGCAGGTGACGGACGCTGCCGGGGTGCTCGCGATGCAGCGCGCGGTGGAGACCGTCACCGTCGAGGACAGCGTCGGGCGGTACTGCGTCGCGCTCGCCGCGGCCACCCGGAAGGACCAGCAGGTGCTGGTCGGCGCGTCGCCGCGCGGGTCGCTGGCGCTGCTGCTGACGGCGCGCGCGTTCGCGGTGATCCGCGGCCGCGACTACGTCGTACCGGAGGACGTGAAGGCGGTCGCGATCCCGGCGCTGGCGCACCGGATCACGGTCCGGCCGGAGTTGTGGCTGCACGAGGTCACCGGCGCCACCGTGGTGCGGTCGGTGCTGAGCGCGGTGCCGGCGCCGCCGACGGTGCAGCCCCGGGTCCGGCCGTGACCGTGTGGCGCCCGACGCACGCGCAGTTCCGGGCCACCGCGGTGGCCGGGGTGCTGGTGCTCGCGGTGCTGGTCCGGCGGCCGGACCTGGTGGTTCTCGGCGCGCCGTTCGGGGTGCTGGCGGTCTGGGGTCTGCTGGCGCGCCCGCGCGCGTCTGGGCCGCCGGTGGTGCGGCTGGAGTCGGACTCGCCGATGCTGCTGGAGGGACAGGCGACCCGGCTGCGGGTGACGTTCGAGAGCCCTGGCGCCGACCAGGTCGTGGTGGTGCTGCCGCGCCGCCGGTGGTTCGAGACCGACCCTGTGTCCGGTACCCGGGTGGTGGCCGGTGGGGGCGGCGTGGTCGAGGTCGGGATCGACGTCCGGGCGTTGCGCTGGGGACGGCACCAGCTGGAGGCGGCGTTCGTGGTGGGCGCCTCGCTGCTGGGCGCGTACCGTACCGACCTGGTGCGCACCGACGGGCTGGCGCTGGTGACGTGGCCGCTGCGGGACCGGTTCGCCGCGGTCGACGCGGTACCGCGGCCGGCCGGGCTGGTCGGGTTGCACCGGTCCCGGCGGCCGGGTGACGGCACCGAGATCGCCGGTGTGCGGGCGTTCCGGCCGGGGGACCGGCTGCGGCAGATCAACTGGGCGGTGTCCGCGCGCACCGGTTCGCTGCACGTGACGTCCACCTGGTCCGACCGCGACACCGAGGTGTGGCTGCTGCTCGACACCAGCGACGACGTCGGCGCCAGCTCGGGAATCGACGGTACGGCGAGCAGCCTCGACATCGCCGTACGCGCGGCGGCCGCCGTGGCCGAGCACTACCTCCGCAACGGTGACCGGGTACGGCTGTCCGACACCGCGTCGATCGTACGGGCGGTCCGGTCCGGCAGCGGGCGCGGTCACCTGCGCCGGATCCTGGACAGCCTGGTGGACGCGAACCCGCAAGCGCCGGCGAGTGGCGGTCCGCGACGCCAGGTCCGGCACCGGCCGGCCCGGGCGGGCACGCTGGTCATCGCGCTGAGCCCGCTGCTGCGCGCGGAACTGCTCGGCGACGTGGTGTCGCTGGTACACGGCGGCAGCACGGTCGTCGTGGTCGACACGCTGCCGGTCGAGGTGACCCGGGACGCGTCGGAGTCGCCGCTGCTGCCGCTGGCCTGGCGGCTGCGGCTGCTGGAGCGGGCGTCGGACGTGGACCGGCTCGGCGACCTCGGCGTGCCGGTGGTGCCGTGGCGCGGGGCCGGGACGCTCGACGAGGTGCTGCGCGACGTGAGCCGGCTGACCGCCGCGCCGAGGCTGCGATGACGACGGCGAGCCGGATCAACCGGTCGCTGGCCTGGCTGCGGGCGGCGCGTGGACCGCGCTGCTGGCCCGCGGGACGATCCTGCTGGCGGGCGCGGTCGCGCTGCTGGTCGAGGTCGCCCAGCCCTGGGACGCGATGGACGCCGTGGTACTGGTGACCGTCGTCGTGCTGCCGCTGGCGGTGCTGGCGCCGGACAGCCCGG
>WNGA01010113.1_pt1 | contig 17167 bp, 15 predicted proteins | sample 5400061 | NCBI WGS metagenome assembly WNGA01 (sample SAMN13153366, study PRJNA577476) | soil metagenome | isolation source: 100 cm soil or saprolite under grassland replicate 2 | place: USA:California | collected 2016-06-15 | reverse complement strand
CTGATCGCCGTCCAGTCGATCACCACTTTCTGCGAGACGACGCCCGACCACTCGAGGAAGGTGACGCCGATGCGGCGGTGCGTGCCGGACTGGATGGCGTCCAGTACCCGCGAATTGGTGAGCGCTTCGATGTAACCCGAACGCTGCAGCCGGAACTTCGGGTCGTCCATGCTGCGCGACACGTCGGCCGCGAGCACGAGGAGGAGATCGACCCGCTCGGCGGCCTGGGCTTGCGCTCCGAGCGCGATGGCAAGCAGCGCCGCCGACGCCAGTCCAATTCGTGTCGCGCGCAGCATGGATGAACCCTCGCAAGATCGCATCCGGCAACGACCCAAGAACCGAGCGTTGCCGGACCGGTGCCATCCGGACCGGCATAGTCTAGCCGATTCTCCGGCGTTGTGCGCGTTACGCACACCTCGGGCCGCGGCCGCCTGCGCAACGGCGCGCCGTTCGGCTGCGCTCGTCGCGTGGTCAAGCGGACTTTTGTGCCGGCTTCAGCTGCGCCGTCATCGAACGTGTGAAGGTGCGGACGTGTTCGATGAAGCGCTGGGCGGCCGGGCTCAACGTTCGATGCTTCAGCGTCACGATGGCGACCGGCCAGGGCCGGACGGATAGATCGACGGGCAGCACTTTCAGCGCGAACCAGTTGGCGTTGAGGCGCAGGACGGAACTCGGGAACGCGGCGATGAAAGGACCGGTCGCCAGCAAATGGTTGCGGATATGAATGGAAAAGGTCGTCAAGTGCATCTTCGGCAGATCGAGACCGCGCGCGTGGAACGCCTCGGCGAGGATCATGGCACCCCAGGAATTGGGCGGCGCCACGATCCACGGCTCGTTGACCAGCTCGGCGAGATCGATCTTGCGACGGCGCGCCCATTGGGTCTGCATTCCGGCCGCCACGACCAATTCGTCGTGAAAGACGATTTCGACGTTCAGGTCGTCGTCTTCGTGTGCAAGCGGCGTGACCAGACGCTCGAGAACGACGTCGAGTTTTCGGTCGCGCAACTCCGGCCATTCGCGCGTCGGCGACACGACGTCCTGTATCTGCAGCGCGACGCGCGGAAATTGCTGGGAGAACCGTTGGATAACCGGCGGAAGGATCGATGCCGCGAGGGATTCCGGGCACCCGATCCGCAGCTCGCCGACGGTCGGATCGGCCAAGAATTCGATGTCCCTGACGGCTTGCTTCAGCTCATCGAACACCGCCGTGCATCGCTTGAGCAGCGCGCGGCCGTACACCGTCGGTCCGACGCCCTGCCGGCTGCGGTCGAAGAGCCGTACGCCCAGCGCGTGCTCGAGCCCGCCGATCACTTCGGAAACGGCCGGCTGCGATACTCCGAGGTGCGCCGCCGCCCTGGCCATGCTGCCGCGCTGCGCGACGGTGAAGAACACGTGCAGGTCCCGCAACCGCAGACGGCGGCCGATCTGACTTTCCCAATCGATTTTTCGCGGCATGGAAGGTTTGCTGGGGCTTGGGCGATGAGTCGATTCAACACATAAACGCGGCCTGTGTCGATTCACTCAAAGGGCGCCGCGTTATTCCGCCGGCACTCCGGTTGCCGGAAACGCAATCTCGACCAGCGTGCCGGAGTCGATCGCGCTCTTGATCGTGAAGCTCGCGCGATTGGCCTCCGCCAGCGCCTTGGTCAGCGGCAGCCCGAGCCCGGTGCCCGAGCCGGCGCGGCCCGAGGCCGCGACCTGGCGGAACGGTTCGAGCGCGGTCTCGATTTCCTTCTCGTTCATGCCGATGCCGGTATCGCGCACGCGCAGGACCGCCTCGCCCTGGTCGGTCAGCGCCGTCGACACGATGACCTGGCCGCCGGCGCCGGTGAACTTGATCGAGTTGGACAACAGGTTGAGCACGATCTGGCGGATCGACCGCTCGTCGGCGACCACCGGCGGCAGCGTCGGCAACAGCGAGGTGCGGATGATGATGCGCTCGCGGTTCGCCTGCGGCTGCATGATGGCGACGCACTGCTGGACGAGCGCATTGAGGGTGACGCTGGCGAAGGTCAGATCGAGCTTGCCGGCCTCGATCTTCGAGAGATCGAGAAGGTCGTTGACCAGCGAGATGACGAGCTCGCCGGAGGTGCGGATGTCGTTGAGATACTGCCGGTAGCGCTCGTTTCCGATCGGGCCGAAACGCTCGTCCGCCATGACCTCGGCGAAACCGATGATGGCGTTGAGGGGGGTCCGGATCTCGTGGCTGACCTTGGCGAGGAAGTCCGTTTTCGCCGACGAAGCCTTCTCCGCCTCGCGCTTGGCGTTGGTGAGGTCTTCCTCCGCGCGCTTCCATTGCGTGATGTCGCGGAACACGATGCAGAACTTGCCGTCCGCGATCCGCCCGATCGTCATGAACAGCGGGATCAGCCCGCCCTGACGCGCGCGGCCGATGACCTCGCGCCCGTCATTGAGGACGCTCGCGACGCCTTCGCGCGTGAGCCCATCGAGATAGTCGTGGGCGGCGCGATGGCTCTCGGGCGCGAACAGGTCGACGAAGCTGCGGTTGGCGATGTCGCGGGATTCACAGCCGAACAGCGCTTCGGCGCTGCGGTTGCTGGAGAGAATCATTCCGTCACGGTCGACGACGATGACGCCGTCGGTCGCGGTTTCGAGCACGGATTCGAGCTCGCGCGTCGCCGCCTGGGCCGCGCGCACGGCAAGTTCCGCGGTCTTGAGCCGCTCCTCGGCTGCGGCAAGCGCGGCTTCCGCGGCCTTGACGCGCCCTTCGCCGGCGCGCTGGGCGTCTTCTGCGGCGCGCACGCGCTCCTCGGCTTCGGCGCGCACGAGCACGATGAGAAGCGCGGTCCCGCCATGCCAGGAAACCGAGAACAGGCGCGCCTCGACGGGAAGCGATTCGCCGCGCCGCGTGGTGATGGCAAGCGACTGCCCCGAGCCGCCGGGTTCGCCGAGCAGCGCGAGGCCGGGCTCGACGAACAGGCGCTCTAACCCTCCCGCGGCGGCAACCGCCTCGATGTCCTCATAACCCGTCCATTCGAGCAGCGCGCGGTTGGCGTGCAACAGCGCTTCGCCGCGATAGACCAGGACCCCGATGGGGAGCCGATCGAGCACGGCGCGCTCGCCGTTCCCTTGGGCTGCCATCCGCAGCGCCGCGGACTGGGCGCCAGCCGCGTAGGCGCTCGGAATGGGGCGCGGCCATACCCGATGGGATGCGTTCGACCTTTTGGCATCGCCGCCGGGTGTTTCCCCGGGCTCGTCCGCGGTATCGGGCGTTGCGGCGGCGGCTGGTTCGGCCGCCTCCGGAGCAACCTCGGATGGCAAATGTTCGGCAGCATCCTGGTTGCCTGTTGTATCGACTTCGGCCGGCGCCGCTCCTTCCACGCGCGCACCGAGCGCCCGCGCGATCTCGTGGAACGCCGTGCGTTCCACCGGCGTGAGCGCCGGCCGCTTGTCCGCCGCAAGCGGCGGGGCAGGGCGGAACGGCACCACGTTCTTTGCCGGCGGCACCACGGTGAGCAGCGGACGGTCCGGCACCGGCGGTGGGGTCTCCGCCGTCTCGGGCGCCGGCGCTGCGTCCTCGGACTCCACCGGGGCATCATGTGCTGCAGCCGTATCCGCGGCCGGTTGTTCCGACCAGGTGGCCTCCTCAGGGCGCGGCTCTTTCGTCGCGACCGGCGTCTCGACGGGAGCCACGAACGGCATCCGGCGCGCCGCGACGATCTCGGCAACTCGCGCGGTGTCGCGGCACACCCCGAAGCCGCGATACCCGCGGAAGGTCCGGTCCCGGTCGAACACCGGCAGGCCGGACAATTCGGCGGCCAGTCGTTCCGACGTTCCCGCGACCGGCCAGGTAACGGCGATCCCGCTGAAGGTGTCGCGCGTGGCAAGCGCCTGGCCCAGGCGTCCCTCGGGATCGAGGGCAAGCTCGGCGGCAACCTCCGCCCACGGCCGGCCGAGCACCGCCGCAACGCCCGAACCCATCGCCTCGACGAAGTCCTGCGAGGCGACCGTGAAGCGCCCGTCGGCATCGATCTGCCACACGAAGCGCAGCGGCTGGCGGCGTTCCGCGCCGCCGGCCGGTGCATCGCGCATGATCGAGCGCGTCGGCGCTTCGGGCGCAGGCAGGGTCTCAGGCATGGGCACGAACGGCGTTTCGACCGTCGCGCCGTTGCGCTCCTCGTCAGCAATCATTTCGCGCATTGCCGTTGTGACCGCCTCTAATTGAGCCGATGGCTCGGTTACCGCACGTGCATCGACCTGTACGGACTCGCTCGCCAAAGTTTCGGCGGCAACCGACTCGACCGCATGAACAGGCGCCCCATTGTCGTCCATCGTCCGGAGTTCAGGCGCGAAGATCGCAACCAAAACCAGGGCGTTGCCGCTGCCGATCCGTTGCAGCGTAACGGCGCCCACAGGCGTATCGCCGTCGGCCCGACCGTGTGCGAGCGCGGTTTCCGCAAGCTCTTGAGCGCCCGCGGCCGCGAGCGTCGCGGCGCCGCCGAGCCTCCGGCTTGCCTCAGGCCCGGCATGGAGCAGCGTCCCGTCGGGCGAGAACGCAGCGAAGGTAAGATCCTGGCCCGCCAACAGGCGGCGTATCCGCTCGGTCAGGGTCAGGCTCGGCCCCGCTGGTTCGGTCGCGGCGCCCGTTCCGGCAGCGAGCCGGCAAGGCGCGCGACCTGCTGCGCCGCCGGATGCGTCAAGTCGAACCGTCGCTCCGTCAGCGCCGCCACGGCCGGGGCGCCGAACGTGGCCGCACCGACCGCGTTGGCCCACAGGATTCGGGTCGCATCGTTGGCCCACAACCAAGCGGGCAGGGGGGCGCTCGCGAGGTCCGCAAGCCGCCCGTCGTGAAGAAAAGGGAGGTGGTCGGTTTCGCTCATCGGCTGTCGTGCGGCGCGACGGGCCGCGAGGGCTACCGTAAACGAACTCTTAATAGTCTTAGCCCGGCGCGAGAGTCCATGCGGCAGCGGCCGGTTGCGCGCCTCACGCGGGAATAACCTTAACTTGGCCGCCGACCCTGCCGGCGGAACCGTATCCTGCAGTGCACAAAAAACATGATTCGAGAACAAACATTATTCCGACGAAATGGCCGTCGATATGCAACGTTCGGCGTCTGTGTTGTTTATCCTACATAGAGAGCGGAGGCGGTATCCGGCCCAGGATTGCGGCGCGGAGCCGTCGAACAGGGAGGAAGCCACGATGGCCAAGGAGCAGACCGGGACCTTCGAAATCCCGCGGGAAATGCGGACCCTTGCCGAGCAGAGCGTCGAGCAGGCGCGCAAGGCCTTCGACGGCTTCATCACGGCCGCTCAGAAGACGGCGAGCAGCATCGAGGGACAGGCCTCCGTGGCGCAGGCGAGCGCGAAGGATATTCGCCAGAAAGCCATGACATTCGCGGAGAAGAACGTCGCCACGTCGTTCGAGTTCGCGCAAAAGCTGGTGCGCGCCAAGGACCTCGAGGAAATGACGCGGCTGCAGACCGAGTTCATGCAGCACCAGATGCAGACGCTTGCCGAGCAGGCGCAGGAGCTCGGCCAGACCGCGACCCGCGCCGCCATGGAGACGGCGCGGCCCAAGGCCTGATGCGGGGAACGAAGTTCCCATCGGGCGGAGGCAGCGTTCCAAAATAGACCGAGGAAGCGGGCTTGCTGGCCCGCGGTGGTTTTATATTACCGTTTTTGTGCAATGCAATAATTTCTATTGCATCGCATCATAATCGTGCCTATATTGCCCTCATCGAACGGCCGTAACCGTCGGCGGACAGGGTCCGACCGGGCTTACGGCCAAGCCAGAATGCTCCGGCCGGATCGAGAGCGGCGGTGCGGAGCGCGATTGGGTGGACGCTCTCAACTCAAAGGAACACGTCATGGCCGAGGCCACCGCGAAAGTGAAGACGACGGCGAAGCCGTCGCAAGCATCCGTCTCAACCTTCGAAGGGAAGTTCGAGCTTCCCAAGTTCCAGATTCCCAAGTTCGAGGTGCCGAAGATCGAGGTCCCGGCAGCCTTCCGCGAACTGGCCGAGCGCAGCGTCGCGCAGGCGCGCGACGGCTACGAGAAGATGAAGGCGGTCGCCGAGGACGCAACCGACGTCCTCGAGGACACCTACGCCAGCGCCAGCAAGGGCGCGGCCGATTACACGCTCAAGGCCATCGAGATCGCCCGCGCCAACACCAACGCGGCGTTCGATTTCGCCGGCGCGCTGATGACGGTGAAGTCGCTGTCGGACGCCGTGGAGCTGACCAGCGCGCATACGCGCAAGCAGCTCGACGCCTACATCGCGCAGGCCAAGGAACTCAGCTCGCTCGCCCAGAAGGTGGCGGTCGAGACCACCGAGCCGCTCAAGAGCGGCGTCAACAAGGCGTTCAAGATCGCCGCCTGACCGGATGAAAGCCGAATCAGGCCTGGCTGATTAGTGGTTGCGTAAGTCGGTATTGCGTGAAGTTCGCGTCGAAGCCCGGACCGGCGGCCCGGGCTTCGTTTCGTTTGTGTGCCGAGAAGTCTCGACTCGTGTCCCGGATGCGGTGTAGCGCGTAGCGCATAGCGGTGCACCGCTGATCCGGGACCCCGGTTAGACAGGACCGGGTCCCGGGTATGCAGCGCACCACTCCGCTTCCCCCCGGGTTTAACCCGGTGTTGCGCTGTCCCTCGCCGCTGTGGCGGCTCGGGACACAAGTCATCAATTACCGGGGTTGGTATTATTCAAGCCAACCCGCGCGCGTCCGCTTGCAAACGAACCCCGTTGCTCCTACGTTCCCGCCGCTTTCAAAAAGCTCGCGTGCAGCTGTAGCTCAGTTGGTTAGAGCGCTTGACTGTGGATCAAGAGGTCGGTGGTTCGAGTCCACCCAGCTGTACCAAATCGAGCTGATCGTCGAACTTGCAGCAGGCGTGACAGGCGTAGCCCGGACGAGCGAAGCGAATCCGGGGAGCTCCCCCCGGCATGTCGCTCTGGGCGGCAACACCTACCGCGTTCGCGCCAAGTAGAACCAGCAGAGTGTTGGTGTCGATAAAGCGTGGCGTCATGCGCCGCGCCCGTGCACGTCCTCCGGCGACAGGCGGTCGCCTGCACAAGGCGGCAAGGCGCGCGCGCAGCTCGCGCTCGTCGCGCTTGAGGCGCTCGACGTCGCTTTCCGGCCACGCCAGCTTTTCAGAAAACGCTTGACCAATGCGGACAGCGATGTGTTCTGCTCGGCCGCCTTGATGCGGACGCGACGGTACGTATCGTCGTCGATAGAAACTGTGATATTTTTCATGTTTACGCAGTCTCACGGCAAGCTACAGCGCGTCGATTGTCGCCGGCACCGCAATCTATCCGCCGCACCAGGGGGTCCCGACAACGCGCCCATGAGATGAGCACCGGTGCTACGCAACAACGATAAGCGCGTAGAGAGCGGTGCTGCCTCCGCGTTCGCAGGCAGGCGAATCTTGCGCTGGCTTACGCGCACGCCGGTGCAGACCTTCATCCTCTGTCCGCTCGCCGTGATCGTGGTCGAGCTCGTCCTGCACGGCGGCAAGCCCGTGTTCGTACCCTGGGGAGGCCTGCTGGTCGCCTCCGGTTACCTGCAATATCGCCTGGTCGGCCGTTATCGCATGCGCCTCGGCGCCGGGGGACCCGGCATGCAGGCGCCGCCGCTGCGGATCCTCACGCAAGGTCCCTATCGCTACGTGCGCAACCCGATGTACCTCGGGCACCTCATTTTCTTGGCAGGCCTTGCCGTCACCTTCTGGTCGGTCTTTGCGCTGCTGCTGCTCGCCGCTCGCGCCGTCTGGTTTCACCGCCGCGTGCTGGAGGACGAGGCGCGGCTCGAGGCGCTGTTCGGCGCGCAGTACAATCGCTATCGGGCGCGGGTGAAGCGATGGATTCCAGTCTAGTCCTACCGGCCCGCTGGAGCGCCCAATGAGCGACACCGGCATGGCCGCCGAGTTCCGCGAGGCGCCCGAGGCGGTGCGCCGCCAGGCGCGCGACCTTGCGCGCCCGGTGGCGGAGCTGGTTGCGTGGCTCGAGCGCAAGCCGCCCCAGGTGGTCCTCACCTGCGCCCGCGGCAGCTCGGCGCATGCGGCGACGTTCGCCAAGCACCTGATCGAGCGCCACCTGCGCATCCCGGTAGCCGCGGCCGCGCCGAATATTGCGACCGTGTACGGGGAACGCCTTCGGCTCGACGGTCAGCTCCTGCTCGCCATCTCGCAATCGGGCGCGAGCGACGACCTGGTGGAGTTTGCCACCGTGGCCAAGGCCTCGGGCGCGCTCACCGCGGCGCTTGTGAACGAGACCAACAGTCCGTTGGCGCGCGCCTGCGATATCGTCCTGCCGATGGCGGCCGGTTCCGAAACGAGCGTGGCGGCGACCAAGTCGTTCGTGGCCGCTCTCGCCGCGCTGCTGGGATTGACCGCGGCGTGGGCCGGGGAGCGTGCGCTCAGAGCCGCCCTCGATCGGCTGCCGGATCGTCTCGCAGCCTCGACCGCGCTCGATTGGAGCGCTGCCGTGAACGCGCTGGGCGAGACCGAGAGCCTCGTCACCATCGGCCGCGGCCCGACCCTGGCCATTGCGCGCGAAGCATCGCTCAAGCTGAAGGAGACCTGCGATCTCCACGCCGAAGCCTTCAGCGGCGCCGAGTTCCTCCACGGGCCGGTCGCCCTGGTGTCGACGCTCTATCCGATCCTCATGTTCATGCCGACCGATGCGGCCGCCGCCGGCCTGCGCGCGCTCGCGGCCGATCTCCGCCGCAAGGGCGCCGCCATCTTCACCACCGAGCCCGGCGAGCCGATGGCCGGCCGGCTCTTGGCGCTTGCACCCGATCATCCCGATGCCGATGCGGTGTGCCTGATCCAAAGCTTCTATGCGCTTCTCGTTCTGCTTGCCGAACGCCGCGGCACCGACGTCGATCAGCCACGCCACTTGCAGAAGGTGACGCGGACGCGCTGAGACATAACGAGGTGGCGCGCTCAGTCCGGCGCGATCGGGGGTGAATTTCCGGCTGGCGTGCGATCGCCCTCGCCGCGTTTGGTGCGTCCCTGCAGCCATCCGGCCGTCGCCCGCACCGCGCTGAACATCCGCCACAGGAGGGGGTTCTGCTTGATCGCGCGTTTCAGGCGGCGGAACGCGACCGACAGGATAAGGACCGGCCAGCCGCGCGGCGTCGCCGCCGCCGCATGGTCGTAGAGCTTCAAGGTCGTGTCCGACCATTCCAGCTTGTAGCGCTCGTCGCCGATGGTGAAGTCGAACCGCGCAAAGCCTTTCTCGATGGCGCGCTGCAACAGGTCGCGCAGGTGCGCCGCGCCGGGTCCGAAGCGCGACACGTCCCCGTCGTCGTAGCTCGCCAGCACGTGATAGTAGGACCCGCGAAAGGTGAGGCCGAGATTGACCGCCGCCCGGGTGGCTCCGACGTCGAGCCGGCTCACATGGACCAGATGCCGTGTGCGCGGGTTGGTCGCGAGATCGAGGTAGAAGTCCCGGTAGCCGGGCCGGGCGAACAGGTTCTGCGCCCCCATGCGGGCGAACGCTTTGCTCTTCTGCTCGATCAGCGTTTCCAGCGTGCGCGCGATGTCGTCGGCGTCCTGCGGATCGACGAAACGGATCTCGCCGTGCTCGGCAAGGCGCTTGCGCTTGGTGCGGTCGCGTCGGCGCGTGGCCGAGGAACGCTTGGCGGTATAGAAATCCTCCCAGGTGCCGGCGAGGTGCGTGAGATAGGCGCCGCTCGGATTTAATCCGACGTCGAGGTGAAGGAACGGATTGGCCTGCGCGCCCACGGTCTCCGGCATCTTGGTGAGCTCGACGAGATCGTGCCTGAGATGCGGCCGGCGCTGCAGCAGCGCGCCGATCTCGCGCCAAAGCGCGACAAACTCCGCAGCGGGCATTCGCGATGAAAAGCCCGGCGCCATGAGCGGCGCGTTGTAATCGCATAGCCCGTCGCCGAGGAAGGTCAGGCGGCGCACGAGCCCCGGCGCCACCGCGAGCGGCAGCAGGAATAAAAGCGCGCCGTCGGTCCTGCGGCCGAGCACCACGGCCGCGTTGACCCCGCGCGGCATCCCGATATGGCGGCACCAGAGCGAGAGCCAGTCGAAGCTCTGGAACACGGTGGCGTCGGCATACTGCTCGAAGCCCCGCCACTCGGACTCGAGCGCATCGATATCCTCATGCAGCGACAGCCCGACGTCCGAGCGGGACACCTCCGCAATCTCGGTCGGCTCATCGAAGACGGCCGCGGCACGGTGCAGCGGCGTCTCGACCACCGCGTTCATCGGCTGTGACATGGACGACCACCCCCCACTGGCCCGCTCGGCCCGCCTTCGCGGCTGAGGTTTGCAAAGAATTATCAATAAAGCGTTGGCACAGTCGGTGAATCCCTCCCCTGTTAACCGTCGCGCCATTCCCGCCATGAAGCAGCACATCATCCGCGCAGGCCTGGAAACCCTCTATTTCACCGGCGCTCATCTCGCCCTGAGCAGCCCTTTGCGCGGCGTGGGCGCGATTCTCATGCTCCACCACGTCCGGCCGCCCCGTCCGGAGGCGTTCCAGCCCAACCGTCTTCTCGAGGTGACGCCGGAATTCCTCGACGCGGTCGTCACGTGGCTGCGCAGCGCCGGGCTCGACATCGTGACGCTCGACGAGATGCATCGGCGCCTCGCCGGCGGCGCGTTCGGCCGGCGCTTCGTTTGCCTGACCTTCGACGACGGCTATCGCGACAACCTGCGCTTCGCCTATCCGATCCTCAAGAAGCACCGGGCCCCGTTCGCCATCTATGTCCCGACGAGCTTCCCGGACCGCCTCGGGGAGCTGTGGTGGCTGGCGCTCGAGGCGGTGGTGGCGAAGAACGACGCGGTGGACGCCGTGATGGACGGCTAGCTTCGCCGGTTCGCATGCGACACCGTCGGCCTGAAGCGCGAAACCTTCGAGACCATCTATTGGTGGCTGCGCGCCCGCGAGACCGAGCAGGAGCTGCGCCAGGAGGTCCATGCTCTCGCCGCGCGCTACGACGTGGGGATCGCGGGCTTCTGCGAGGAGCTGTGCATGACCTGGAGCGAGCTCGCCGAGCTCGCCGCCGACCCGCTCGTCACCATCGGGGCGCACACGGTCAACCACGTCATCCTGAAGAAGGTGCCCGACAACGTGGTCGCCGCCGAGATGCGGATGAGCGCGGCGGTGACCGAGGCGGCGCTGGGCGTGCGGCCGCATCATTTCGCCTATCCGGTCGGGGATGCCACCTCGGCGGGCCCGCGCGAGTTCGGCATGGCGGCCGGACTTGGGTTCAAGACCGGCGTCACCACGCGGCCGGGAGTCCTGTTTCCCGAGCATCGCGAACATCTGACCGCCCTGCCGCGCATCTCGTTGAACGGGCAGTTCCAGCGGCTGCGCTATTTGCGCGTGCTGCTGTCGGGAACCGCGACCGCCCTGTGGAGCGGCTTCCGCCGGGTGGACGCGGCGTAGAGCAAGTGCCCCAACCGCCGTAGGGTGGGCAACGGCGCCCGAAACATTTTCCAATCGGGCACAGCCGTGCGCGCCGTTCCCTCGCAGCTATGGCTGCTCGCCCACCATACAGCTTCAACGTGAGCGCAATTTTCAGGTTGCCATTTTGCCGCGGGTGATATTGCAATCCCGCCGCGGCGCGTTCCGGCCGCGGGGCAGGGAACAATCCAATGGCATCGTTCAAGCTCGTGACCTATGCGACGGCCGGAGGGCCGAGAGCCGGCATCATCTGCGGCGAGCGCACATTCGACGTCGCCGCGGTGACCGGCGAGAAACGCTACGATTCGATCATGGGGGTCCTGTCCGACTGGAGGAAAGCAAAGCCCGCCCTGAAGAAAGCCGCCGCCGCCGCCATCGGCAGCGGCAAGACCCGCAAGAAGGATCTCGGCAAGGTGCGGCTGCTCGCGCCGATCCCGATGCCCGGCACGATCTACTGCGCCGGCGCCAACTACCGCGACCACGTGCTGGAGATGGCGCGGGCGCAGAACATCCAGCCGGAACCGGATCCGCATACGCTCGGGCTCAAGGCGTGGCATTTCATCAAGTCGTCGCGCTGCGTAGTCGCGCCCAACGCGACCGTGCGCCTGCCGGCGCATTCCAAGAAGGTCGACTGGGAGGCGGAGCTGGCGGTCGTCATCGGCCGGCCGGCCAAAGACGTCGCGATCGACCGGGCGCTGGATTTCGTCGCCGGCTACACGATCGGAAACGATCTGTCGGCGCGCGACGTGATGCGGCGTGCCGGCATTTCCAACACCTCGCCGTTCCACTTCGACTGGATCGCCCAGAAATGCTTCGACGGCGCCTGTCCGCTCGGTCCCTGGATCGTGCCCGCCGAGGACGTGCCGGACCCGCACAAGCTCAAGATCGAGCTCTCGGTCAACGGCGTGGTGAAGCAATCGTCCAACACCAGCGAATTGATCTTCAACATCGTGGAACAGATCGCCCATCTGTCGGAAAAGATCACCCTTCATCCGGGAGACGTCATATTGACCGGGACTCCGGCCGGCGTCGGCGCCGGGCGCGGCGAGTTCCTCAAGGCGGGCGACGAGGTCAAGATCACCATCGAGCGCATCGGCGAGCTCAAGAATACGTTTGCGTGACCCTGTGCTGATGGGAGCGGCGCTCGTGGCAGCGCCGGGACAGTGGATGGCAACCGATTCGTCTGCGGCGGAAGAGAAAACCACGGTCGTTCTCGGCACCGCGACGCCGGGCGGCGGCTTTCCGCTCTATGGCGGGGTCGTTGCCGAGGTCGTCAACGCGGCCGACCCTTCGCTCTCGATCGAGCCGACCAACACCAAGGGCAGCACCGAGAACGTACCGCTGCTCGAAGCGGGCAAGCTCGATATCGCGCTGGTGCAGGGCGAGGTCGCCTCCGAGGCGCTGTTGGGGATGGGGCGGCCTGCCGCCAACCTGAAAATCATTGCCGCCATGTATTCGACGCCCGGCATGTTCGTGGTGCGCGCCGACAGTCCCTATCGCACCATCGGCGACCTGCAAGGCCGGCCGGTCGCGTTCGGCGCGCGCGGCTCCGGGCTCGTGATCCTCGCCCGCTACGTGCTGGACGGGCTCGGCCTCGATCCGGACAAGGATTTCCAGGCGATCTACCTCGACCGCGCCGGCGATGGGCCGGCCATGGTGCTGGATCACCGCGCGGCCGCGTTGTGGGGCGGCGGCATCGGCTGGCCCGGCTTCACCACGGTGGCCAAGAGCGGCGCGCGCTTCATCGGCGCCGAGCGCCGAGGAATCGGCGCGCATCCGCGCCAAGCACGGCTTCCTCAAATCCATCACCATTGCCGCCGACAGCTATCCGGGCATCGACGGCCGCTCAACTCCGTCGGCTCGTTCAGCTTCATCCTTGCCCGCCCGACGCTTGCCGACGACGTCGCCTATCGGCTGGCGCGCGCGCTGCATCGCGGCGAGGCGGCGCTGGTGCAAAAGCTCGACCAGGCGCGCGAGACCACCGCCGCCAACACCGCCGCCGCGGCGGCGCGCCAGGACCTCATCCATCCCGGTGTGCTGCGCTATCTGCGCGAGATCGAGGTGGCCACGACTCAGTAGCCGTAGCCCGGGTCGAGGCGCCCGACGGGCCGCGCAGCCAAGGCAATGCGCTTGGCGCCGGGACCCGGGAACTGATTCGCGGATCGTCCTCGCGGCCGCTCCCGGGTCTCGGCGCGACGCGTGGTGCCATCGCCGAACCCTCCATCGAGCGCCTCGACCCGGGCTACGGTGCCGCGATCTCTCGCACGATGTCGATCGCGCGGCGCAGCAGCGTCATCGAAGCTTCCGGGGTGCGGAACGCCGCATGGGCGGTCAGCGTCACGTTGTCGAGTTGGGCGAGCGGATGGTCGCTCTTGAGCGGCTCGGCGTGGAACACGTCGAGCGCGGCGTGACGGAGCGCGCCGTTCCGCAGCGCTTCGATCAGCGCCGCCTCATCGACCAGCGCGCCGCGCGCCGTATTGACGAGGATCGCGCCCGGCTTGATGCGCTTCACGCGCGCTGCGTCGAGAAAGTCGCGCGTCTCGTCGTTGAGAACGAGGTGAAGCGAGACGACGTCGGCCGCGGCAAGGAGCGTGTCGAGGTCGGCGAGCGGCACCGGGGAATCCGGATGCTTCGTCCGGTTCCAGGCGATCACCTGCATGCCCATGCCGGCCGCGATGCGGACGACCTCGCGGCCGATGCCGCCGAGGCCGATGATGCCGAGCGTCTTGCCGGCGAGCTGCATGCCTTCGAGTGGCTGCCAGCTGCCGCCGCGCACCGCGCGGTCCATGCGCGCGACGTCGCGCGCCGCCGCCCACATCAGCGCGATCGCGTGCTCGGCCACCGCCGTGTCGCCGTAGCCTTTGATCGTGTGCACAGTGACGCCGAGCCCGTTGAGCTCGGCGACGTTCATGTAGCTCGCCGCGCCCGTGCCCAGAAACACGATGTGCTCGAGCGATTTGCATTGCGCCACCAAATCCGTCGGCATGTAGGAGTGGTCGTCGATGCAGATCGCGTAGCCGTCGAGCACGCGCGGCAGCTCGCGGCGTTCGAACGGCGCCGTGTTGACGACGATCGGCGGATCGTCGTCGCGGCGCACGCGCGCGAAGATCGGCGCGAGCTGGTCGTTGCAGTCGATGAAGATGGATTTCATGTTAAAGCAGTTCGACATGGCGCGCGCACGACGTTGAAAGGCGGATTGAGGAGCGGCTTTGAGGATGGGCATAATTTCGTCGCGCTCATGCTATCATCTTTCGGCGCGGCGGACGTCGATCGCCGCCCCCGGAATAAGTCTGAAAATCGTCGGAATAACGCTGCGCAAGCGGTGTTGTCACTGCTGGTCAACCGGCTTTCAGGCCGGCACATGGGAGGAAATCATGAACCACAAATTCGTACTGGCGGCAGGCGCCATGGGTCTTTTCTTGGTGGTGGCCGCATCGGCCGCATGGGGGCAGCAGCCCATACGCCTTCGCGGCACGATCGAGGCGGTGGACGGTCCGACGCTGACGATCAAGGCGCGCGACGGCGCCACCAACAAGGTGAAGCTCGCGGACAACGTCGCGATCCGCGCCGTCGTCAAGATGTCGATGGGCGACATCAAGGCCGGCTCCTTTGTCGGCGTCACCGGCATGCCGCAGCCCGACGGCAGCCAGAAGGCGCTGGAAGTGCATATCTTCCCCGAGCCGATGCGCGGCACCGGCGAGGGTCACCGGCCGTGGGATCTGCAGCCCAACAGCACCATGACCAACGCCAACGTCGAAACGATGGTCGCCTCCACCGACGGCCAGGTGCTGATGATGAAGTACAAGGACGGCGAGAAGAAGATCGTCGTGCCGCCCGGAACGCCGATCGTCACCTATGCGCCCGCCACCAAGGACGAGTTGAAGCCCGGCGTTGCGGTCTTCATCAACAACCCGACGAAAAAGGACGACGGCACCTACGAGACCCCGGCGATCACGATCAGCCGCGGCGACGTCAAGCCGCCGATGTGAGCTTGGCTCGTCATGCCCGGCCTTGTGCCGGGCATCCACGTCTTTAGAGCGCGAGTCAAATCAAAGACGTGGATGGCCGGGACAACCCTCGCCGCTGCGGCGGCTCGCCCGGCCATGACGATGTTGGTAGGTGGCGGTCGTCTGCGCGTTCCTTGGCTCGAGGGCCGCGCACGCGCTATTGAGGAGGAAGCAGATGCGCAGGAAGGCAATGCCGACCCTCACTCTCGCCGCGCTGGTTGCGGTCGTTCTGTCGTCGGCGTCCGCGCAGCAGACCGTGCGCGTGCGCGGCACGATCGAGAAGCTCGACGGCAACACGCTCTCGGTCAAATCGCGCGAGGGCAGCGAGCTCCAGATCGTGCTGACCGGCAATGTGCAGGTGGTCGGCGTGGAGAAGGCCTCGCTTGCCGACATCAAGGAGGGCTCCTATGTCGGCAGCGCCGCCATGCCGCAGCCCGACGGCAGCCAGAAGGCGCTCGAAGTGCACATCTTCCCCGACGCCATGCGCGGCACCGGGGAAGGGCATCGGCCGTATGCGCCGGTGGCGGACAGCACCATGACCAACGGCACGGTCGGCCAGGCCGTGACCGCCGTCGACGGCCACGCGATCACCGTCAAGTACCGCGACGGGGAAAAGAAGATCGTGGTTCCGCCCGGCGTGCCGATCGTCAACTACGTGATCGGCGACAGAAACGACCTCAAGCCGGGCGCCCACTTCACCATCATCAGCGCCACCAAGAAGCCGGACGGCACGCTGGAAGCCGCGCGCGTCAACGTCGGACGCGGCGGGGTGGTGCCGCAGTAGCGGAGGACGGAGAACAGACGACTTCGCCTTTGCGTCGTCCCCGCGCAGCCTGCATGCGCTTGAGGTTAGAAGCGATACACCGCCGCTGCGTTCCCTCCCCCCTTGTGGGGGAGGGACAGGGAGGGGGGTCGGTTCATGCTTGAGTCACGCTTGAACCCCCCACCCCGACCCTCCCCCACAAGGGCCCACAAGGGGGGAGGGAGCGCGCCGAGCGAGCGGCCCGCTTGTCCATCTGCAAACGCGCGTCAGGTGAACTCGCATCATTATTCGAAAAACGTGTCCTCCTTCCGTCTTCTGTCTTTCGTCGTCTGTCGCCCGTCCTCAGAACGTCGTCCAGTCGCCCGATGCCTCGAACGCCGCCGCGGCGCGGTAGATCGTCGCCTCGTCCCAGTGGCGTCCGACCAGCATCAGGCCGATCGGCCGCCCGTCCTCCATGCCGCAGGGAATGCTGATCGCCGGATGGCCGGTCACGTTGAACGGGCTGGTGTTGCGGATCGGCTCCCAGCTCCGGCGCGTGATCTCCTCCGGCCCGGCATCGCTTGCCGGCAGCGGCGTTGCCTTCATGACGCAGGTCGGCAGCAGCAGCAGGTCGTAGCGCTGCAGAGCCTCGTCATAGGCCGCGCGCAGCCTGCGCCTGAGGTTCTGCGCCTTGGCGTAGTAATGGCCGCCCCAGCGATCGAGCGTGTACTTGCTGAACAGGCAGGCGATCTTCAGCGTGTCGGCGAATTCGTCGGTTCGGGAACGCCAGCCCATCGCGGCATCGAGCAGGCTCGTCACATAGAGCCCTTCGTGCGCGAGGCCGGCGCCGTTCATTTCGAGCAGCGTGATGACGGCGCTGTCGTTGCGGATGCCGGCCCAGATCGGGTGCCCGAGCATGTGCATCGGCACCGAGACCTGCTCGACGGTCGCGCCGAGGCCGGCGAAGCGGCGGGCGGCCGCGCGCACCTTGGCATCGACGTCCCCTTCCGAATTGGG
>WNGA01006931.1_pt1 | contig 17169 bp, 14 predicted proteins | sample 5400061 | NCBI WGS metagenome assembly WNGA01 (sample SAMN13153366, study PRJNA577476) | soil metagenome | isolation source: 100 cm soil or saprolite under grassland replicate 2 | place: USA:California | collected 2016-06-15 | reverse complement strand
CCGTGCTGACCCGGGCATTGAGCCGTTTGGCTCCGCGCGCAGACGTGATCCTGATCCTGGAGGCGGCGCCCGGCGTGATCCGATCCCGCAAAGCGCAGCTGACGGAGTCCGAGATCGTTCGGCAGGCGCGGGCGTGGAGGAGCGTCCTGAGCGCGCGTCAACACCGCATGTATATCGATGCGTCCCGATCGGCTGAGGAAGTGTTCCGGGCGGCGGCGCAGGAATTGTCGTGGCTTCCTCCAGGCCAGTCGCTCGACCCGGTCTCGACGGTGCCGCATGCCGGCGCGAGCAAAGCATCACCCCGCACGAACGGAGAAGGATCGGGGGAGGCTAGCCGCTGGTTTCCACTGATCCGGGCGCTGATGCGGACCGCTCCAAGCCTGGTCGTGTGGAAGAACGCATCTCGAACTCTGCGTGGTCAGGGAGACCTAGACGTCGTGGCCGCACCCTCTGACTGGCCGGTGATCGTCGACGTGTTCGCCCGGTGGGCGGACGGCCAGGGGTTCACCCCGGCCCTCTGTGACCACGTCCCGAACGCGCTCTTCCTCCGCGCCGAGGGCGATGATCCTCCCGCCTTCGAGCTCGACGTGAAGTCCCGAGGCACGTTCCGGGGCTCGGTTCTCTTTGAGGCACCCGACCTCGACTCCTTGGTGGAATGGGATGATCTCGGTTTCCGCCGGCTCCGTCCGGGAGCCGAGGGGTTGCTCAAGCTCCTGCTCAACGGGGTCTCGCGGTGGGGAACCCCGAGGTGGGAGCGGGTAGCCAGGGAGGACATCTCCCGACTTGTGGCGGCAGACCCCGAGGGGGCGGCAGCCGCTGCTTCCCTTTTCGGCTGGGCGGCCTGGGCCGCACGCGATGTGGCCGGCGCTGTGGCCGCTGGCAGCTGGTCGAGGAGCTCCATGCTCGTGCTCGAGGCGTGGGCGGCTCGGAACGCTCTGCGACATCCCACCATCCTGACCCGACGGATCGGGAGCCGGCCAACCGGGAGCTGCCCAGGGCTCAAGCGTTCTCTGAAGCGAAGCGGGGGCAGCGCGGCGGCGGGCGGGGGGCGGCAGCTGCTCGATTCTCACCGGTTGGGAGCCTGAACCGATGATCCGTCGAGGCATCGCGGAGCGCGAGCGCATGGAACCGTCGAATCTCGCTGCTGACAACGAACGTTCCAGGCGTGGGGGCGTGCTGCTCCTCGCCGGTCCTGACGGGGTCGGCAAGACCACCCTGTCGCGATGGGAGTCCTTCCAGCGCGGAAACCACAAGGACCAACTTCCGAACCGCATCGTCACCCTCCCTATGGGCGCCTCGTGTCGGCGGGAAAGCTCCTCTATCTGTATCTCGACTTCCTCCTGGGTTTCGTGATCCGAACGCGCCCCTTCGTCAATGCCGGCGGCTGGGTGATCCTCCAGCGCAACTGGTGGGACCTCCTGGTGGACCCTCTCCGGTATCGGCTCAGGCCGATGCCGCGGCTGGCCCGCCGGCTGGGGAGGCTCCTACCCAAGCCCGATCTCATCCTCGTTCTGGAGGCCGACCCGCGGGTGATCCGTGGTCGGAAGGAGGAGCTGGCCGAGGGCGAGCTCGAGAGGCAGATGCGGGCTTGGAGGAGCCTGTTGCCCACCGATCGCTGCGTCTTCCTGGACGTGGGCTCGCCACCCGACCAGGTGGTCAGCAGGGCAAGGGACGAGATCGAACGTTTCCTGGACGCGAGGGCGGCGCGTATGTCGGGAGCTGGATGGATACGCTTGCCCTCGAGAACCGATCCCCGATGGGTGATCCCCCGAGGCCCCCGCCGGATCTCTCGTGCTGCCCTGCGCATCTACCACCCGATGACCAGGCGCGGCCTCGTAGCGTGGCAGATCGCTCGCGCTCTGGCGGCATTGGGGGCGCTGCGACTGCTTCCCAGAGGCGAACCACCCCCGGTGGACGTTCGACGACTGCTCGCCCCCTGGACGCCTCCAGGCGGCGCGATGACGATAGGGAGAGGGAGCCTTTCCGGGAGACACTTTGCGCTCCTCCTCGATAGGGAAGGGCGTGAGGCGGCCTGGGCCAAGATCGCTACGGATACGGAAGGCCGCCGACTGCTCCTCAGCGAGGCGCGGAATCTCGAAGGCATGAGGAAGCGTCTGCCTCCTCCGCTGTCGGCCCCGGCGGTTCTCTCCGTCGAAGAGGGGTTGCTCGTTCTCGAGGCGGTCGCATGGGAGCCGCGGGCGCGTCCCTGGCTGTTGCCACCGGACGTCGCGGAAGCCCTCGGCGCGTTTGCTCGTGGGTCGCCGCCTCGGTGTCACGGTGACGTGGCTCCCTGGAACCTCCTTCGGACCCGAGCGGGGTGGCGCCTCGTCGACTGGGAGCACGCAGGCGAGGGCATTCCGTTTCAGGATCTCTTTCATTTCCTCTTCCGGGCCCATGTCCATCTCGGACGACCTCGGTTTCGTTCGCTGCTCGCCGGCCTGGAAGGCAAAGGGCCGGTGGGACGTGCGGTGCACGCGTACGCGCGAGGCGGGGGACACGGCTCGAGTGAGGCCCCCTCGCATCTCGCCGCGTATCTGGAAGCGCAGCTGTCCACGCTGGGCACCGCTCGAGCCGAAGACCGCTTAGCGATCGACGTCGCGACCCGATTGCTCTCGGAATTGAGGAAGCGAGGAGCGTGACCACGCTGAAGCAGTGGGTGTTGGTGACGGCCGACGGGCCTCAGCTCCGTGATCCGCTCGTGGCGGTCCGAGCCCTGGCCTCCGCCGGGTTCCAACCGGCCATCGCAGTGTCACCTGGTGGGTCTCTCGCCGCGGCCTCCCGGTTCTGTCGTCGACGGATCAACGTCCCTCATCCCACCACGGAAGGCTGGCTTCCGGCTATCCGCCAGGAGCTGTCCCGGAACGACTATCTCACCGTCCTGCCTGCCAGTGAGGTGGCGCTCCTTGCCCTCGGAGTCTCGACTCCCCATCTGGTCAACAAGGCCGAGCTCGCTCGGCGAGGAGAGATCGTCGGAATACCGGCTCCGCCGTCCCTCCACTTCGAGGGAACCGCAGACCTCCTAGGTGCGGCCAATGAACTTCCCTACCCGGTGATCGTGAAGCCGGCCGTCCATCGCTACTACGCATCACGCGTGGAGTCTCCAGAGGGTCTCGCGGCCAGCGTGCTGGAGGACGGACCGGTCATGGTCCAGCCGTTCCTCGACGATGGCTTGCGCGCGGTCTCTGGCGTCGTCTGGAAGGGCAGCCTCGTGGCCGCCGTGCACGAGAGGTGGTTCCGGATCTGGAGGTTCTACGCAGGAGTGGCGACCGCCGCGGAGACCACCGAGCCGGACCTGGCCCTGGAGGAACGCCTGCTAGCGTTGCTGGAAGGATACGAGGGGTACTTCCACGCGCAGTTCGCCGGCCCGTACCTGCTCGACCTCAATCTCCGTGTCCACACGTCGCATCCGCTGGCGGTGGCCGCGGGAGTGAATCTGGTCGGGATCTACTGCGATGTTCTCAGGGGTGAGGAGGTGTCGCCGGCGCGGGCTCGCCCCGGGGTGTTCTTCCGGTGGCTGGAGGGTGACGTGCGGCATCTCCTCAAGGCGGTGCGCCTGGGCCAGATGAGCGCCGGACAGGCGCTTCGGGAGTTGCGACCCCGTCGAGGCACCGCCCACAGCACCGAATCCCTTACCGATCCGGGGCCGACGTTCAATCGCTTGTGGTACGCGGCCAAGCGCATCGCCGAAAGCGTGAGAGATCGAGATGCCGCCTAGCCTTCCGTCCAGGGCTCTCGTCCATGGATCCTTCACGTTCGCGCTGATCCTTGACGATCGCCACATGTGGGTAGGGTCCGCGGCGGCGCCGACGCCGGCCCCGTCCTCGCGCCGTGCCTCAAATCGAAAAGCGAAGGGGAACCGCGCATCGTGACCACGGGGGCCTGGCTTCGGATCGCTCGCCGTGCTGGTTGGGGCGTTAGCGACCAGGCCTTCTCGAGTCTCACGAACTTCGCGCTGGGCATCGTAGTGGCCAGGACGCTCGGGCCCCGTGACTTCGGTGCATTCGGACTGGCCTTTGCAACGTACGTGGTTGCCCTGAGCATCTCGCAGACGGTGGCATCGGAGCCGCTCCTCGTCAGGTACAGCGGTACCCGATCCCAAGCCCTGAAGGAGGGCGCACGTTCCGCCAGCGGGACGGCCCTGACGATTGGGGTGCTCGTCGGAGGGGTTTGCCTCGTGATCGGCTGGGTGTTGTCCGGAGCCCTGGGCCAGGCTTTCACCGCACTCGGGTTGACCCTGCCCGGGTTGCTCGTCCAGGACAACTTGCGAATGATCTTCTTCGCGTCCCGGCGCGGTCAGCACGCCCTGGTCAACGACGTGATATGGGCCGTGGTGATGTTCCCTGCGCTCGCGGTCGTGCTCCTGAACGGGAGAGGCTCCCTGTTCTGGTTGACCCTGGCGTGGGGTGGGGCGGCCAATGCCGCTGCACTGGTCGGCATGCTTCAGGCGAGGCTCGTCCCGAATCCGCGCCGGACCGCAGGGTGGCTCCGGGAGCACCGCGATATCGCCCCCCGATTCTTGGGGGAGATGATGGCGCTCACGGGTTCGACGCAGCTGAGCCAATACGGGATTGGAGCGAGCGCAGGGCTGGCCGCGGTCGGCGCCATCCGTGCAGGGCAGCTATTGCTGAACCCTCTTCACATCCTCAGCATCGGCATCAGGCTCGTTGCCCTTCCGGAGGCTGTACGGATCGGGCGAGACTCCGTTCAGCAGCTGCGGTCGATGGTGCGGGTCATCGCTGCCGTCCTTGTCACCACGGCCGTCGCTTTGGGAACAGTGCTTGTCTTGTTGCCCTCCTCTCTGGGGAATGCAATTCTCGGGCTGAGCTGGCCCGCGGCACGGAGCGTCTTCGTCCCCCTGACGTTGGTCCAAGCGGCGGCCGGGGCGATCACGGGGGCGGCCATCGGACTGCGCGCGCTGGTGGCCGCGAGGCGGAGCCTTCGGGCCCGCTTGCTCGTCTCCCTGCTCCAGCTCGCCGGCGCTATAGGTGGCGCAGCCGCAGGCGGAGCCCGCGGGGCGGCCTGGGGCCTTGCGATCGCAGGCTTCCTGGGGGCGGCGGTGTTCTGGCGGCAGTTCAAGAATGCTTTCGATGAGCAGCTCCGGTCGGAACTCGCCGAGCGGGAGCTCGCGCCAATTGGATGAGGCACACCGGGAGCGGCGTGCCTGAACCCGACGGCCGGAGACGGGATGTGGCGGCATGCAGATTGATCCTCGACTCTCGGTACCTGTCTGCGTGGGTTGGCAGAAATCGTGTGGTAGAGGACGAGTCCAGGCGCGTTCAGCGGAGCGGGCACGTGGATATCTCAAATGGGAGGGTTGAGCCTTATGTCTAGTCGAACTCGGGCGGTCCGCCCGTGGTCCGTGGCGCGTGGAACTCATGGTGAGGTCGGGGCTCCGTACTCCGTTGACGGCCGATGGCGGACCATCGGATGGCTGACCCTCTGTTTTTTGGTGGTCTTCGGGACCGCATTGACCGGCATCCGACCAGGTCACGCGACTTCATCCGTCGATCGGTTCATCTTCAGTCCAGTCGCTGACACGTACGTGAACGCGAGCACGCCCACCACGAGTTATGGCACGTCGGGCTCCATCTGGGTTGACTCGAATCCACAGGAGCAGTCGTTTCTCCGCTTCGATCTCACCAATATCTCGGGTCGCACCATCGAAGATGTCCGCCTGCGCATGTACCAGACCCACGCCTCTTCTTTGGGCGGTCGTGTCTTTTCGATGACATCCACTACCTGGGACGAGGCGATTACGTGGAACACGCGGCCGGCGATCGATGGGCCCCAGCTCGGGAGCTTCAACGCAGTTTCGACCGGCACGTGGTATGAGGCTGACCTGGGTCAAGTCTTATTGACTGATGGTCCCATGTCGCTGGCCATCGACTCGACGAGCTCGAACGGCGCGAAGTGGGCTAGCCGTCAGTCCCTGAAGCAGCCGCAACTCATTGTCGAGGTCGACCAGGTGCCCGGTCTGGTGCTGGACGGCCTGAGCCAGATCGCCGATTCCTATACCGGGTCGAGTGACGCGACCGCGTATCCGAACGAGCACCATGTGGCCATCACATCCGGCGGCCGGCTTCTTGTCGTCCATGGACGCCACAAGAGCGGCGTGCAGCTCGCTTGGCGTGATCCGGGAGGCGGATGGCAAAGGGCCACGACAGGAGACGTGACAGATGGTCTTCTGGTCCCTGACCCAGCCAGCACAGGTGACTGGCCCGCGTCGATCGCGGTGGCTCGAGACTCAACCGGGGCGGAGCACGCATGGGCGGTCTTCAGTGGGTACACCTGGTCCAATCCTCGCGCCGTTCAGATGAGGCGGTTGAGCCACCTCGACTCACCCGACGGCCCCACGGTTGGCCCAGCCGTGACCGTCGAGGACATGGGCTTGGGCAACGTCCGCGTCGACGTGGGGTTCGAGAGCGTTCCTGGCGGCGGTCAGCGTGGGATCGTCTCGTATTACCACCGCGCGGGCGATGCCACGTACCAGCACGTGTTGAATTGGTTCACGGACCTCGACTCCGACGCCCCGGCCTTCGAGGCGCGCACGGTCCTCTACACCGCCACATCGGCGAACTTCACCTCCACGCTCGTGCCGACCGCGAACGGGATGCGCTTGGTCGCTTCGGGCAATGGGCCCAAGCTGCGACTGTGGACGCACGATGCAGCTGCACCCCTGGGAACCTGGAGCAAGGGTGTGGCCACGGTGCTCTGCGCCGGGACGGTCAAGCCAAGCGCGGTGGGATTGGCCTCGGGAGATGTCCTCGCCGTAGGTGCCAGTGCAACGTCGGGCGGGATCACGGTCGCGCGCTTCTCGGCCGACGGATCGACCGTGACCACCGAGCTCCAACTGGTTGGCTATTCGCAGCCCTCCATTGCCACCGACGGCGTGGATTCGTGGATCGTGCTCATCCGTTCGAGCGATGGGTTCCTGGTATCGCGCCAGTACACCCCGGACTCGGGATGGAGCACTACCGATCGGGTCGAGATCGGTGCCGAGGGCGGCCTGAACTACCAGTATCCCAACGTGCTGCGCGACACCGATGGTCGCTTGCGACTGGTGGTTCGAGGCAAGCCTTATGTGGTTGGTGGGCAACAGAAGGCGGTCCTCGCTTTCCAGCGGACGCTCTAGCAGGTCAGTGATCCCACGGCGTAAGACAGGGTTTCGCCACCTCTGCTCGGGAGCACCAGCGGATGCAGACGAGCTGCAGGTACGAGCGACGAGCCGGGCCCGATTCGGACAACGGAAGGTCACGGCGTGCGCATTCTGATCCTCCACTCTCGGTACCTATCTGGGCCCGCTTCCGGTGAGAATAGTGTGGTAGACGACGAGACCCGTCTCCTTCAGCGGAATGGGCATACGGTGACGAGCTGGACTCCCGAGCCCGAAACAGGGACGACACTCAAAACGGTTGCAACCGCAGGAAGAGCGGTGTGGGGGTTCTCCTCGGCGGAAAGGGTGCGACGGCTCATCCGGTCCCACCGGCCGGACGTCGTCCACGTTCACAATCTCTTTCCCACGCTGTCGCCTGCGGTGCTGCGGACGGCCGCAGAGTACGTCCCCGTCGTCGCGACGCTCCACAACTATCGGTTGATGTGTCTGCCTTCGACGTTCATCCGAGATGGTCGAACCTGTGAGGATTGTCTGGGCCGTGTTCCTTGGCCCGGTGTCGTCCATCGATGCTATCGGGGATCCATGGCGGGAAGCGTCGTGCTCGGCACATCCGTGACGCTCCATCGGATCGCCGGTTCTTACGATCGCGTCGCCCTCTTCCTGGCGGTGAGCACGTTCCTGAGGCGTAAGCACCTCGAGGCTGGTTTCTCTCCCGAACGGCTGTTGGTGAAACCGAACTTCTCCTGGCCCATGCCGCGAAGGGAGGGGCCTGGAGAAGTGTTCCTGTATCTGGGTCGGCTGTCCCCTGAGAAGGGCGTTGAGACGATCCTTCGCGCCTGGCGCCCGGGTCTCGGGACGCTCGTTGTGGCCGGATCCGGGCCGGAGGACGGCCGCTTGAGGGCGATGGCGCCTTCGGGAATTGAGTTCTTGGGCACGGTCGACGGCTCTGCCGTACCGGGCCTGCTCCAACGAGCCCGGGCCCTGTTGCTCCCATCGAATTGGTACGAGGGACAGCCTCGAGTGGTCCTGGAGGCATATGCAGCGGGGGTGCCGGTGTTGGCGAGCGATGTTGGGGGATTGCCGGAGCTTGTCGAGGATGGCCGCTCAGGGTTCCTTCTTCCCCGGACTGACCCAGAGGCATGGACGGCGGCCATGCAGAAGCTGCTCTTGGACCAGGAGGCCGTTCGTCTTGGCCAGCGAGGGTGGCAGCTTTGGAGGGAGCGTTTCAGTCCCGAGCGGGGACTCGAGGGGCTAGAACAGGCTTACCAGCGGGCGATAGCGAGAGGGTCTGCCTGAATGGCCGGGAACGCTCCCGGGTAGGAATAGAGCGCAGGGCGATTCCCATGTCGCCAGAACGAGATGGCGTCGCCGTGAGAATGGTGACGCCGTGACGAGACGGGGTGACCACAACACATGGAAGTCCAGAGGAAGCTAACGGTAGGCCGGGCCGCCAACGCGCTCCTCGAGACGAAACCATTGCGCCGCATGGCTCCTCGCGTGGTCGTGGCTCGAAGACTCCATGCGAAGGCGGGTTATTGTTTCGCACACTGCGCTCCGCTCTATGCGGGGCTCCTGGAACGCTCCGCTCAAGACGTGTTGCGTGGGGGTCCATGTTGGGCCGTACTCCGGGGCCGGGAACAAGATCCCAAGGGTTCGGCCATGGCCCTCCGATTCATGGGGTCGATACATCGCCTCGTCCTCGAGGGTCGTAGTCCCGCGCTCGCTCATTTCTACCCGTCGGTCGGAGGAGCGGGAGGGTCCGCGAACGACAGGTGGGGCGCGTTCTCCGCGACCGTCGAAGAGCATACTCCCGAGTTGCGGGAGCTCGTCCGCCGTCCGGTCCAGACGAACGAGGTTGGACGGTGTTCCGCACTGCTCGGGGCGTTCCTGCTCGAGGCCAAACGAACGGGACGTCCCATGCGACTGCTGGAGGTGGGCGCCAGCGCAGGTCTGAATCTCCGATGGGACTGCTATCGATACGAAGCCGGTGAGCGGGTGTGGGGAGACGCTGGTTCGCCTGTCCGGATCAAATGGGATTTGCAGGGGCACGGGCGCCCGCCGCTGGACGTGATTCCCGACATCCTCGAACGTCGGGGTTGCGATTTGGCTCCGGTTGACGTAGCCAAACCCGACGGCAAGTTGACGCTAGAAAGTTACGTGTGGGCCGAGCACGTTGATCGACTCCACCTGCTGAGATCGGCCTTCCAAGTGGCGGTTCGGGTGCCGGCTGTCATCGAGCAAGCTGATGCCCTGGACTGGCTGGAGCATGAACTTCTGGCTCCTAGGAGTGGCGTCGACACGGTAGTCTTCCACTCGATCGTGATGCAGTTCCTGTCGTCATCGGGGCGCGCTCGGATGCGCCAAATACTGGAGCGGGCTGGACGTCTAACAACGTCGGATGCGCCGCTGGCATGGGTGGAGATGGAGTCCGGGGCCGGTCTCGCTGAAGTGGCGCTCACGTCGTGGCCTGGGGGCCAGCGCCAGGTCGTGGCCTTGGCCGGCTTGTACGGGAATCCCGTGAAATGGATTGCTTGACGGCGTTGCTGTTTCAACACACCGTTGGGCCGTTGCGCTCAGTACAGGTCTGCCGTCATTCTGGAGCAGCCTCATCATGATCACCTCCTTGTTGTCGTCCGACACCTTCCTCTGAGCAGGATTGGCGAACGGGTGTCCTGGCACGACATGATGGGCTCCGTCACGACGGCAAGCTGCTAGCCGACTACCTTGGAGCCGTCACCCTTGCCCGGCGCCGACGTCGGCGATGAGGCTCTCGATCTCTTCCAGGGTCTCCCGATCCAGGGCGAACTCAGAAGCGCCGATCCAGCCGTTCACCTGATCTGGGCGTCGGGCTCCCGCGATCGCCCCGGTCACACCGGGTGTTGAGAGCGTCCACGAGATCGCCAGAACCGCAAGCGTTGTTCCGAGCCGCTGGCCCACCGGGCGCAACGCCTCGACAAGACGCAGGTTCCTCGAGAGCGCGGGTTCGGTGAAGTTGGCCGACCGTCGACGCCAGTCGTCTGGCGCCAGGTTTTCGATGGCTTCTCGGTCGTACTTTCCCGTGAGCAGCCCCGAAGCCATTGGGGCGTAGACGATCACGCCGGTGCCATGTTCTCGACACCAGGGTATGACGTCCCTGCGTGCGGAGCGCTGGATCAGATTGAACGGAGGCTGGACGGAGTCGATGTGACGGATGGCCTCGCACTGGTCGAGGAGCGCGACGTCGAAGTTCGATACCCCAACCCACCGGACCTTGCCCTCGTCGATGAGCTCGACCATGGTGCCCCATGAGTCCTCGATCGGAGTTCCCGTATCCGGGTCAGGCCAGTGGAACTGCAGAAGATCGATGCGATCCACGCCAAGGCGCTCCAGGCTCTCCTCACACTCCGCGCGGATGGTCTCTGGGCGCAGGTTCGAGGAGATACGACTCTTCGAATAGTAGTTCCTGCCACATTTGGTGAAGAGGAAGACCTCATCCCCCGCCCGCCACGGGCGGATCGCGCGCCCTACGATCTCCTCCGAGTGCCCCAGGCCGTAGACGGGAGCGGTGTCCACCCAATTGATCCCCGACTCCACCCCATGCCGAATCGCGGCGATGGACTCCTGGTCATCGACGGGCCCCCAACCGAACTCGTAGGGGCCACCGATGGCCCACGTCCCCAGCCCGAGCACGGTGATCTCTGGCCCCTCCGTGCCGAGGTTGCGGTTGCGGATTGCCTTCTCCCGCGGCTGCTCCGGATCAGGTGTCAAACCATCTTCATCATACGGGGGACGGAGTCGCCGAAAACCGTGGGCGAGCTGCGAAGCGAGGTGACTAAAGCAGGGCAAGCTTACGACCTTACGCTTCCCGGTTAATTCCGATCACGCATCGGCGTCCAGACTGCTTCCCTCCCGGACTCCACGACGAGTCTCGGCGTAGCCTGCGGCGCTTGCCACCGGGACACGCGCAGAGCGCTGCGACGAAGCGATCGATTCCGCAGCCGCGGCCCCCATCCCCAGTAGGAAGAAGGTCGGGACAGCGCCATGCGGAAACGCCAGGAGGGGCTGCGTTGCCGCGATCCCGAGGAAGATCACAAGCGCCGCCAGGATCCAGGCGCAGAAGCGTCCCGTCGGACCCTGGTCGGCCCGGGCCCCTCTGATGATCGCCATGAGCGGTGTGAGCAGCAGCCACAGGAAGAGGACGAACCCCACCAGACCGGTTCGGGCGAACACCTCCAGGAAGTCGTTGTGGGGCTTCCTCACCAGGACCCGCCCCTCGGGGGTGGGCTCTTGGAAGCCGAAGGCGAGGTCGGGCCCCAGGCCCACTCCGAAGACCAGGTAAACGGGGGACTCGCGTACCCGGTCAATCGTCCTCGAGATCCACTCTTCCCGGTCTTCCACGGAACCGGCAGATGGACCCTGTTCCCCGAAGAGGGTCCTAATATGCTGCGTGTAGAAGTCCGTGGTGAGCGGTCCGTGCCTTCCCTCCACGCCGGCCCCGGCGAGGAACGACAGGACCACCCCGACCAGGGCGATCGAGACGAAGGTCCCTAGGATCACCTTCACGGGCCGCCTCAAGGCCCAGCCCAGGACGCCCGCGGAGATCGGCAGGAGGACGTAGGTGCCGCGGAATTGAAGCATGGCCGTGAGCACCAGCCCCCAGGCGACGAGCATGATCCTGCGGACGCCCCGGGCATGGGCTCCGAAGAACAGGGCAGCGGACGCGACAGCAGCCTGCACCCCGATGTAGCCGCCGAGCAGGTAGACGTCCCGGCGCAGGCCGATGATCGGGCTGAACGCTCGGAGGGATTCCCGAACCGGGTAGAACGACATGTACACGAGCACCCCGAGGTAGATCCAGGCCAAGCGGCGGATCCACGGCTGGACCCCGTCTCGCTTCACCACCCGATATCCAACGACCAGCGCCAGGGCCTCGACGGCTGTCGTCGCGTCCCGGACGGCATCGGTCTGGTAGGTGGGGAAGTCGATCAACAGCCGCATCGTGATGATCCCGAGGAACAGTGCCAGCGGCAACAGCAACCGCGCGGGGGGTCGGTACCTGGAGTCGAGCAGGGCCACGGCGGCGAGGGGAAGGAGCAGGAGCTCGGCTAGGGGCACGGGGATGAACGCGGAGGGGATCCCCAAATTGGAGAAGCTGTACCCCAGGAGGAGGCTCCCACCGACCAGAGCCACCGTCCCCCATCGCTCGGCCCGCGGAGCGTCGAACGCGACGAACGCGATCCCAAATGCAGCCAGAGCGACGAGGAGGCCGGTCGTTGCGTCAGCGACGATCGCCCCCCCGACAACGAACGCAGCGACAGCCAGAATCGGCCAGCCCAACAACCTCTTCAGGCCAAGGCGAAACAAGGGAGGGGCGAACGCAGCAGACGGCCTCACGGGCTCACTCCTCGTATCGCAGCAGCGATGCCTCCCCTGATCTGTTACAAGATCTTGCGGTTCCCCGAGCAGCTCACCCCGGACGCGTCACACCCGCCGATGTCCAGGGGACCGTAGTCGTTGTTCGTGATAGCGACGGCATCGAGGAAGAAGCCCGACGAGCAACCATTGTGACCTTGACCGGCCCGGCCTCCGTCGACTGCTCGAATCTCCTGCCATTGATTTCGGATAACCCTGTTTCCGTCCACCGTAACGTTAGTCGAAGACTCAATGAGGATGCCGGCGTGGCCTGACGTGTTGGAAGTATTGTTGCCCTCGATGCGGTTGTTGCGGATGGAAAACCCGTAGGAGGCGCCGAGCGGAAGAGGCCTCGGCGAGCCACTGTCCCCCGAGGAGATCTCCACCTCTACCCCAGTTCTTGCATTGGCCTCGATCCGTGAATTCGCGATGATCCCGCCGGGAGCGTCGCAGTCCCACCACATACCCAACACGCTGTTGTGGTGGATATAGCTGTTTCGGACCACGGCGTAGTAGACGGTCTTGATCCCGGCATCAAGGCCATCGTTGCCGGACCCGTTGTGGTCGATCTCGGAGTTCTTCACCACCAGCCCCTGCCCGACGCCGCTAATGCCTGCGGATGCGTTGTTGTGGATGCGGGAGTTGCGCACGGTGAGCTTGACCAACATCTCGGTGTTCCCGTTCACCCCTCGCCCGGACGAGGCGCTGCTGGACCGCGGAGAGCAACAGATGTCGAGGTTCTTCAGCCTCAGGGACATGTTGGAGTGAACACCCTGGATGACGCCATCCGTTGAGGTCCCGAAGATCTTCGTGGGCGCGGTCACCTTACCCTTCGAGCCGAACGTGACCGGCTGGCCGACGATCACGTCACCGCTGTCCGGGCGAAGCGGCTTGGACCCCAGGTCGTACGTTCCCGAAGCTAGGCAGTACGTCTGGGCCTTCCCGTTGGCGATCTTGCGATGCAGGTTCGCGCCCGAGCGGACAGCCACCCCGGAGCAGTTGCTGCGGACGAAGATCACCGGATCGCTGGAGGCGACGGGGGAGAGGGGACCGACCAGCAGCGTGGCGAAGAGCAAGAGGACGATCGAGGCGGCCACCGTCCAGCTGAGATGGCGCCTGCGCGCGGAGGTCGTCTGGACGAGGTGGGCCACCGTTACTAGATGCACCTTCTCGAGAGTGATCGATTCAGGAAGGATTTCGCCGTGCCCCTGAGACGACTCCATTCCAATCCCTCCCCTAGTGAGTCTCCCGAAGGCGTTTGGGACTCCCCGGGTTGGTGTGGATCGTGGGTGCCCCGGATTTGGCTCTCTGGACTAGGGCAAATAGGTTCCGTCGGACGTACTTGCGGGGGTACTCGTTGGAAACGCCGTGGACGTCGTAGTTGTTGAGGACGCAGCCCACGACTGTAGCGTCGACCTTCTCCAACTGCTGCATCGCTTGCCGAACGGAGCGCCTGGTTGTCCGGTCCGCGTTGACAACCACCAAGACTCCGTCCACCAGTGGGGCCAGCGACACGGTGTCCGCGACACCGAGCACCGGGCCGGCATCGATGAGGACGAGGTCGGCGTACTCCCGGAGCTCGGACAGAAGTCGGACCATCGGATCGGATCCGAAGAAGGCGTCGTAGTTGCCGATCCACGCCCCACTCGACAAGACCCTCAAGCTGTCGATCCCCGGCTGATAGAGCGCGCTTCGAAGGTTCGCTTCGCCGGCGAGCACGTTCGTCAGGCCGATGCCGTTTGGACATCCAAAGAAGCGGTGGAGACGCGGCCTTCGGCGGTCCGCCGAGACCACGACCACCCGCTTCCCCGCCTGGGCGAGAGCCACTCCGAGGTTCGCCGTGGTCATCGTCTTTCCCTCATCGGGACGGGAGCTCGTGACGAGGAGGCTCTTTATGCCTCGATTTGCCGCGGCGAAGAGCACGGCCACCCGAAGGGTCCGGTAGGCCTCCGCGGCCTGCGAATCGGCATCGCTTACGGTGACGAGCATGTCCTCTTCGCGCTTCCTCCACACTGAGAGCTTGGGAACGACGGCGAGGACTGGAGCGTGGGCGTGGGCCTCGAGGTCGTCGGTCCCCCGCAGTCGTTCGTCGAGACGCTCCCGAAGGAACGCCAAACCGATCCCAAGCGCCAGCCCTGCGAAGAGGGCGACAATGATGTTCATCGGGTAGTTGGGAACGACGGGAGATTGCGGAAGGCTAGCGGGCAGGATTATCTGGCCGACCAGGAGACTGGCGTCCGGTTCGACATCTTGGATCTGCTGCTGGAGGAGACCGATCTGTGCGGCGAGCGTGTTCGCCTGCGCACGAAGCTGCATTCGAACGACCGGGTCCTCTTCATTACCGATCTGCTTGATCGTCTGCTCCAGCTGAACGGTCAGGTCCTGGACCTCAACCCGCAGCCGCTCGATGCCAGCCGTGACCTGCCTCAGGAGGCGCTCCCGTCGGAAGTCCAGGTAGGCTCTGGCGAACGCGTTGGCTCGGCGCCTAGCTTCCTGGGCGTCGGGGTGCCGGTAGCTGATGGTCAGGACCTCGGTGTTGGGGACGACCTCGACCCGGAGGGGTTCCAGCAAGTTTTCGATGGGCTCGTCCACCCCGAGATCCGACGCCACCAGCTCGGCGACCGAGGAGGACTCCACGACCTGACTCTCGGTATCCATGTTCGTCGTGATGTTGCCCTCGGCCCCTCCTCCCCGAATATCGAGGGCCTCGATGAGGACCTTGGTCTTCGATTCGTAAAGCGGCGTTTGCCGGATCGAGAAAGTGAGGGCGGCGCCGAGCACGAGGGTCACCACGACCGCGATGGACCACTTGCGATTGCGAAGTACGGCGATGTACTCACGAAACTCGACGCCGGTGGCGGGGGCAAACGGAGCCCGCTCCACTGTGCTTCCGTTGGAATGTGATGCCACGAGGAGCATGATACCGGCGCATCGAGAGCTCCAGCTAGAGCGGTGGAAGCTGGAATGGAGGGCCGTGGAACTTTCCCCTTTCGCTCGGGTGGAATCCCTTCTTCCTCCACCCCGGATGCGCGGCACATAGTCACGCCTCCCCGAATGGCGGGTTTCATCAACTGCTCTCTTTGGAAGGCTTCTTCGGGAGAGGGTCGTAGACCGAGGTGACCAATGACCCGTCCCGCACGCACGTCTGCGGTGGCCTTTTGCAGAGTCAGGAGACAGGCTTTCGTCTCCCGCCGCGCCCTCCTGAATTGGCGGCCAACCTTCCTGGGCCTTGAATTTGGCCGGAAATATGAGGGGAAGTGTCCCGCGATGAGCCGGTCACCTTCCCGGTCTCGGCGTTCAGCCCCTCGATTGTCGGCTCCGGCTGGGGCGAGTATCCGAACTAGGGGGCCCCTGGCAGCGAGGGGGGCATCGGTGAGTCCAGGCGCTTCAGCACCTTTCCCAGCACGATGCTGATGGGCACCGACGCGACAAGCCACGACGGAATGAGCATGAGGGCGAGCTTCATGTCAGGCCTCTCGATGGCCCACGGATCGGACGAGGACCGTGTCCTCGTAGCCTGGGCCCCAACGCAGCCGGGACGGGAAGTCGCCGAATCCGAGCTCATCCCGGCTCACCAACATCCCCAGAGCCGCATCGCACAGATCGACGGCCACTACGGCTTGGGATGCGCACTTCGAAGGCTGGAGACTGCGTGAGGCGGGCGGCTCCGCATGGGACGTCAACTCCACGTTCGGCAAGCTAAGTACCAGAGGTGACTGCGCGGCGAACGCCGAGCCGACGGAAGCTGAACTTCGCCGGGATCAAGTCTTCTGCAGCGCCTCGGATTCGACCTCGGCGCATCATCGTTGGAGGTCAGAGGGAACGGGAAATGACCACCCGGACGGTGCGCTGTCCAACATGGCCGCAAGTCGGGATCGAGATCCGAAGCAAGCGGCGAAGGCCCTGCCCTCCTTTTCCTGTCCCCGGCCGGCGTCCCTCCCGCATGTGAGCCCGTTGACCTCTTGCGTTCCCGTGGGTATCCTGTTAGCACTCGCAAGGGGCGAGTGCTAACCGCCCCACCAGGACGCCACGGAGCACGGCAAGGAGGAAGGTATGGCCAAGTTCAACCTGAAGCCCCTGGAGGACAGGATCGTCGTCCAGCCCCAAGAGGAGGAGGAGACGACGGTCTCCGGCATCGTGATCCCCGATACGGCCAAGGAGAAGCCGCAGGAGGGCAAGGTCGTGGCGGTGGGTCCGGGCCGTTTCGAGGAGGGGCAGCGGGTGCCGATCGACGTCAAGGTCGGCGACAGCGTCATCTACTCGAAGTACGGCGGGACCGAGGTCAAGGTCGAGGGGGAGGAGTACCTGATCCTCTCGGCTCGCGACGTCCTGGCCGTCATCGACAAGAAGTAGCCAGTTCCGTTCCGTCCGGGGGCTCGAGCGCGAGGCGCCGGGCCCCCGATCCATGTGAGGGAGGTTTCGTTGCCAGTCAAGCAACTGAAGTTCAGCGAGGATGCCAGGCGCGCCCTCGAGGCGGGGGTCAACAAGCTCGCCGATGCAGTGGTACTGACGCTCGGTCCCAAGGGCCACAACGTGGTCCTGGACAAGAAGTGGGGGGCGCCCACCATCACCAACGACGGGGTGACCATCGCCAAGGAGGTCGAGCTGGACGATCCGTGGGAGAACATGGGCGCCCAGCTGGCCAAGGAGGTCGCCACCAAGAC
>WNGA01012303.1_pt1 | contig 17172 bp, 15 predicted proteins | sample 5400061 | NCBI WGS metagenome assembly WNGA01 (sample SAMN13153366, study PRJNA577476) | soil metagenome | isolation source: 100 cm soil or saprolite under grassland replicate 2 | place: USA:California | collected 2016-06-15 | reverse complement strand
AGAGGGAGGAGCGTCCGGCCTTGGGGTCGGTCGTGAAGCCGATCTGGTTGTTGATGACGATGTGGATCGTGCCGCCGGTGCGGTAGCCGTGGAGCTGCGAGAGGTTGAAGACCTCCGCGACCATCCCCTGCCCCGCAAACGCCGCGTCGCCGTGGAGGAGAACGGGTAAGACTTTCGCGACCGCCTCGGAGCGCGGGAGCTCCAACTCGTCCTGCTTCGCTCGCGCCATTCCTTCGACGACCGGGTCCATGGCTTCGAGGTGCGAGGGGTTCGATGGGACGGTGATCACAATCTCGCGGCCGCCTTCAGTCTTGCGCTTTGCCTGCGCGCCTTGGTGATACTTGACGTCCCCCTCGTCGGCCGGGAAGTCGGGGAGCACGGTTCCCTCGAAACCGGCGAAGATGCGCTCGGTTGCGTTGCCGACGACGTTGGCGAAGATGTTGAGTCTCCCGCGATGGGTCAGGCCCATCGTGACGTCCTCGATGCCGCGGGCGGCCGCGCCTTCCATGAGCTGGTCGAGGACCGCGATCGTCGTTTCGCAGCCTTCGATCGAGTAGCGGCGCTGGCCCATGAAGCGCGCGTTCAGGAACTTTTCGAGGCCTTCGGCGGCGACGAGTTTTTCCAGGAGCCGCTTGCGCAGATCCGCGGCCAGGGGCTTTGCCTGGGACGCAGCGGCGATCTGCTTTCGGATCCAATACTTCTCGGTGGGGCTCGAGATGTGGCGGTACTCGGTGCCGACCTTGCCGCAATAGACGCGGCGCATGACGCCGATGATCTCGCGCAGCGGCATGTGATCCCCGCCGGCGAGTCCGCCCGTCCAGAACGTGCGGTCCAGGTCCCAGATCGTGAGGCCGTACGTGTCGAGGTCCAGCTCCGGGTGGCGCGGCACGGCCATGAGGCCCAGCGGGTCAATGTCGGCGATCAGGTGCCCGCGCACGCGGTAGGCGTTGATGAGCTCCAGCACGCGGGCCTGTTTCTCGATCTCGCCGGTGCGGGCATCGCCGGAGACGGCGGGGTTCCTGTCCACGGCCCAGTGCATCGGCTGCTGGGCGACCGCGAGGTCCGCGAAGCCCTTGTCGTAGAAGTCGCGCCCGCCCAGAAGCAGCTCCTCGATGCGGCCGAGGAACGCGCCCGACTCCGCGCCCTGGATGATGCGATGGTCGTAGGTCGAGGTGAAGGTGACGACCTTGCTGATGGCGAGCTGCGAGATCGCCTCCGGCGCCATCGCGCGGAACTCGCCGGGGTACTCCATGGCGCCGGTCGCGACGATGAGGCCCTGGCCGGGCATGAGTCTCGGGACGGAGGCGGTCGTGCCGAGGGTGCCGGGGTTGGTCAGCGAGACGGTCGTCCCTTCGAAGTCGGAGATCTGGAGCTTGCCGGCCCGCGCACGGGAGACCACATCCTCGGAGGCGGCGACGAACTGCGCGAGCGTCATCGCGCCGGCGTCCTTGACGTTGGGGACAACGAGCGCGCGCGAGCCGTCCTTCTTCTCGACGTCCACCGCGAGGCCGAAGTTGATCTTGTCTTTGTGGAGACGCGCCGGGGATTCGCCGGAGTCGTCGTAGGCGTCGTTCAGCCGCGGGAAGTCCTTCAGCGCCTGGAGAATCGCCCACCCGATGAGATGCGTGAAGGAGATCTTGCTCTCGTCGCGCGAGGCGCGGTATTCGTTGATGAGGCGCCGGTTTTCTTCGAGCAGCTTGACAGGAATCTGGCGCTGCGAAGTGGCGGCAGGGACGTGGAGGCTCTCCTCCATGTTCTCGGCGACGCGCAGCGCCGCGCCGCGGAGAGGCTCGGTCTCCTCCCCTTCTCGAAGCGCGCGGGGCGCGCGGGGCTGCGCGGGTTCGGGCGCGGACGGGGCGGCGGCGAGCGCCGGCGAGGGTGCCGGCATCTCGGGGGGACGCGCCGGCGGCGCCGCGGGCTCGGCTTCGCCGATGTGCTCACGGAAGAAGGCGCGCCACTCCTCGTCCACGCTCGCCGGGTTGACCCGGTAGCGCGACAGGAGCTCCACGACGTAGCTGGCGTTCTCGCCGAACTCCGTCACCAGCTCCTGAACGATGTCCAGGTCGGGTTTGGTGGTTGCCATCAAGGGTCAATTCTATTTCGTTCCGATGTCATCCTGAGCGCAGCGAAGGCTCTGCTCTCGTCCTCTTGGGTCAGCGGGCCGGGCAGATTCTTCGTCGCTTCGCTCCTCAGAATGACAAAGAGACCCCACCTTGTCATCCTGAGCGAAGCGAAGGATCTGCTCCGACACGAACAGCGGGCAAGGACGAGAGCAGATTCTTCGTCGCTGCGCTCCTCAGAATGGCAAGGGGAGGAATGCGCTCCTCAGAATGACAAGTCATTTCCCTTCCTCGCTGTTAGGATTCGCACGTTCAAAAGACGGAGGTCCTGGTTGAAGCGCTTTCTTGTCATTGCAATTCTGGGTACTGCCTCGTTCGCGGCTGCGAGCCTGTCTCGGGGCGCTGACGCTCCTGTTCTCTCTCCCGAGGTGCGGCGGACGGCCGAGGCGTTGCGGGAAAAGGCGCTTGCCGGAACGAAGGCTGTTGACTGGGTACGGAGTCTGACCGATGAAGTCGGGCCGCGGTTGTCGGCGTCGCCTGGTGATGCGGCGGGAGTCGCGTGGGCGCTGGCGACTCTGAAGGCGGTGGGATTCACCAACGTGCATGTGGAGAAGGTCATGGTGCCAGCGTGGCAGCGCGGGGTCGAGACGGGAGAGGTAACGGCGCCCTATAGACAAAGGCTCATTCTGGCGGCTCTGGGCGGGAGCCCTCCGACACCGGAGGCAGGCCTCGAGGCGGAGATCGTAGAGGCAGCGTCGCTCGAGGCTCTGGAGGCGAAAGGCGCGGCGGCCGTCAAAGCCAAGATCGTTTTCTTCAACAAGAGGATGGAGCGGGCCTCCGAGACGCGCGGTTACGGATACGCGGTGGACGTGCGCACGATGGGCGCAGCGCGCGCAGCGCGGCTCGGCGCGGTGGGAGTGCTGATCCGCTCGATCGGGACAGACCACAACCGCCTGCCGCACACGGGCGCCGTGGACTACGTTGCGGAGGTCCCGAAGATCCCCGCGGCGGCGCTCTCTATACCGGATGCCGAGATGCTCGAGAGACTGCTCCAGAGCGGCAAGCCGGTCCGCGTGCGCTTCACGCTGACTTGCGCCAACCGGCCGGAGGCGGAGTCGGCGAACGTGATCGGCGAGATCCGGGGCAGCAGCAAGCCGGAGGAGATCGTGCTCCTCGGAGCGCATCGCGACTCCTGGGACCTCGGCACGGGAGCGATCGACGACGCGGCGGGCTGCGGGATCGTGATCGAGGCGGCGCGGTTGATCGGTCTCCTGCCGAAGCATCCGGCGCGCACGATCCGGGTCTGCCTCTATGCCAACGAGGAGAACGGCATCGCGGGAGGCAAGGCGTATTTCAAGACGCACGAGGCGGAGCTGGCGAAACACACTGCAGCGCTCGAGGCGGACAGCGGGACGGACTACCCCATCGGCCTTGCCTGGACGGCCGGCCCGTCGGCCGAGCCGTTCGTCAAGGAGGTCGCGGCGATCCTGGAGCCGCTGGGCGCCGGGACTCTCTCCGCGGGCGGCGCTGGAGCCGACACGGGGACGCTCAAGATCGCTGGAGTGCCGATGTTCGCCGTGCGGCAGGACACCTCGCGCTACTTCGACTACCACCACACGGCGAATGACACGTTCGACAAGATTGATCCGGAGGGGCTGGACAGGAACGTTGCTGCGGTCGCCGCGTTCGCCTACTGCGCTGCTTCGACGCCGGAGATGTTGGAGAGGATTCCGCCGGACAAACGCGCGGAGCCGCGGCGTCCGGTGAAGCCGGTGACGAGGACGCAATGACGGGCGTCTTCTTCTTCCTGATTCTTACCTTGGGGAGTGCCCCTCACCCCAACCCTCTCCCGCCGGGAGAGGGAGCAGAGGCCCCTCACCCCAACCCCTCCTTCGCCAAGGTTTCGGAGGGCATGCCTCTCCCGCCCTCGTCCTCCGAAGCTCGGAAAGCGAAGGAGGAGGGAGAGGGAGCAGAGCCTGGGCTCGATTCGGCGACGGCGGAGCGGTTTGCGAAGCTCGCGCTTGCGTGCATTGACCGCGAGTATCCGAACAAGCCTGAGCACGTTCTCGATTCGGCGGCGGACGCGAAGCCGCCGCGGGATTTTCATCCGGCGTTCTTCGGCTGTTACGACTGGCATTCCTCGGTGCACGGCCACTGGATGCTCGTGCGGCTCTTGAAAATCTTTCCCGATCTCCCGGCGCGCGGCGAGATCCGCGCGCGGCTCGCGGCGCACTTCACGGCTGAGGCGATCGCGACCGAGGCGCGCTACCTGGACATCAAGAGCAACAAGTCCTTCGAGCGGACATACGGGTGGGCCTGGACGCTGCGCCTCGCGACGGAGCTTGGAACTTGGAGCGACACGGACGCGAAGACCTGGCGGGGCAACCTCGAACCTCTCGCGAAGACGATCGCGGCGAGGCTCAAGGACTTCCTGCCCAAGCTCACGAACCCGATCCGCACCGGCGTGCATCCCAACACGGCGTTTGCTCTGGGCGAGGCGCTCGACTACGCGCGCGTCGCGGGCGACAAGGACCTGGAGGACGTCGTCACGCGCCGCGCGCGCGAGTACTACGGCCGCGACCGGGCCTGCCCGCTCGCGTACGAGCCGTCGGGAGAGGACTTCTTCTCGCCGTGCCTCGAGGAAGCGGACCTGATGCGGCGGGTGCTCTCCCGCGCGGAGTTTGCCCGGCGGCTTCGCCTCCTCCTGCCCGATGTCGCATCAGGCAAGCCCTTCCCGCTCTCGCCCGCCGTCGTCACCGACCCGACCGACCCCAGGCTCGTCCACCTGGACGGCCTGAACCTGACCCGCGCCTGGACGCTCCGCGGGATCGCGGGAGCGCTGCCTGCTTCCGATCCGCGCCGGCTGGCGCTCCTCTCACAAGCGCAGGCCCACGCGAAGGCCGGCCTCGAGCGCGTCTCGTCGGGAAACTACGAAGGGGAGCACTGGCTGGCCTCCTTCGCCGTTTACCTCTTGACGGATGCCGGCTTCTCCAATGAGGCCAAAGGCAGGAAAGGGACAGGCTAAGTCCATGCGCCGCCTTCTTCGTCGCCTCAACGCGTTGGTCATTGACTCCGGGGGCTCGCGTCGTTCGTACTCGTCTTCTCCGGCGCCGGCGGGCGAAGGAGCGAGAAGGCCTTCCAGGTCTTTCCCGCGTCGATGCTCTTCCAGACGGCGCCGTGAACTCCCGCGTAAACAGTCGATCCGGAACCGGGGCCGAAGGCCAGAGCTCCCGGCGAGATCTCGCCGCCGAGCGGAGTCCAGCTGCCTCCGCCGTTGACGCTCCTCCAGAGCCCCTCCAAGGTGGCCGCGTAAAGGCGCGAGGAGGAGGAGGGGTCGGCGAACAGAGCGGAGACCGCCACGCTTGAGAGTCCCGAGTTGGCGGGGCTCCAGCTCGTTCCCGCATCGGTGCTCCTGAAGAGACCGCTTTCGGTGGCCACGCACACGGCTGAGGAAGAACCGCCAGTCACGACGAGCGCTCGCACCGATCCTTTCCACGGGACCGGCCCCGGCTCCCTCCAGGTCGATCCTCCATCGGCCGTCTTGAAGATCTTCCCGCCGCGCGTGCCCGCGAACACAGTGCCCGCCCCGGCGGCGATCGCCGTGACCTGGGCGTCCGTCAGACCCGAACCCGCCTCCCAGCACACGCCCGCGTCCGTGCTCGTAAAGACGCCGCCGTCGGTCGCCGCATAGACAGTGGCGCTCGAGCCGCTCTGGTCGATGACCAGGGCCGCGACGAACAGGTTGGTCAGCCCGTCGTTGGTCTCCGTCCATGTCTCCCCTCCGTCTGCGCTCTTGAAGAGGCCGACCCCATCGGTCGAAGCGAAGAGGAGGGATGGATGCCCGGGTTCGGCGGCTACGGCCGAAACGTAGAGGTCCGCGAGCGGCCCTCCGCTCGCGGTCCAGGCCTCGCCGGCGGTGGTGCTCTTGTAGATCCCCCGCGAGGTCCCGGCGTAGAGCACGCCGGATGACTCCGGATCGACGGCGAGCGCGCTGACCATCAGCGTCTCTTGGGCCTGCGTCGCCTCGGGGCGCTGCTCGGACGCGCCGGTCGTGGGCGCGGCGGGAGACGCCGCCCCGGCGCTCGCGGTTGATCCACTTCCCGCGGACCCGGGGTCGGAGGACCTCGCCCTCGTCTCGGGGGGTCGGCGGGCGCTCTCGGAGACGCGGCCCTTCTCCTCGGCTCGCCGCGATTCCGGAGATGCCCGGCGGCCGCGGGCGAGCGCCGGAGGAGGCTCGGCGGTGACGAGGCGGACCGCGGCCCAGTTCTCGCCGCCGTCAGTCGTCTTGAAGACGCCGCCATTGGTTCCCGCGTAGAGTGTCCGCGGAGAGTCCGGGTGGATCGCCAGCACGGAAACGAACAGGTTGGTCAGCCCGTTGCTCGCCGCCGCCCAGCTCGCGCCGGCGTCTTCGCTCTTGAAGAGCCCCGCGGCCGTGCCGGCGTAGATCGTCGCGGAACGGAGATCCACCGTGAGCGAGAGCACGAAGGTGCTGCGCAGGCCGCGAGACAGCGAGGTCCATCCCGATCCGCCGCCGGCGCTCCGGAAAAGCCCGTCGTACGTGGCTGCGTAAACCGTCGGGGGAAATCCTGGGAGGATCGTGAGAGACCAGATGACGCCGTTGGAAAGGCCCGTGTTGGCCTTTGTCCAGCTCGCTCCGCCGTCGGCGCTTCGAAAGACGCCTCCCGAATTCGTTCCCGCGTACACCGTCGATCCGTCGCGCGGGTCGAGGGCGAGGCACGTGACGAAGACGTTTGCCAGGCCGCGGTTCCTCTCCTCCCAATGGGCGCCGCCGTCGGCGCTCTTGAACACGCCGCGGTTCGTGCCGGCGTAAAGAGTGCCCCGCGTGGTGGGGTCGAAGGCGATCGCCGAGACGAAGAGAGACTCCATCCCTTGATCGAGCCTCGTCCACATCTGGCCGCCGGCCGTGCTTCGAAGCAGTCCGCCGGCGTTCGTGCCGGCGTAGAGCGCCGCCGGAGGGCCGGGGTCGATCGCGAGCGTGCCTACGAAATGGCCGGCAAGCCCGTGCGACAGCGGCATCCAGGTCTGTCCGTCGTCCGCGCTTGCGAAGAGACCCCGCGCGGTCGCGGCGTAGACGCGTGAAGGCGCCGTCGGGTCGATGGCGAGCGCCGTGACAAAACCGCCCTCGTGTACGCCGGACCATTTCTTCTCGGCCGCGGCCGCAACGACGCCGAGAGTAAGCGCGCCGGCCGCCAGGGCCGAGAGCACTCTCTGCGGAAGCACGCCAGACGCGCGCGACGAAGAACGGCCAGGCGACATGTGCTCTACGAGTGCCGGCCGGCGACTCGCTCCTTGACTTCCTGCACCTCCGGATGCTGGAAGCCGAGGAGCTCGGCGATTCGGCGGGCGAGATGGCCTTCGACTTCCGAGAGGGAGCCGTCGGAATAGACGACGCCCCAGATCGCTTCGACAAGCCTCAGGCGCTGGTCGCGCGAGAGGCTTTCCCGCAGGAGCTGCGTGAAGTGGTAGAGGTCCACGCTCTCGCGGCGCTTCTCCTCGGCCAGCAGGAAGATCTCCTGCAACTGGTCCTCGGAAACATGCATCTCCTCCCGGATGTGGCGCGCGATGCGGTCCCGCTCCTCGGGCTGGAAAACGTCGTCCGCGTGCGCGATCTCGAGCAGCAGGGCGCAGGCCGCCACCGTCACCGGATCGGGGCGCGGAGGCTGGTTCTCTTTCGAGGATCTCGGCAAGAAGAAGGCGCGGATCGCGTCGATGCCCATCACGACAGTGTAGCGCGGGGTCAGGCGTGAGGGGGTGTTAGAGTGCAGGTGTCAGGTGTTCGGGCTTCAGGTGTCAGGTTTCGAGGACGCGAGTGGGACAAACTGACACCTGGCACCTGAAACCTCAAACCAGACACCTTCTTATTGCTAACCGGAGAAACCTTTCCGCGTCCAAGTGCGTAGAGGAGACCAGGAGCATGATCATGAACCGTCGTAACCTGGAAACGCTGCTGCTGACACTGGAATCCACGCCGGCTCTCGTCGCTCAGGCGGCAGCACAGCTCGACGCGACGCAGGTCCGCCGGGCGCCCGCCAACGGCGGCTTCTCCTTGATCGAGCATGTCTGGCACCTGGCCGACCTCGAGCACGAGGGATATGAAGTGCGTATCCGGCGCATCCTTTCCGAAGAAGAGCCGCCGCTCGCCGACTTCGAAGGCGAGCGCATCGCCCGCGAGCGCTGCTACAGGGATCGGGACCTAGCGGAAGGACTCGCCGTTTTCGCCGCCGCCAGGAATCGCAACGTCACGAAGCTGCGCGGGATCCGGAACTCCGACTGGAAACGCCGCGGCGCTCAGGAGGGATTCGGCTCGATCGCGCTCGAAGACGTTCCGCGCATGATGGCAGAGCATGACCGCGGCCACACCGCCGAGATCGCACTCCTTCTGGCGCACCTCGAGAAAGGAAGGCCCTTCCCGGAGCGCAACGTTTCTGCCGTCGCTTAACGTCGTTTCCCCCAGGGCCGCGGTTGCCTAGTCTCCCTCAGACAGCCGCGGCCCTTCTTTTCTTCAGCCACTCCCGCGCGGCGGCGATCAATCCCGGCAGGATCGACACGAACACGACGATCACGATCACGATCTCGATGTTCTTCTTCACCCAGGCAAACTGGCCTAGGTAATACCCGATCAGAGTCATCGAGACCACCCACAGCAGCCCGCCGAAGACGTTGAAGGACAGGAAGCGGCGGTACTCCATCTTCCCCATGCCGGCCACGACCGGCGCGAAGGTGCGGGCGATCGGCATGAAGCGGGCGATGATGATCGTCTTGCCGCCGTGTTTCTCGTAGAAATCGTGAGCGCGCCGCAGATGCGCGGGATTGAAGAAACGGGAGCGGGGACGGTTGAACAGAGCCGGACCGGCCTTTCGCCCGATCCAGTAGCCGACCGTGTCCCCGACGATGGCGGCCGCCACCAGGAGAACGTTCAGCCACCAGATGCTCAGGCGACCGTTCGCGGCAAACACTCCCGCGGTGACGAGCAGCGAATCGCCCGGCAGGAAGAAACCGACCATCAGTCCGGTCTCGGCGAACACGATGGCGGTCATGGCGGACAACCCGCCGACGCGGACCATCGTCTCGACGTCGGTCAACTGTTGGAAGAGGTGCTTGAGCCATTCCATGAGCGCGCGGATGGTAGCAGACGGCAAGAGGGTAGACCACGGACGTGACGGGAGCAGATCCTTCGCTTCGCTCAGAGCCTGCCCTGAGCTGGAGGGGATCTCTTGAACGGACGAGAGCAGATCCTTCGCTACGCTCAGGATGACAGGGAGGAAGCGAAGGGATGACAGGAAAGAGAGCGAACGGATGACAGGATTTGTCCCCGCTTGTCATTCTGAGGCCCGCAGTATTCCCCTTGTCATTCTGAGGCCCGCAGTATTCCCCTTGTCATTCTGAGGCCCGCAGGGCCGAAGAATCTGCTCTATCCCTGGAATAGGATTCCTCTCGATGGCCGAATACACCGACGAACACGCGAAGGCGGGCATCGAAGCGAAGCTCCCGGCCATGGAGACGTGGCCGAATCAGTATCCCGACTACGAGATCACCGTCGAGATCCCCGAGTACAACGCGATCTGTCCAAAGAGCGGGCTGCCGGACTTCGGGCACCTGACGATTCGGTACGTTCCCGACGAGCGGTGCCTGGAGCTCAAGTCCCTGAAGCTCTACATCGTGGCGTACCGCAATCTCGGCATCTTCTACGAGAACGCCGTGAACCGAATCCTGGAGGATTGTGTCGCGGCGTGCAGGCCGAAGAAGATGAGCGTGAAGGGAGTCTTCTCGTCGCGAGGAGGGATTTCGTCGGTCGTTGAAGCGAGGTATCCGAGATCCCTGTCATCCTGAGGAGCCCCTCCGCTATCTGTGTCACTCCGAGCGAAGCGAGGAGTCTGCCCTGTCATCGTAACCGAGGCCCCATTCAAGGTCGGGACAGGCTCCGCGACGAAGGATCTTCTCTCGTTGGCTGGCGGGAATCACAACCTGGAGTCGACCGAAGCAGATCCTTCGCTTCGCTCAGGATGACATGAGGAGGGAAGACCTGACACCTACCCGGTGAATTCCCGCTTCAGCGCCTGCTTCAACGCCTGGGTCACCTTGCCGGGCTTGCGGTCGCCGATCGTCTTTCCGTCTACCTCGACGAGGGGATAGGTCCAGAGAGTCGTCGAGGCGAAAAAGACCTCTTCGGCGGCGAAGAGCTCCTTGATGGTCAAGGGACGCTCTTCGACCGGCAGGCCGAGGCGTCCGGCCGCTTCGAGGGCCGCGGCGCGGGTGACGCCGGGAAGGATGCGCGGGCCGTTGGGCGCGGTCCGCAGAATGCCGCCGCTGATGCAGAAGAGATTGGCTTTCGTCCCCTCCCAGGCGATTCCGTCGCGAGTCAGGACCGCGTCCATGGCCCCGACCTCGCACGCTTTCTGGGCCGCGAGCACGTTGGGCAGGAGCATCACCGTCTTGATGTCGCAGCGCCCCCAGCGCTCGTCGGGGACGAGGATCGCCGAGCCCCCTTCCGGCGGTGGCTCGGGATCCGACGGTCGCGCGAACGCGAAGATCGTCGGAGGAACGCTTGCCGCCGGGAAGGCGTGGGTCCGCGGCGCCGCTCCGCGCGAGACCTGCGCATAGACGATGGCGTCGGATTGCGCGAGCCCGTTCTCTTCGAGCAGGCGCGCCGCGACCTCTGGATAGAAACCGGGGTCGGCCGCGATCCGGACGGCTGCGAGGCCATCGCGCATGCGCGCCACGTGCTCGGCCAGACGGTAGGGCCGCCCGCGGTAGAACCTGGCGACTTCGTAGATCGCGTCCGCGAAGAGAAAGCCGCGGTCCTCGGGAGAGATGCACGCCTCCTCCCGGGGAAGGTACTGTCCGTTCAAGTAAACAATCATGAGAAGTAAACAATCATGAGCGGGGGGATTCTAAGACGACTCCCCCTCGCTCTCCCTGTCATTCTGGCGAGCGGGCATTTTCTCCCTGTCATTCTGAGGAGCGAAGCGAGAAGAATCTGCTCCGGTGACGACACGACTAGTGGGAGCAGATCCTTCGCTTCCTCCTTCGCTGACGCTTCGGAGGACAGGTCGCTCAGGATGACATGGCGAGGGGCTCAGGATGACAGAGGGCGGCTCTTTGCCTTGAACTCCCGGACTGCCCGAGCAAGATCCTCATTCGGCGGCTCGTGTCTCCCCCATCCGCGCGGGCAAGAACCCGGCCGCCGCCGGAGGGAAACATCCGAGCTCATCCAGGTCCGCGGCCGTGAAGACGTTGGCGGGAGGCAGATGAATGTCGAGCCGCGCGAGGCTGCCTCCCTGCGACTCCAGCTGAATGAACCGCTCAGCGCTCAAATCGGAACGCGCCGGCGATCGTCAGCCCTTCTTCCCGGCGGGCGCCTTTTGAGGTTTGGGCGAGGGCGTCGGGGCAGGCTTCGCCCTTTGGGCGCGCATGACTGCCCGAACGTTGCCGATCAACTGCGGCGAGATCACGGCGGCGTCTATCCCGGTATCCGGCTGTCGCAACCGCGCCTCGATCAGGTCTTCGTTCACGTTCTCCTGCACGAGGATGCGGGCGACATCGTTCACTTTCTTGACGTAGGCGAAGGTGTCGGCGATGGCCTTCCGCGTTCCGAGCGCCCCGTGCCCCGGCACGACCTTGTCCACATCGAGCTGCCCGAGGCGGCCGAGGATCTGTTCCCACCCCGTCGGGTCCACGTCGGGCGACTGCATGTAGGGGGCTCCCGAGGCGAGCACGATGTCTCCGCTGAAGAGCACCTTCTCCTCGGGCAAGAGCACCACGATGTCCCCGGCCGAGTGCGCGGGTCCGAGGAAGTAGACAGCGACCCGCCGCGCTCCACCGAAAAGGGCGAGGCGTTCCGAAAAAGCCATCAGGCCCGACTTCGTTCGCGAGGACGCGGCGACGATCTGCGCGAGGCCCGACGCCGAGTTCTCGTGACAGACGACCTCGGCGCCCGCGGCCGCAAACGCGCCGGCGCCGCCACCGTGGTCGCCGTGCGCGTGCGTCACGATGAGGTAGCGGACCGGCTTGCGTGCGGTCTCCTGGATCTTTTCGAGCACGGCCTTGCCCGTCTCCGCGTCGCTGCCCGCATCCACCACGACGACCTCATCGCCGACCAGGAACCAGCCGACGTTGGAGCCCTGACTCGTCTGGGCCATCCAGATGCCTTCCGCGACTTTCTGGACAGAAGTCACCTTTGAGGTCTGGGCCACCGTCGCGATCGGGAACAGAATCAGAAGGAGGGGAACCAGGCTGCCACGTCTCATCGCGGAGGACCTCTCTCTGTTTTCCGTTACTCTCTTTGGCCGGAATTGGCCTCCAGAGCCGCGTCAACAGGACCGGAGCCCGAGAGATTCCTTTTCGCGCGTCCGCGCACTGCGCGCGAGAACTCCGCGAAGAGGCGACGCGACGCCGGGTCGTCCAGCAGATTCTCCGGGTGCCACTGGACTGCCACGAGCCACGGCCCGTCCGACTCCACCGCCTCGACGAGACCGTCGGGCGCCACGGCCGAGATTTTCAGGCCGGCAGCGACCCGCTCGATCGCCTGGTGGTGCCGGCTGTTGACGTGGATCTCGGGTGCTCCCGCAATCGAGGCAATGCGAGTCTCCGGCGTCACGCGCACGGGGTGGTCGTACCGTTCGTCCTCCTTGCCTGGCACGAGGTGGACGACCCCGGAGGGACGTTCCGTCGGGATGTCCTGCACGAGCGTGCCCCCCATCGCGACGTTGATTACCTGGAGCCCGCGGCAGATCCCGAGAGTCGGCAAGCCCTGCCGCCGGGCGGTCTCGAAGGCCGCGAAGTCGGTTTCATCCCGGTTCGAGTCCACCTCGACGTTGCCATCGGGTTTGACGGCCCGTCCATAGCGCGCCGGGTCCACGTCCAGGCCGCCGCCGAGGACCACGCCATCGAAAGACCCGTCCGGCTTCGCGCCCGGCGGCAGCACGACGATCTCCTTCCGCCGGAACCCCGCATTCAGGAGCGCCCGGATGTAGTCGTTCTTCTCGTTTTTCGAAGCGTCGTGTCCGAGCGTCAAAGCGATTCGCACGTCCGCATTGTAGCCAACAGACCTCTCCCGGCGGAAAGCGAGAAGGATCTAGAATCCGTTCCTCATGCGGCCTGTGTACGTCCTGTCGGCGGCGCGGACTCCGATCGGGAAATTCGGAGGCTCCTTCGCGGCCCTGACGGCGGCCGACCTCGGCGAAGTCGCGGCGAAGGCGGCGCTGGAGAGATCGGGGCTTCCGCCGGCGGCGGTGGACGAGACGATTTTCGGACAGGCGCGCCAGGCGGGCGGAGGTCCCAATCCCGCGCGTCAGGTCTCGCACCGCGCGGGGGTGCCGGACTCGGTCCCGGCCTTTACCGTAAACAAGGCATGCGCCTCCTCCCTGAAAGCGTTGACGCTCGGAAGCCTCTCGATCGCTGCCGGGGAAGGCGACGTTGTGCTCGCCGGAGGGATGGAGTGCATGTCCGCAACGCCGTATCTCCTGACGCGCGCCCGGTTCGGCCTGCGGATGGGGCACGGCGAAGTCGTGGACGGGATGTACCGGGACGGTTTTCTCTGCCCTCTCTGCGGCCAGCTCATGGGAGAAACGGCCGAGAACATCGTGCGCGAGTACGCGATCCTGCGCGCCGAGCAGGACGCCTACGCGGCGCAGTCCCAGCGGCGAACCGCGGAGGCGGCCGCCTCGGGACGCTTCGCCGACGAGATTGCTCCCGTTGCGGTTGCCGGGAAAAAGGGTTCGGTCACCGTCGAGAAAGACGAGCACCCGCGGCCAGACACGACTCCGGAGTCGCTCGCGAAGCTCCCGCCGGTGTTCGATTCCGAGAACGGGACCGTCCATGCGGGCAACTCCTCGGGGATCACCGACGGCGCGGCGGCCCTGGTTCTGGCGACGGAAGAGATGACGAAAAAGACGGGCGTCGAGCCGCTCGCGCGTGTCGCCGCGTGGACGTCGGCCGGGGTCGAGCCGGCACGGATGGGGATCGGGCCCGTTCCGGCGATCCGGACTCTCTTGAAGAAAACGGGACGCAAGCTCTCCGACATCGACCTCATCGAGTTGAACGAAGCCTTCGCGGCCCAGGTGATCGCCTGCGCCCGGGAGCTGCCGCTCGATCTCTCACGGGTCAACGTTAACGGTGGCGCGATCGCCCTCGGTCATCCCATCGGCGCGACCGGCGCCCGCATCGTCACGACACTTCTGTACGAAATGAAGAAACGAGACGCGAAGACCGGAATAGCGACTCTCTGTGTCTCCGGCGGGATGGGAATGGCGGTGCTCTTCGAAAGATGACAGGTGTTAGGTGTTAGGTGTTAGGTGTTAGGTGTTAGGGACGAGAGCCCTGACTCTGCCTCGTCTTGAGTTTTGAGGTTAGGCCGCTCAGCATTCGACTGATCTCACCCGTCTGAACCAGGATAGCTTCGGTTTCAGTTGCCTTCAGGTAAGCCAACCGAGCCGCGATCACAAGAAGCGTTTCGAGTTCCATCAGAGATCCGTTCGCTATGGATAGGTGGTGCAGATAATCACCAAGGTGATCCCGACCATGACCTTCGGCGATGTTGGCAGAAACCGAAACCGAGGACCGGCGAATCTGCAGCGATAAGCCATACGTCTCTTCCTTCGGCAGTTTCCTGGCAGCCTGGTGACAGATCACGGCGAGATCGACCGCTTTCTGCCAGACAACAAGATCTCGGTAGCTCCGTACGGTGGGGCTCACGTCCCTAACACCCAGCACCTAACACCCAACACCTTCCTACGTGACCAGCGGAAGGGTGATCGTGAACGTCGTCCCCTCTCCGATGCGGCTGGAAACTTCCACCTTCCCCTTATGCGCCTCCACGATCCAGCGCACGATGGAGAGGCCGAGGCCGGAGCCGCCGGGATGGGCGCGGCGGGCGCGGTCGGTGCGGAAGAAACGCTCGAAGACGAAGGGGAGGTGCTGCTCCGGGATGCCGATGCCGGTGTCGCTGATCTCGATCAGGGCTTCGCTGGGTGTCGAAGAGAGACGAACGTGGATTCGCCCGCCGGGATTGGTATAGCGGATCGCGTTCTCGAGAAGGTTGTGGATGACCTGTCGCATGCGGTCGGCGTCGATGAACGTGCGGGCGGACTCCTCGGGCAGATCGACCAGGAGCTCGAGCCCCTTGTCGCCCACCGCCGGGAGCAGGTCGCGCGTCACTTCGGAGATGAACTTGCCCAGGTCCGCGTTGGCGAAGGAGAGGGTGACGCGGCCCGCGTGACCGCGTGCCAGGAAGAGAAGGTTCTGCGACAGGCGGGTCAGGTGCCGCACCTCCAGGAGAGCGTTCCCGATCGCCTCGCGGTATTCCTCGGCGGGGCGATCCTCCTCGAGCGCGACCTCGAGAGAGCCGCGCATCACCGTCAGGGGCGTGCGCAGCTCGTGGGAGACGTCGGCGATGAACTGCTGCTGCTCCTTTTCCGATGAGGCGACGGCGTCCAGACGCGCGTTCAACGCCTCGGCGATCTCGCGCGCCTCCCGGGAGAGATCCGCCGTCACAATGCGCTTCAACGGATGATCCGCGGTCTCGGCGAGGCGCTCTCGGAGCAACGTGAGGTCCGTGTCTTTCTTGAGGGGCGCCGGCTCCGGCCGGCCGCGCGAGGAGAACAGGCCCATGCGTTCTGCTAATCCGCGGCGGAGCCGCGGATTCGGTAGCCGACACCCCGGACCGTCTGAATGATCTTCTCCCGCTCGCCGGAATCGAGCTTCTTGCGGAGCGAGTTGATGTAAACGTCGATGATGTTGGTCGAGAGCTCGAAGGAGTCTTCCCAGATACGCGCCTGAATCTCGGAGCGCGACACGACCTTTCCATGCCGGCGAAGCAGGAGCTCGAAGAGCGCTCCCTCCCGCGCGGTCAGCCGGATCACCTCTCCGCCACGCGTCACCTCGCGCGATTCGGGGTCGTAGGACAGATCGCCGAGGGCCAGCGGGCCGGGCTCGGCCGGCTCCGTGCGCCGGGTCAGGGCGCGCAGGCGGGCGAGAAGCTCGCGGAAGGAGAAGGGCTTGACGATGTAGTCGTCGGCTCCGGCGTCGAGTCCTTCGATCTTGTTCTCGATCGTGTCCCGCGCCGTCAGCATGAGGATCTTGACCCGGATGCCACGGGCGCGCACCTCACGGCAGACGTCCAGCCCGTCGCGCGATCCGGGGAGCAGAAGATCGAGAATCAGCAGGTCGAACGGCGCGGCCTCCATCCGTTGGAGGGCCGAGTCGGGATTGCCGACCGTCTCGACCGTGTAGCCCTTCTCCGTCAGGCCCTTCTTCAGGAACTGCGCGATCTTTTCCTCGTCCTCGACGACGAGCACCCTCATGAGTTTTCCTCATCCGTGCGCGGCTCGCCTTCCGCGGCCGGCCGCTTCAACCGCGAGAACACGAATGCGGACCCCGCGCCGGCGGCGAAACCTCCCGCGAACGCGGAAAGAGTACCCGAGCTGACGACCGAGACGATCGCACCCGCGGCGACGAAACCAAGAAGGAGCAGCCGGGAAACTTCCACTGGCGGAACCAGGCCTTTCATGAGTGGTGTCCTTTGCCCGTCGTATCTTCTATCATCCCCGAATAAAGGAGGAAATGATGAAAGGCAGAACTTTCTTAACATTGGCTCTCGCGGCCGGAGCGGCCTTCGTCCTTGCCGCCCTGGCGCCATCTCCCAAGAAAGGCGGCGCAGGCAAGGCGAGCGCGACCATCGAGTCCAAGAGCGGCTCGACGGTGACCGGCAAGGCGACGTTTGACGAGCTCTCGACCGGCGGCGTGCGTGTGCATGTGCATATCGAGAAGGCCTCGCCCGGAATGCACGGCCTGCACATCCACGAGAAAGGCGATTGCTCCGATCCGGAGGCGAAGTCCGCGGGCGGACACTTCAATCCGGCCGAGAACCCTCATGCCGGGCCCATGGACGCCAAACGTCATGCGGGAGACCTCGGCAACATCGAAATCAAGGCGGATGGCACGGGTGATCTCGAAATCTCTTCGGACCTGATCACGGTCAAGGCGGGGCCCAATTCGGTCGTCGGCCGCTCCGTCGTCTTTCACGAGAAGGAGGACGACTTGAAGACCCAGCCCACCGGCAACGCCGGCGGGCGCCTGGGCTGCGGCGTCATCA
>WNGA01006168.1_pt1 | contig 17173 bp, 11 predicted proteins | sample 5400061 | NCBI WGS metagenome assembly WNGA01 (sample SAMN13153366, study PRJNA577476) | soil metagenome | isolation source: 100 cm soil or saprolite under grassland replicate 2 | place: USA:California | collected 2016-06-15 | reverse complement strand
TAGAGGTGCGCGTCGGCCTCCCACGTGAACCCGATCCCCCCAAGCACCTGGATGAGCGACGCACCGACCGTGTACAGCTCGTCGGCGGCGAACGCCTGCGCCATCGTGGCGGCGCGGTGACGCTCGACCGGGTCGGCGGCGTCGGCCGCCCACGACGCGTAGTACGCCCCGGCGCGGGCGAGCTCGACGGCGCGGAGCATGTCGGCGCACAGGTGCTGGACCGCTTGGAACGATCCGATCGGGCGATCGAACTGGCGCCGCTCCTTCGCGTACTCGACGGCCATCTCGAGCGCACGCGACGCGGCGCCGACGCCGTCCACGACCGCCGCGACTCCGAGTCGGTCGACGGTCTCTGCGACCGCGGCGGTTGCGTCGCCAGTTCCCAGACGGTGCCCCGGCGTGTCCGTGAGCGTCACGGTCGCGAACTTGCGCGTCCCGTCGACCGTCGGCAGCGCTTCGATCCCGAGGCCGGGCGCATCCCGGGCGACCGCGAAGACGCCGAGCTCGCGGTCGCCGGTGACGGCGGTGACAACGATGACATCGGCCGCGACCCCGTCCGGCACGTGCACCTTCCGACCTGTGATCACCCACTCGCCGTCGGCATGAGTGGCGCGTGTGCGCTCGGGCTCGGCGAGCGCGACCGTGCCGGTCACTGTTCCCGCGCCCAAGCCGGGGAGGAGCTCGCCGTGGTCGTCGGCGGAGCCCGCGAGGGTCACGAGGCTGACCGCGCCGACCGCGCTCGACGCGAACGGCCCCGGGTGCACGGCCCGGCCGAGCTCCTCGAGCACGACCGCCATGTCGACCATGCCCATGCCCGCGCCACCGTGATTCTCCGGCACCAACAAGCCGGTTACGCCGAGCTCCGCCAACCCGCTCCAGATCTCGTCCGTAGTGCCGCGCTCGTCGTCGAGCATGGAACGCACAAAGGCAATCGGGGCGCGCTCCGCGAGGAACCGACGCACCGTCGCGCGCAACAGCTCCTGATCCTCACTGAACTCGAAGTCCAAGGGGTCGGACTGTAACGAGTAGCGTCGCGAACGTGCGACTGCGGTACGGAGAAGCCGAGGAGCAGTTCCGGCGCGATCTGAACGCGTGGCTCGACGAGCACACGCCGGCGCAGGAGCTCATGGACCAGCGGAAGAGCTCGAGCGCCGACCTGCCCGACTGGGCGCGCGATTGGCAGCGCACGCTGTTCGAGCACGGCTGGCTCGTGCCCGGCTGGCCGCCGGAGCTCGGCGGGCGCAACGCGAGCGCCGCCGAGCAGATGATCTACTTCGAGGAGCTGTCGAAGCGGGACCTCCACCGCAGCCTGAACCCACAGGGCCTCGGCATCGTGGCCCCGTCGATCAAGGACTACGGGACGCCCGAGCAGCACGAGCGCTTCCTTCTCCCGACTCTGCGGGCGGAGATCGCGTGGTGCCTCGGGATGAGCGAGCCCGGCGCCGGCAGCGACCTCGCCTCGCTGTCGACCCGCGCCGTCCTGGACGGCGACCACTTCGTCGTGAACGGCCAGAAGGTGTGGACCTCCGGCGCGCACCATGCGGACTGGTGCCTGTGCTTCGTGCGCACCGATCTCGCCGCGCCCAAGCACAAGGGCATCAGCGCGCTCATCATCGACATGAAGACGCCCGGCATCGAATGCCGGCCGTTCCCCGAGCTCTCCGAGCCCGACTACTACGACTTCAACGAGGTGTTCTTCACCGACGTCGTCGTACCCCGCGATGCGCTCGTCGGAGAGCTGCACCAGGGATGGCCCATCACGCAGGGATCGCTCGCGCACGAACGCGCCATGCTCTGGATCGACTACGCGCACGCAATCGACCGCGTCGTCGGGGCGATGATCGACCTCGGCGACCGTCGGGGTCCGGACGGTGGCGCGCTGCGCGACGACCCGCGCTTCCGGGACGAGGTGGCGGGCTTCTACATCGACTCGCAGGCCCTGATGCTGCTCGGGTACCGGGGCTTCTCGAAGTTCATGCAGGGCCGGTCGTCGCCCGAGCACTCGCTGCTGAAGCTGTACGGCAGCGAGACGCTCCAGAATTGCCTGGCCGCGGGCATGGAAGCGCAGGGACCCGACGCTCTCGACACGCGCATCCTCGGGCCGTCGATGTGGCGGGAGGGATCGTGGGCGACGCAGTGGCTCCGGTCGTTCGCGGGGACCATCCCGGGCGGCACCAGCGAGATCCAGCGCAACATCATCGCCGAGCGCGTGCTCGGCCTACCGAGATAGTCGAGGCCACACCAGTAAACGACGAGGGGGCGGGCCATGGCCGACCCGATGCTGTCCGACGCCGACATCGACCGGATGCGGACGCCGCTCTGGGAACAGGCCCGGGCCGCGTTCCAGGACGGCCGCTCAGACGATGGCTCCGCGCTCCTCGACAAGGCCGTCGACCAGTGGGCGGCGCTGAAGGACTACTCGATCAACTGGATCACGTCGCTGCTCACGTTCATCGGCGAGGAGCTGGGGGAGGAGGCCGTCGAGCGGGCGCTGCGCAAGACCGGCGACGAGTTCGTGCGACCCCGTCGCGACAGCGGCACCGACTGGGGCTCGCTCCCGGCCTCGGTCCGCGCCAAGGTCATCGCCCGGGCGATGCTCGGCAACATGGGTGCCGTCGACGTCGACGAGGACGACGAGAAGATCGTGCTGTCGTTCCGGTGTGGCAGCGGCGGTCGTCTCATCGACGAGGGGCGGTACGAGGGCGACGCTGCGTACCTGACGTTGCGGGAGAAGAGTGGCCGGACGTTCATGCGCGACGAGCTCCCCGTCTACTGCGCGCACTGCTCGGTGAACAACGAGATGCAACCGGTCGAGTGGGGCGGTGCCCCGTCGAGCATCGAGCACCCGCCCGAACACAAGGGCGAGGCGTGCGTCCACCACATCTACAAGGACACCGCGGCCATCCCGGACGAGGCGTACGAACGGATCGGCAAGACGCGCCCTTCGTCCGACTCGTGACGGTTCAGTAGCCTTCACCCAATGAAGCGCATCGGGATCCTGGTCGTCGCGTACAACGCGGCGTCGACGCTCGCGCAGGTACTGGACCGGATCCCGCGCGACTTCGTCCCGCGGATCGACGAGGTCCTCGTCGGCGACGACCACAGCCAGGACTCCACCTACCTTGTCGGCCTCGGCTATCAGCAGCAGTCGGGCGATCTTCCGCTCACGGTCGTTCGCCACCCGCGCAACCTCGGGTACGGCGGCAACCAGAAGGCGGGGTACCGGTGGGCGATCGAGAACGGGCTCGACATCGTCGTCCTGCTCCACGGTGACGGCCAGTACGCGCCCGAGATCCTGCCCGACATCGTCGAGCCGCTCGAGCTCGACAAGTGCGACGCCGTGTTCGGGTCACGCATGATGGAGCCGGGCGCAGCGCGGCGCGGTGGGATGCCGCTCTACAAGTACGTCGGGAACCGGATCCTGACGCGTTTCGAGAACTCCATGGTCGGCACCGACCTCAGCGAATGGCACAGCGGGTACCGCGCCTACAGCGTCGACGCGCTCCGCTCGATCCCGTTCGACCAGAACTCGGACGGCTTCGACTTCGACACGCAGATCATCCTGCAGTTGCTCGAAGCGGGGAAGCGGCTCCAGGAGATCCCGATCCCGACGTACTACGGCGACGAGATCTGCTACGTGGACGGCGTCAAGTACGCCAAGGACGTGTCCCGGCAGGTGCTGCGGTACCGCGCGCACAAGATGGGCTTCGGGTCGGGCGAGATGGCCTTCGCCAGCCGCGCCTACGAGCGCAAGCTCGACCCGGACACGTCGCACGGGCGGATCCTCGCCTGGCTCGCGGACCGCCGGCCCTCGCGGGTGCTCGACCTCGGTTGCTCCGACGGCGCGCTGGCCGCCGAGCTGCGCGTCCACGGCCACAAGGTCACCGGCGTCGACGTCGAGGAGCACCCGGGCGTGCGCGACCGGCTCGACGCGTTCGTGCGCGCCGACCTCGAGGACGGTGTGCCCGCCGAGATCGGCGACGGTTTCGACGTCATCGTCGCCGCCGACGTGCTCGAGCACGTGCGCGAGCCCGAGCCGCTGCTCGAAGACCTCACCGACCGACTGGCGCCGGGCGGCTCGATCGTCGCGTGCGTCCCCAACTTCGGGCACTGGTACCCGCGCCTGCGGGTCGCGCTCGGCCGCTTCGACTACGACCGGCGCGGGATCCTCGACCGGGGTCACGTGCGGTTCTTCACCCGCACGAGCTTCGAGGGCCTCGTCGAGCGGGCCGGCTACTCGGTGCGCCGCCGCGAGTTCCTGACGCTCCCGCTGGAGATCGTGGACCGGGGCGGTCGCGACGACGTCGGTGCCGGAGACACGGTGCGTCGCGCCATCAAGCGCATCGACCGCGTCGGAACCGCGCTGCGACCGACGCTGTTCGCCTACCAGTTCCTCTACGAACTCGAGCCGACTCCGTAGCGCTCGCGCACCCGGTCGCACAGCGGGGTGCGCACCGGCAGCTCCTGGATCGTCCCCGTGAAGCGATTGAGGTCGTCGGGGTTCGCGGTGCCGCCGATCGTGGCTTCGTTGCCGGGCACGAGGAACGTGATCGCGTCCAGCGCCTGGTGGCCGTCGAGCTTCACGCGCACCGTCCCGATCCGGTTATCGACGGTGACGTCGAGGAGATCAGCGCGGCCCGGCTCGATGCGCTGCGGCGCGCTGACCAGCGGTCCGGGAGCGACGCGGCTCTCGAGTACGAAGCGAGCCTTCCCATCGGGGAGATACCGGACGCGCAGCACGTTCTGATCAGCGTCAGTGCCGATGCCGAGCAGCGGTTCCTCGCCGCTCGTGACATCTGGGAACCGCACCCGCAGGCGATAGTGGCCGGCGCCGTTCGCCCGCTCGACCGCGAACCATTCACGGGAGTCCGTCCAGTACAGCCCGCCGCAGTCGCCGAGCACGAACAAGTCGCCGACCGCGCGTTTCGCGGGCAGGTCGGGACCGCCGGTGCGCACGGAGCCGCGCGGGCCGCCGGGCACGAGATCGTCGAGATCCTGCTGGAAGCCGATGTAGCCGGCGCGCTCCGAGGCCTCGTTGGGGAACAGCGCCCGCTGGTACGAGAACGCGAGCGCGAAGTTGATCCACAGCGACACCACCGCGAGCACCACGACCGCGACGGCGACGACCCGCGTCCACGCCGCTCTCGCACCGCGCGCCACCGCGCCGAGCAGCACGTGCAAGCCCACGAGGCTCACCAGCACGATGGCGGGAAGCAGGTCGGACATGTACCGGTTGGCGACGAACGCGATCGTCAGCGTGGCCAGCCCGCCCGCCACCGCGCCGACCAGCGGCACCCGCACAGCCGCGGCGCCGGTCCGGCGCACGACCGCGACGACCCCGACGAGCCCGAGGAGGGTGAGCGCGGGCATGGCGGCCGGGATGCTCGACGCCCAGTCGCGTGTGTCGAAGGTGACGCCGCCGATCACGGAGGCGGGTCCCGGGAAGGTGATCCACGGGAACAGCGAGTCGACCCGCAGCGCGTCCGGCCGGAACAGCTGCACGACCTGCGTGGGGACGAACTTCACGCCGAACAGGCTCCCGCTGTTGTCGGCGAGGGCGCGCTGGCGCGCCGGATTGATGCGTGAGTACACCTGGTGATCGAGGGGCAACCCGAAGAACGATCCGAAGCGCGAGTAGTTCACGTACGCGTACAGGACGACCGGCACCGCGACCGCGGCGGTCAGCCACCAGATGAGCGACGATCGACCGTCGGCGTCGTCGGGCACGCCGAGCCACCGCGCCGGCCCGCCGAGGCGGATCGACAGACGGCGCAGCACGAGCACAGCGAGCAGGATCCCGAGCGCGACGACGGGACCGGCGCCGACGGTCGCCCGGGTGAGGAACGCCGCGCTGCTCCAGAGCCCGGCCAGCACGATCCACTTGCGGGACGGCTCGGCCAGGAACCCCAGGATCGCGTCGTAAGCGGCGAGTGCCAGCGCCGCTCCCCACAGCTCCGTCTCGTGGTACACGAACGCGCGGCTGGCGAGGAACAAGAGAACCGAGCCGGTCGCGACGAGGAACACGTACCCGCCGACCGCCCACAGCTCGAGCCGCGTCACCGCCGCGTCGCCTCGCACGAGACTCCGGATGCGCCAGCTGAGACGGGTGAGGAACACGAGCGCGACCGCGAAGGCCGCGAGCATCGACACCTGCGTGAGGCGACCGTCGAGGCTGTCCGTCAGCGCGACAACGGGCATCCGGAGGAGCGCGGGGACGGGACCGAAGTAGAGGTACGTCTTCCCGTGGATGAGGAAGCCCTCGAACGCCACCTGCTTGGCGGGAACGTTCCAGCGGAAGTCGAGCAGGCTGTGCGCCTGAATGTCGTAGAAGTTCCCGAAGCGCTCGGTGCGGAACGGGTTGAGCCGGCCCGCGTTGACCATCCAGTAGAAGGCGGGCGCCGAGAGCAGCCCGCCGATGGCGCCGGCACGCCGGAAGCGCCGCCGCGCGCCGGCGGCGGGGCCGACGTTCTGCTCCGTGTCGATCACGTCAGCGGTGATCGACGGCCCTTCAGCGGTTAGCCACGAAGTAGGCGGCCGGGCTTCGACGCGACGGCGTCGGGGACGGGCTCGCCGTCGACCCGAATCGGCGTCCCGTTCACGACCACGTGCGCCATGCCAACCGGGGCGTCGGCGACGAGCCGCTCGCCGTCGGCCGGGAAGTCGCGCACGCGCCGCAGCGGGCCCGGTGCGACCGTGTCTGGGTCGAAGACCGCGAGATCAGCCGCCAAACCCTCGCGCACGTACCCGCGGTCGTGGAGCGAGTACACGTCAGCCGGCTCTCCCGTCAGCTTGCGCACGCCCGCTTCCAACGGCAGCACGCCCCGGTCGCGTACCCACTGGCCCAGGAGGTCGGTCGACATGCACGCGTCGCACAGCTGGCTCACGTGCGCTCCGGCGTCCGACAGGCCGATGAGCATGCCGTCCTGCTGGAGCAGCCACGCGATCGCGTCTTCGTCGTCGTTGGCGAGGATGCTGCGGAAGCGCGTCTCGAGGTTCTCCGAGCACGCGAGGTCGAGGACGGCGTCGAGCGGCGGCACGCCGCGCTCGCTCGCGATCTGGGCGACGGACGTGCCGATCAGCTCCGGGTACTTGGTGGTCTCGCTCACCGAGAGCTTCTCCCACTTGGGCTTGAAGAACCGGGGCTCATCCAGCTCCTCCTGCGCCTTCTTGCGCCATTCGGGATCGCGGAACGCGGCGAGCTTCTCCTCGATCGACTTGTCCATCAGCGCGGCGAAGATCGGGTTCATGTTGAACGTGAACGGCTCGGCCATGTTCATCGAGAACATGAGCGGACGCACCGAGACCTGCGGCCACACGTCGGCGCCGGTGGCGCGCTCGTTGCTGTTGAGCTCGGCCATGCCCTCGTGCCACGGGTAGCCCTTGATCGTGAGCAGGGCGGTCCACGTGAACGGCCGGCCGATCGCGCGCTGGAGGGTGTAGACGTCGCGGTGCTTGATCTTCTCGCCCGGGAGCAGCTCGACGACGCCCCGCCCGAGGTCTCCCATCGGGGCCATGATCACCTCGAGCTCGTGCACATCGGCGAGCCGGGAGGGGACCGGACGGCCGCCGTCACCCGAGTGCGTCGCGGACGAGCTCGACGCGAACCCCGCCGCGCCGGCCGCCACCGCCTCGCGCAACACCTGCTGCATGCCGAGGAGCTCGTCCTCGGTCGCCTCGCGCTCGTAACCCTCGTCGCCCATCACCCACAGCCGGAGCGCGGTATGGCCGAGGTAGGCGGAGTAGTTGATGACGGTGCCTCGGCGCTCGACGGAGTCGAGGTACTCGGGGAAGGTCTCGAAGTCCCACGGCACGCCCGCCTCGAGGGTGGCGGGGCTCATGTCCTCGACGTGCTCGAGCGTGTGCACCATGAGCTCGCGGTGGTTTGGCCGGCACGGCGCCAGCGAGAACCCGCAGTTGCCGGCCACCACGCTGGTGACGCCGTGCCACGACGATGGCGTGAGCGCGGGGTCCCAGAACACCTGGGCGTCGTAGTGGGTGTGGATGTCGATGAACCCGGGCGCGACGACGTGCCCGGTGGCGTCGAGGGTGCGCTTGCCCTCGAGGCCGTCGCCGATCTCGGTGATGCGGTCGCCGGTGATCGCGACGTCCGCCCGTCGGCCAGGGGTCCCGGAGCCGTCGACGACGGTGCCGCCGCGGATGATCAGGTCTGCGCTCATGATGTCAGCCCTTTCGACAGGACAAGTCTGCCCCGACTCCGGTGTGGTCGGACAAGTAGACCAGGCCGCCGGGCCCGTTGGGCGCCGGCTGGTCGGCGAACAGCCCCGTCCCGAGCCCGTCTTTGTCCCGGTCCTTGGGTGTGTCGAACCGGACCTTGCAGCTCCGCGGCGCCTTGACGAACACGAAGTCGATGCGCTCGGTCTCCTTGCTGGCCGGGTTCTTGAGGTCGTCGGTGTTCATGTCCTGGCGGCCGCTCGTGCACTCCGCGCCGGTGGCGGGATCGCACTCGGGGTTGCCGGCCGCGAGGTGCGAGTCCACCCATCCGTCGGCGACGATCGACTGGTACCGCTGCGATGCCGCGGTCACGTTGAAGTCGCCGGTGAGGACGCGGATCGTCTTGCTGTCGCCACCTTCGGACGCGATCGCCTTCGCCTGATTGGTCTGGCAATCGGAGAGCGTGATCTCGGCCGGGCACTCCGGTGGACACTCGGCGGGATTGCACGGCTTGGGGTCGCCCGGCTCCGGATCACCGTCCTGGTGGCTCACGACCAGGACGAGCGGGCCGAGCTTGGAGCGCAGATCCACGCGGTACGCGCCGCGGAAGTTGCCCGCGAGGACCGTCAGCTTCTGCTTCGTCACGCGCAGGGTCGTGAGCACGAGCTCGCGGTCGGTGGACGGCATGTTGTGCCACACGATGTTGTACTTGCACTGCTTCACCCACGGTGCCGCCGCCAGGCGGTCGTACGTCCGCGGTGCAATTTCCTCCAGCGCCACCACCTGCGGGCACTTCGCGGCTTGCAGCTGCTGGCCGAGCAAGGCAATGCGGTCGTCGCCCTGGCAGTCGTCCGGGGCATTCGGGCAGGTGATCCCGTGGAGGATGTTCATCGTGACGATGCGCAGGTCGGCCTTCGGCGCGACACGGGGCGAGCTGCCCGCGCCGGCCGAGGCAGCGGGCGCTGCGAGCGCGACGAGGACGCCGACAACCAGCACCACGAGCAGCTTCCGCACAGAGTTCCCCTACTTTTGCCGGTCGCCGTCGCAGGCTCCGGCTCCTGCGGCGACGGTCGGCAAAGCCGCCGTCGCCCGCGACGCGGGACCCTATTACGCTCTGACACCCGTGTCAGGAAACGCGACTCGAGCCCTTCCCGGAGCCATGCGCGCCGCGGTCTACCGCGGGCCGCGAGATATCGCGGTCGAGGAGCGTCCCGTCCCCGAGCTCGGGCCCCACGACGTGCTCCTCGCGGTGAGCCACTGCGGTGTCTGCGGGAGCGATCTCCACATGTTCGTCGACGGGTGGGGCGCGCCGAACTCCATCGGCGGGCACGAGTTCTCGGGCCGCGTGGTCGCGGTGGGCGACGGGGTTACGGCGTGGTCGCCGGGCGACGAGGTCGTCGGCGGGCCGTCGCAACGATGCGGCGAGTGCGAGTACTGCCTCGCCGGACGCCCGCAGCTGTGCACCGGTCGCAGCAACCCGGGCGTCGGCGAGTTCCAGGGCGCGTTCGCCGATTTCGTGCGGGTACGGGAGCCGGAGCTCCTGCGCGTCCCGCCCGGCGTGTCGATGCGCGCCGCCGCCCTGACCGAGCCGCTCGCGGTCGCGCTCCACGGTCTGACCCGCGGCGGCGTCGGCGCCGGGCAGCGCATCCTCGTCACGGGATGCGGGCCCATCGGCGCGCTGAGCATCGCCGCCGCCCGCGCCCGCGGCGTCACCGACGTCGTCGCCAGCGAGCCCCACCCGAGGCGGCGCGCGCTCGCCCAGCGCTTGGGCGCGGTGGTCGTCGAGCCGGACGAGTTGGGCAAGCCCGGCATGCCGTTCGATCTCGTCGACGACCCTTTCGACGCCGTGCTCGAGTGCTCGGGACACGCCGCGGCCATGCAGGCGGGGCTCGCACAGCTCAAGCGGGGTGGGACGCTCGTGCTCGTCGGCGCCGGTATGGACTGGCCGCGGTTCGACAACAACCGCATCCTGCTGAACGAGCTCGTGATCACGGGCGCGTTCGTGTACGACCCAGACGGGTTCCCGCGTGCGCTCGAGCTTCTCGCGTCGCCCGACTTCCCGACCGACATGCTGATCGAATCCGAGGACGTCCCGCTCGAGGGGCTGTACGACGCGGTCGAGCGGCTCGTCTCGGGTGAGATCCCGGCCAAGGTGCTGATCGCCCCGGCCCGGCAGAACGGAGGCGAATGATGACGACCGACACCCGCGCGCCGCGCTTCAACCACGTGGCCATGAGCGTGCCCGCCGACCTCCTCGACGAGCAGGGCCGGCACGACCTCGTGCGCTTCTACGACGAGGTCTTCGGCTGGAAGGAGCTGCCGACCGAGACCGTCGACCGGAAGAAGCTCGTGCTGTCGGCGTACACGTACGAGCAGTTCGTGTTCCTCATCGCCGACGACCCGCCGATGGAGTGCCCGCGCCTCGACCACTTCGGCCTCTCGGTCGCGACCGAGCAGGAGCTCGACGACATGCTCGGCCGGGCCAAGGCGTTCCATGCGCGCGACGACCGCGTCGACATCGTCGATCGGGAGGTGACCGACCACGGGATGCTCGCCATCACGAGCTTCTACGTGCGGTACCTGCTCCCGATGATGGTCGAGATCCAGTGGTGGGACTTCAAAGAGGAGAAGCGTTAGGAGGGCGCGGGGCTCGCGGCGCCGACGACACTCGTCTCGCGTTCCACCGTCACCGTCTCCGCGGCTGAGGGCGGAGTCTCGGGTGTCGCGCGGAGCAGCCCGCGGAGCGCGAGGACGGCGACCGCGTAGACGGCCAGCGCCAGTACGAGCACGACCCGGAACCCGAAGGCCATGGCGAGGATGGTCGTGAGCACAGCTCCGACCACGGACGCGAATCCGTTCACCGCCCACCCCCACGCCACGTAGTGACGGCCGAACGGCGTGAGCCGGGCGACCGCACCGAGCCCGAGCGGCATGAACGCGCCGAGGCAGACCCCGAGCGGCGCCAGCACGGCGAACGCGAGCAGCATTCGTGCTCCCAGTGGCCATCCCAGCAGCGCGTCGGTCACGGCCGGCAGCCCCCAGAGGTAGAAAACGGTCAGCGCGGTGATGGCCGCGAGGAGGAGCGGGACGATGACGTTCGGCCGCCGTTTGTAGCGCTCGCTGAGGAGAGCGCCGACGCCGGTGAAGACGAGGATCGAGGCGAGCGTCACCGTCAACGAGTAGGTGGGGTAGCCGAGGAACAGCACCAGCCGCTGGATGAGCGTCACCTCGAAGAACATGAAGCCGAAGCCGAGCGCCGCGAAGTAGAGCGCTGATCGTCCCTTCCGCGGCAGCGTGGACCAGATCTTGCGCACCGAGACGAAGGGGAGGAGGAGGAAGACGGCGGCGAACAGTGTCGCCACCGCGAGCAGCAACAGCAGGACGCGTTCGCCGACGATGACCTCGAAGTCGCGCTGGTCGATCGGATGGCCGATGTTGCTGATCGTGTCGCCGAAGGGGGTGAAGTGCCAGAAGAACGGTGCGTCGTCAGTGATGGGCCGGACGTCGTAGGGATACGAGTCGTACCAGTGGTTCAGCTTGTCGTTCGGGAGCGTGGCCACGTCCGTGACCGAGTTGCCGCGGACGGCGTGACCGGGCGCGTACCGGAGGGCCGCGCCCGGCACCGCGCCCAACGATCCGACGAGGCGATCGATTTCGGTGGGTGTGAACGGGTCGCGCTTCACGAGGATGGTCGACACGGCGGAGGGGGCGTCCGTCGTGGACGTCACGACGATGATGTGACGCGACGGGTCCTTGATGCCGAGCTCGGCGAGGGCGTGCCGCGCGGTCGCCACGTACCGCGTCGTGCGGTTCGGTCTGGCCTCGTAGTTGAACTCGCCGTACTGCGTCGCGACGACCCCGTCCGGCGCCAAGTGCTTCAAGCTGTCGACGATCGCGTCGCTTGTGTAGAGGTAGCTCTCCGAGAGGACGTACGCGCTCGACGTTGCAGCGTTCGCCGCCGAGTAGCTGTCCGGCGCGGGGTACCAGATCAGGTCGTACTTGCCGTCGCTGCGCGCGAGGTACGAGCGACCGTCGCCCTGCACGTAATTGACCTTGGGGTTCTCGGCCAGATGACCCGTGTAGGCCGCGTAGTCGTCGGTCACGAGTCCGTACGTGACCGGGTTGAGCTCAATCGCATCGACGTGCTTCGCGTCGAAGTGCAAGGAGGCGAGGATCTCGTTGCCGCCTGCGGCCCCGATGATCATGACCTTGCCGGGCGCCTTGGTGTTCGGGGTGAACGGGAAGGAACGAGGGTCGCTGTCGAAGCGGCCGAGGCTGGCGGGGTTGCCGTCCCACTTGCGAATGGACGAGCCCACCAGACCGTCGTGGTACAGCAGCTTCTGGTCTCCCAGGTCGAGCACGTCGACACGGAAGAGCGCGCTCCACTTGCCCGAGTCGCCCAGGTCCGCCTTGAGGGAGTCAGTCCGCTGCGCGGGAAGGAGGGCAGGCCGGACGACGGCGACCGCCAGCAGGCCGGCCACCACGGCGCCGGCCCAGCGGGCGCGCGAGCGCCGGCGCCACGCGATGCGAAGACCGGTGAGGCCCAGGATCAAGCCGGCGAAGACGATCGTCGCCGGCGGCCCGATGGAATTGAGCAGCGAGACGACGACTGCGCACGCGATGCCCGCCCCCAGCAGGTCGGCGAAGTAGAGCCGGCCGATCTGCTCGGACTTCCGGGCGAAGAGCGTCGCGATCATCACCCCGATCGCGACGAACGACCCGAACAGCGCCAGGCAGATCGCCACGAGTCCGCCCACGTTGACGAACGAGTCCCGCGTCCCGTAGTCCCAGATGGCGAGGGTGTCCGTCCGGATGACCGCGACCACGATGTAGCCGACGCCCACGCTGACGGCGCCGAGCAGCAGTCCCCACATCAGGATGGTGTCGGTGGAGGCCCGGCGCAGGCGACCGGAGATGGCCACGAGCACGCCGCCGGTGCCGATCCCCAACAGGGCGAGGCCGATGACGAGGTACGTGTAGTAGTAGAAGAGCTTGAACGAGATGACCCGGGTGTACGCGATCTCCAGCAACAAGCCCGCGAAGCTGATCAGCAGGATCTCGATGCGGTACCCGCGCGATGAGTCCTCGTGACCCGAAGCAGTGCTCACGCTGGCCATTGAACGCCCAGGCCGCCTTCGCTCGCCGGTTCGACAGGGCCGAACACGGTGACGCACCCGGTCGGGCTGTGTCCAACGCGGGCACGCGCCGCCAGACAACGGCGACGCGACCCCTTCTGTTAGCGTTCGTGCGATGAAGGTGGCCTCCGAGGCACCCGCGCGCGCCGCGAGCCCGGGGGACGGCGCCGCGACGGCCCGCCGAGGGTCGACCACGCCGTGGATCGTGGCCGCGGTGGTCTTCGTGGTCGCGGCGGGCGTGGTCCTGCGCTTCGTCACCTTCAGCGACCTGTGGCTCGACGAGGCGCTGTCGGTCAACGTCGCCAACCTGCCGCTCCGCGACATCCCGAACTGGCTCCGCCACGACGGCGCGCCGCCGCTCTACTACTTCATGCTGCACGTCTGGATGAGCGTGTTCGGCACGAGCGACTTCGCCGTGCGCTCGCTCTCCGGTGTCCTGTCGGTGGCGACGATCCCGCCGATGTGGTTCGCCGGGCGGCGGATCGCCGGCCGCGCCGGCGCCTGGATCGCGGTGCTGGTACTGGCGTCGTCACCGTTCGGGATCGGGTTCGGGACCGAGACCCGCATGTACTCGCTCGTGATGCTCCTCGTGGTGCTCGGGTATCTCGCCCTTCACCGCCTGCTCGAGCGACCGTCACTGGGGCGGCAGGCCGTCGTCGCAGTGATCGCCGGTCTCCTCCTCTACACGCAGTACTGGTCGCTGTACTTGCTGGCCGTCGTGGGCGCGCTGCTCGTGTGGCGGGCCTGGCGTGTCCACGACCCCCAGGCGCGGCGCGCGGCCCTGGCCGGCATCGTGGCGCTCGTCGCCGGGGGCATCACGTTCCTCCCGTGGATCCCGACGTTCGTTTACCAGTCCGCGCACACGGGCACGCCGTGGGGGGACCCGATCGCCCCGACGGCGTCGTTCGTGTTCTCGATCCGCGACTTCGCCGGGGGCGAGCACTCCGAGGCGTATGTCCTCCTCGTCGTCCTCGCCTTCCTGCTCGTCGTCGCGGTCTTCGGGCGGTCGATCGACCGGTTCCGCCTCGAGCTCGACGTGCGGACGCGCCCGGGCGTTCGCAGCGAGACTTTGGTCTGGGTCGCAACGGTGCTGCTCGGCGGTACAGCCACCTTCGTCACCAGCGGCGCGTTCGCCGGCCGCTACGCGTCGGTTGTGTACCCACTCTTCGCCCTGATCGTGGCGTACGGCATCACAGTGTTCACCGACACCCGCATTCGCGTCGTACTGCTCATCATCATCGTCGTGATCGGCTTCGGGAGCGGCGCCCGGCGTGTGTTCGAGGACCGCACGCAAGCGGCGCAAGTCGCCGACGTCATCAACGCCCGCGCCCGGCCGGGCGACGTCGTCATGTACTGCCCCGACCAGGTGGGCCCGTCGGTGAGCCGGCTCCTGCGTGGCAACCTCCGTGTTGACCAGCTCACCTTCCCGAACGGCGACCCACCGGAGCTGGTCGACTGGATCGACTACAAGCAGCGTCGCCGCAACGCCAATCTGCACGCGTTCGCAGCAAGTGTCGACAAGCAGGCAGGCAATCGCGCCATCTGGTACGTCATCGCCAACAACTACCGGGGTGGCAACGAGGGTCGCTGCGAGGGTGTGCAACAAGCGTTGAACGACATTCGGCCCGGGGCCCGGCTCCTGGTCGAGCCCAACGACGACTATCCGGAGTTCCTGGGCCTGCTCGCGTACCCCCGCAAGTGATCGGCACCGTTCGGGAGTTCGTCCGGCGCGACCTGCGCGCCGCCGTGATGCCGTGGGCGCTCGCCCGCGTGCTCGTCGTGGGGTCCCTGGCGCTGACCCGCTTCGCGGTCGACCACCTCGAGAAGGCGACGCGACCGGTCCAGCTCGGCCAGGGCCTGTTCGCGTGGGACGCCGCCTTCTACCGGGACATCGCCGAGCACGGGTACGGCTCGGTCCATTCGGGCGCGCTGCGGTTCTTCCCCTTGGTGCCGTTGCTCTCGCGCGGCTTGGGCGTCGTGTTCCTCGGCAACGACGCCGCCGCGCTCCTCGTCGTGGCGAACGGCTCGGCCCTGCTCTTCGGCGGGCTGATCTACCGGGTGACGCGCCTGGAGACCGGCGACTCACGCACCGCGGTCCGGGCGGCCTGGTTCGCCGCGATCTTCCCGCCCGCGATGGCGCTGGTCCTCGGCTACGCGGAAGCGACGTTCATGCTCTTGTCGGTGGCGATGTTCCTCGCCCTGCGGACGCGCCGGTTCGCGTGGGCGGCCCCGATCGGCTTGTTGGCCGGGTTGGCGCGTCCCGTCGGCGTGCTGCTCGCGCTGCCGGCCGCGATCGAAGCGGCCCGGACCTGGCGGACGGCGTCTCTGCGCGACCGCGTCACCCGAGTCGGGGCGGTGCTCGCGGGACCCGTCGGGAGCGGCCTCTACCTGCTGTGGGTCCGGTACGCGTACGGCGATGCGTGGCTTCCGCTCAGCATCCAGAACAACCGCGCCCACCGCGGCGGCTTCGTCGACCCCTTCACGCGCACCTTCGACGGGATCGGTGATCTGCTCCACGGTGATCGCTTCGGGTCGGGGTTGCACGTGCTGTGGCTGGCGGTGTTCGTCGTGCTCGTCGTCGTGCTCCTGCGACGACTTCCGTCGTCGTACGGCGCCTACGCGGCGGCGATGGTCGTCGTGAACCTCTCGGCGCGAAATCTCGACTCGTTCGAGCGCTACGCGATGAGCGCCTTCCCGCTGGTGCTCGCCGTGGCGCTCCTCACCGACCGGCCCGACGTCGAGCGACCGGTGCTCGTGGTCTCGGCGGCCGGCCTCGTGGGATACAGCATTCTCGCGTTCCTCGGGGTCTACGTACCCTGATGCTCGTGGCCTGAGCAGCGGCGCCGCCGCCGCGGCTCGTAGACTGTCGTGGTCCCCGGACGCGCCCACGGCGTCCATCCCCGCCCCAAACCGCCAGCTCGGAGCCGCTTGCGTGACGACCGAACCGACGGCATCGCCCAACGTCGTCATCATCGGCGCCGGCCCCGCCGGCCTCACCGCCGCCTACATGCTGACGAAGCGGGGCGTGACGTCGACCGTGCTCGAGTCCGACACCGTGGTCGGCGGCATCAGCCGTACGGCGATCCGCGAGGGTTGGCGATTCGACATCGGCGGCCACCGTTTCTTCACCAAGGTGCAGCCGGTCGAGGACCTCTGGTTCGAGATCCTCGGGCCCGACGACTTCCTGCGGCGCCCGCGCCTCAGCCGTATCTACTACCGCGGCAAGTTCTACGACTACCCGATCTCGGCGATGAACGCGCTGCGCAACCTCGGGCCCGTCGAGGCCGTCCGATGCGTTGCCTCGTATCTCTGGGTTCGTGTCCATCCGCCGAAGGACAAGTCGACGCTCGAGGGGTTCGTCGCATCGCGGTTCGGCTGGCGGCTGTACGACCACTTCTTCAAGACCCAGAGCGAAAAGGTGTGGGGCGTGCCCTGCACCGAGATCCAGGCCGACTGGGGCGCCCAGCGGATCAAGAACCTCTCGCTCTTCCGGGCCGTCTGGGAGGCGCTCAAGCCCAAGAAGCTCAGGCTGCGGCGCGGGAAGGCGAAGCAGGTCACGAGCCTGATCGACGAGTTCAACTACCCGAAGTACGGCCCGGGGATGATGTGGGAGCGGTGCACGGAGCTGGTCACCGCCAAGGGCACGAAGGTGGTCTTCGACTCGACCGTCACGAAGATCGAGCACGCGGGCGGCAGGGCCGTGGCCGTGACGGCACTCACCGACGGCGTTCCGACCCGCTACGAGTGCACGCACGTGATCTCGTCGATGCCGATTAGCGCGTTGCTGCGGGCAATGGACCCACCGGTCCCGCCGGAGGTGCTCGCGGCTGCGAACGGGCTGCGCTACCGCGAGCACATCACGGTCG
>WNGA01006165.1_pt1 | contig 17179 bp, 10 predicted proteins | sample 5400061 | NCBI WGS metagenome assembly WNGA01 (sample SAMN13153366, study PRJNA577476) | soil metagenome | isolation source: 100 cm soil or saprolite under grassland replicate 2 | place: USA:California | collected 2016-06-15 | reverse complement strand
CCCCTCCCCTTCCGCCACCTTCTTCAAATACTCGAACGAATAGAGGCCCGTTGCATGGCCGTCACCCCAGATCGGCTGAATCGCGTAGCCGCCGACGTTCGCGATGCGCCGGAGCTGAATTGCCTGCGGTGACAGCGGCCGGTCCGGATTTTTGTGAACGTTGCCCATGATGTCCGCCTCCCCCTTGCAGCCCGCGCAAGGGCAACAACGCCGCAGCGTTTCCAGGCGCACAAAGTTTTCGCTGCCGTCATCCCACTTGATGGCCAGTTCCCCGCCGATCTGCTGAATGTCCATCGGTCGCATGCCCGCAGCCTAAGCGGTTCTCAGACCGGGCGTCCACAGGACAATTCGCAGCCTTTGGGTTTGCCAATTCCTCGCGCTGAAGACCACAAATGAGCTCAACCCGGCGAGGCCCCATCCGAAGGCCAGGAAATTTCCAGGCTGATCCCATGGAATTAGAGATATCTAACTTTTATAGTTGACGCTATACATCGGTTCCTTTATTTGACTGCCGATGACACGAATGTTCATTGGCGCGATAAACCGAAATCGTTGGCCGGGTCCCGCCCTGTTCTATGGCGGCGCGCTGTTGATGGCCATTCCGACTGCCGACGCCTCTGCCGCCGAAGCCATCGAGCCAACCGGCGCGGACAAGAGCCGGTTCACCCTGTTCAGTCCGACGCCGCGCGAACTGATGCGCGATATGAACACCGATCGGCCGGACCGGACCGAAAGCCCGTACACCGTGGACGCCGGGCATTTCCAGGTCGAGGCGGACATCCTCAGCTACACCTATGACCGTTACAATCCAACCCGCGCGGACACGCGCGTTGAAACGGTGAGCATCGCGCCCATGAACCTTAAGGTCGGTCTGTGCAATGATGTTGATCTGCAACTGGTGCTCGAGACCTACGTGTCCGTGCGCAGGCACAATATTTCCACCGGCGCCGTCCGGACCGATCGCGGTTTTGGTGACGTGATTATCCGCACGAAGTGGAACGCCTGGGGCAACGACGGGGGGACGACCGCATTCGCCGTGATGCCGTACGTGAAATTGCCAACCAACCAGGACAATCTCGGCAATGACTCCGTTGAAGGAGGCGCGGTCTTCCCGTTGGCCGCCGCCCTGCCGGCCGGCTGGAGCGTGGGTATGATGACGCAACTCGACTTCATTCGTGACGCCAACGGAAGCGGGCATGATCCGGAATTCCTGAATTCCATTACCTTCTCCCACGACATGATCGGCGACCTGTCCGGTTACGCGGAATTCTTCAGCGCCGTCAGCGCCGAATCCGATTCGGCCTGGATTGGCACCGTCGATTTGGGAGTGACCTATGGTCTGACCAGGGATATTCAACTTGACGCCGGCATCAATCTGGGAATCACCCGTGCCGCGGACGACCTCAACCCGTTCATTGGGATTTCCTGGAGGTTTTGACCGATCGTTATGAACCCGGACCCGACCAACCAAAACGCCGCCGATAAGGCGTGGCGGCTGCCGGGCGGCACGCCCAGTCTGTCGGAAGTTCACCGCACGATCCCGGTTCCAAAACAACTGGGGTTCTGGCGCAAGATGCTGGCGTTCTCCGGGCCAGGTTACCTGGTGGCCGTCGGTTACATGGATCCGGGCAATTGGGCAACCGATCTCGCGGGCGGTTCGGCCTTCGGTTACACGCTGCTCAGCGTCATCCTCCTGTCGAATTTGATGGCGATTCTGCTGCAATCGCTTTGCGCGAAGCTGGGCATCGTCACCGGCCGGGACCTGGCCCAGGCCTGCCGCGATCATTACTCCCGGCCGGTCGCCATCGGCTTGTGGGTTCTGTGTGAGGTCGCCATCTGCGCCTGCGACCTCGCCGAAGTCATCGGTTCGGCGATCGCGCTGAATTTGCTGTTCAAGCTGCCCCTGATCTGGGGTGTTTGCATCACCGCGCTGGACGTATTGGTTGTGATGTATCTTCAAAACAAGGGCTTTCGTTACATCGAGGCGCTCGTGGTGACGCTAATCCTGACCATTGGCGGCTGTTTCCTGCTGGAAATCATCTTTTCCAAACCCAATTTCATCCAGGTTTTGGGCGGGTTCGCGCCGAAGTTGGAAATCATCCAGAACACCGGGATGCTCTACGTCGCCATCGGCATCCTTGGCGCGACGGTAATGCCGCACAATCTCTATCTCCACTCCTCCATCGTGCAGACGCGCAAATACGAGCAAAACAGCGAAGGGAAGGCCGAGGCCATCAAGTTTGCCACCATTGATTCCACCGCCGCCCTGATGTTTGCGTTGTTCATCAACGCCGCCATTCTAATAGTCTCGGCGGCCAGTTTTCACACGCGCGGTCAGAACGACGTCGAAGAAATTCAGCACGCCTACAAACTGCTCAGCCCCATGTTGGGGGTGCCCGTGGCGAGCGCTGTGTTCGCCCTGGCGTTGCTGGCCTCCGGACAAAACTCGACGCTCACGGGCACGCTGGCCGGACAGATTGTCATGGAAGGTTTCCTCAACATCCGGCTCCGGCCCTGGCTGCGGCGGCTCATGACACGGTTGATCGCCATCGTGCCAGCGGTGATTTGCACCGCTCTTTATGGCGAGAGCGGGACGGCGAAACTTTTGATTTTCAGCCAGGTTATACTAAGCCTGCAACTTTCGTTCGCTGTCATCCCTCTGGTGATTTTCACCGGCGACCGCACCAAGATGGGTGAGTTTGCCAATCGGCCGTGGATAAAAGTTCTGGCGTGGCTCACCACCGGGATTATTGTTTTGTTGAACGTAAAATACCTGTGGGACCAGCTACTGGAGTGGCTGCATTAAGCCCTCGCGTTGGGCTAATCATCATGTACCGAAAGATCCTGGTTGCACTCGAAAACAGCCGCGCGGATGAAAGCCTCCTGCCGCACGTCACCGAACTGGCCAAACGTATGCGCTCCCAATTGTTGCTGGTGCACGTGGCCGACGGCTGGGTGGCCCGCAATTTCGAACAGCTCAAGCTGGCCGAATCGCAGGAAATGAAGGACGACCGCGGTTACCTGGAGGAAACGGCGGCGAAACTGCGCGCTCAAGGCATCGAGGTCTCCGCCCACCTTGCGCTCGGCGACCCGCCCCGGGAGATCATCCGGACGGCTGAACGCGAGCAATGCGACCTCATTGCCATGACCACGCACGGCCATCGGCTCATTGGCGACCTGATCTTCGGAAGCACCATCCACGAAGTTCGCCATAAGGCCACTGTGCCTGTGCTGCTGGTGCGTGCCGCCGTGAAATAGCCCGGTCACGGCTGCGCTGCGTCGCCCGGTCGCCTGTCTCCGGCACCATCAACCGAGGAGAGGGCAGTGCTACGGCGGACGGGTCCTGCCCGGCGGATCAGGTTTGGAGTGCGGGAATACGCCACCGATTTCGCGCGTTGGGTCCGGGCGGCAAGATGCCGCCCTCCACGGCAGCCAGGATGGCTGCCGCTACGACTGGCGGACCAAATCCGTGTCGCCGCTGCGGACGCGCGGCGGCAGTTTCTTTTCGACCGGGACCTTTTCCAGCACAACGAACTTCGGCAGGCCGCCTTCATCCGGCAGGCGCAGATCACCCTCGATGAGGGGACGCGCGTATTCGATGAACTTGTCGTTAGGCAGAAAACCGTCTTCGCTCATCCAGTCGCGCGGGATGAAGTGCTCGACATTGGCAATGTCAGCCAATGCCTGCAAATCGGTCGTCCATTTGTACGGTTTGTTCTGCAGGCGGACCAGCTTGACCATGAACCCGCTCTTGCCTGACACCGCCGCGCGCACGGCGGCTTCGCCGCAGGCAGCGGCCTCCTCCACGTCCGTTTGACTGGCGCAATGGGCAGCCGCGCGCTGGGCGTAACCGAGCTTCACCGAGCGCGTTTTGAACCGGAGATTTTCCGCCACGATGTCCGCCAACCGCTCGGCCGCGCCCGACAACACCGGATGTCCGAACGCGTCGAGCCTCGTTTTATCCGCGGCGATTTCCTCCCCCGTGGCGTTTTTCAAACCTTCGCCCACCACCACGATGCAGTACCTGAGCGCGGCGACGGTTTCTCTTACCTTGTCGAGAAACCGGTCCTGCTCGAACGGGACTTCCGGCACGAGGATGATATGCGGGGCCTCGCCGGGACGGCGCCTGGCGAGCACGGTGCCGGCGGCAATCCAGCCCGCTCCGCGGCCCATGACCTCGATGATGCAACACGAACCGTCGTCGGTCGCCATGCTGCCCACGTCCGCCGCAATCTCCATCACGGTCGTCGCGCTGTATTTGATCACCGATCCGTAGCCCGGGCAATGGTCGGTGTGCGGCAGGTCGTTGTCGATGGTCTTGGGCACGCCGATGATCCGCATCTCGTGGCCACGTTGGATGGCTTGTTCGTGAATCTTATGGGCCGTATCCTGTGAATCATTTCCGCCCGCGTAAAAGAAATAACGGATGTTGTGCGCCTGAAAGACCTGGAAGAGCCGGTCCATTTCGCGCGCGGCCTGTTCCGGTTTCTTTTTGAAATCGATTTTGTAGCGGCAGGTGCCCAGTGCCGCAGCGGGGGTGTGCTTCAACCCTTCGATGGCCTGGCGCTTCTCCTCCTGCAGATCGATCAGGTCTTCGTTGAGAATGCCCAATATCCCGTTCAACCCGCCGTAGATTTCCTCGATCTGGTCCGGATGTCGCCCCGCTTCCTGGATGACACCGGCCACACTCGCGTTGATGACCGCTGTCGGTCCGCCCGATTGCGCCACCAATAGATTTCCAACCAGGTCTGCCATAATTCTTCCAAGTTCTGGCGGGTGCCTTGAACCGATTCAAAACGCTCCACTTCTGATTAAACCGAGCCGACACCTTGACAACCGAAAAAACGGCTGTCAAAAGGAAATCCATTTCCGCAAGCGTCAAATCTCAAGCGCCAAATGTCAAAAAAGTTTCATGTGCCAAACTCCCGGCCCGGCCACAGGGCCGATGACCGCCGCCCGGCCTTTGTGGCTTGGGAATGGGGCTTCTCTGGAGCTTTGGGCTTGGAATTGGGAGCTTTAAACCTCCACCACCGGGTTCTCCAGCGTGCCGATGCCGGAGATGCTGATCCGGACGACGTCGTTGGCTTGCAGCGTGAAATTGTCCGGCGGCACAATCCCGGTGCCGGTCAACAGCACCGCGCCGTGAGGAAAGACCTGGCTGCGGACCAGGTAGCCGGCCAACTCATCAAACGACCGCTTGATCTGGCTCGCCGCGGTTTCCCCCTCGAACACCGCCTGGCGGCCCCGCAGGATCTGTAATTCAATTTTCCATTGCCGCACATCGTCTTCGCGTGCCCCGACTACGATCCACGGCCCGACCGCACAGGAACGGTGGTAAACTTTGGCCTGCGGCAGGTAGAGCAGGTTCTCTCCCTCGATGTCCCGCGCACTCATGTCGTTGCCGATGGTGTACCCGACCACCCTGCCCCGCGAATTGATGACCAGCGCCAGTTCCGGCTCCGGCACGTTCCAGCGCGCGTCTTTGCGAATGCCCACCGGGTCCCCCGGCGGCACGACCTTTTCCGGCAGCGATTTGAAAAAAATCTCGGGCCGCGCGGCCTCGTAAACCTTGTCGTAAGCAGTCGCGCTGAAGTCCGATTCCTCCATGCGCGCCTTTTTGCTCCGCAGATAAGTGACGCCCGCCGCCCAGACCTCCTGCCGCTCCATGGGCGCCAGCAATTTCACCTTGGCGAGCAGGTGGGAAGTGATCGTGTTGACCGACAGCTTCTCCAGGAATCGACCCGGGTCATGCTGTTCCAACACGGTCTCCAATCGATCCACACCGGTCGCCGTCAGGTCCACCACCGTCACGCCATCCAGCATCAGGCCGACACGGACATGGCCTTCCGCGTTTGCAAAGCGACATAGTTTCATGGTTTGAGACTCGTTGGTTGCATGTTGTCGGCGGTGGATGGGTCCGAGCGGACGGGGCAACGCAACGAACCACAACTCACGGACCACCAACAACACTAGACCGAATAATCCAGATACACCGTCTTCAGTTTCGTGTAAAACTCGATGGCGCCGGCCCCTTGTTCCTTGAACGAATCGGTGCTCGATTTCTTCACGCCGCCGAATGGCGCCTGGAGGGCGAGGCCGGTCGAAATCTGGTTCACCTTGACCACGCCCGCTTCGATCCGCTCGGCATAAAGCATCGCCTTCCGCAGGTCCCGCGTGACCAGGGAGGCGGACAAGCCGACATCGACGCCGTTGGCCACGCGGATCGCCTCGTCGAAATCGGCCGCAGCAATGATGCCCACGACCGGTCCGAACACCTCCTCGCACGCGATCCGCATCTTCGGCGTCACGTTGCCGAGAACGGCCGGTTCCATGAAATGCCCGTGGGCGAAGTCGCCGTCCGTCAGGCGCCGGCCGCCGCAAAGCACCCGCGCCCCCTCGCCGGTCGCGATGTCCACATAGTCGAGGTTCCCCGCCAACTGCTGTTTGCTCACCGCCGGCCCCATCGTCACGCCTTCCCGCAATCCATTCCCCACTTTGACCGCGCCGGCCCGCTCGACCAGTTTCTCCGCGAACGCCTCGACGACGCTCTTTTCCACGATGACCCGGCTGGTGGCGGTGCACGCCTGGCCGGTTAAACCGAAGCCGGCGATCGCCACCAGTTTCGCCGCCAAATCCAGATCCGCGTCGGCCAGGACAATGGTCGGATTTTTCCCGCCCATTTCCATCTGCGCCCGCGCCATGCGTGGAGCCAGTTGCCGGTAAATCTGCTGGCCGACCGGATACGAACCGGTGAATGATACCGCCGCGACCGCCGGATGACTCGCCAACTCGCCGCCCACCGCGCGGCCTTCCCCGATAACGACATTCAGGACGCCTTTTGGCAATCCGGCTTCGGCGAGCGCCTTCGCCAGCTCCAGCGCCATCGCCGGCGCCTGCGTCGCCGGCTTCAGGACGAGCGCGTTGCCCGACACCAGCGCCGGCGCCATCTTCCAGGCCGGGATGGCGATCGGGAAGTTCCACGGTGTGATCAGGCCGACCACGCCGAGCGGCTGGCGAATCGTATAGAGCAGATTGTTCGGCTGCTCGTGCGGAATCGTCTGGCCCCCGATCGTGTAGCTCAGTCCTCCGAAGAACCGGAAGATATCAATGGCTCGCTGCACTTCACCGTTGCTCTCCGCGAGCGTTTTGCCCTCTTCGCGCGTGAGCAACTCGGCCAGCTCGGCTTTGCGCGCTTCGAGGATCTGGGAGGCTTTGCTGAGAATTCGACCTCGCGCAACCGGGGTCATGGCCGCCCAACCTGCGTAAGCCTTCTTTGCCGCCTCAATCGCCGCCGCCGCGTCATCGTTGCCGCCTGACGGATATTCCGCCACGACCTCGCGCGTGTCCGCCGGATTGACATTGCGATAAGTTTTGCCGGACCTTGCCGCCCCCCATTCGCCACCGACGAAATTCTGATATGTTCGCATGAGAAAAATTCTGGCGAGAGCAATAGCACGAACGGCAGCAAAGAAAATATTTTTCTTCGTTTGAACCGGAGCGCCCGTGCACCTTCAGAGCCAGAGCCTCTGCGGAAAAATTACGCATATGCGTGTTTTTTCCGCACACTGCGGCGGCGCGTCGTCAGGTTCTGTCCGCGTGTCCGGAGTTCGGAGCCTCTCCGATCCAGGAAAAACCCGCCGCCGCACGTTGCCTTCGCGCGCGCCGAGCAGCCGTTCCACTTCGTCAATGGAAACCGCCTCCGGCACGACGGTGAATCCGTCGGTCGCAAGGCGGTCCAATGGCCGGCTATTTCCCGCTCGAAGAAGGCTGTTGGGCATTCGCGGGAGCGTGTTGGAGAAACAGTGTTGTCAAAAAGCCAATGGCCAGGCCGGACAGATGCGCCGCCATGCTGACCTGCGGGACCACCCAATCAAATAACGTCTGCAGCGCGACAATGAACAGCACGGAAACAAGCCGGCGGGAAGCGATGCGGGCCTTCTGCTGCCGCCAGCCGCGCAGCAGGATGGCGCCCGTGCCGCCGACCAGCCCCATCACGCAGGCGGAAGCGCCGACGAGGATCTGGTCTCCGCCGGCGGCCGTCATCCAGATCAGCGTGGTCCCCATCGAACCCACGCCCGACAGTAAATAGATCAGGCAAAACCGCCGGAAGCCTAAGGCGAACTCGACGAATGGCCCGAGAATCCAGAGCCCGAGCATGTTCATGGTCAGGTGCAACACCCCGTAGTGCAAAAAATTGGCGGCCACCAGGCGCCACCATTCGCCCTCATGGACCGCTTGCGGTACCAGCGCTCCCAGTCGGAACAAAACGGTCAAGCGGGTGCTCCCGCCCAGGTTGAGCTCTTCCAGGTAAACCAGAATGTTCAACGCAATGAAAATCTGACAGGCGCGGGCGAATCTCGAGAAGAGCGACGGCCCGGCGCCGAAGCGATCTTCGTGATGTTGTTCCTGCGCGGCCCGTTGGATGATTTCCTTCGTTTCCGGAGTCAGGACGTGTTCGGCCACCGCCGGCGGATGGGAGAGGCGTCTTTCAATGGCGCGTTGCGTGACCGGGTCGGCTTCCGGCAACAGACCTGACAATGCCCGGCGCGCATCGGTCTGGCGCCCGGCCGCGAAGTCCGCGGTGCCGAGCCAGAATTCCTTGGCGGGGGCCGGCAATATCGCCAGCGGGCCGGCGAGAAGGGATTCAGCCAACTCGCGCCGGCCGCAAAAAGCGAACAACATCAAACGGCAAAGCTGGCGTTGCACCGCCGGTTCCAGCCGGGCGATTTGCTTTTCGTGCCGGTCAAACAAGGTCACCAACCGCGGCAGGTCGCCGACTTCACCGCAGGCGCGGAGCGACACCGGAATGAACTGCGGATGGCTGCTCAAGTCGGCCGCCTGCTTTTCCTGCCAGGCGATGAATTCCTCCCATTGGTTCGTCAGCCGGTACAGATTCGCAATCGCCGCAGCGGCCCCCAATCCTTGCGCGCTTTGATGACGTCGTAAGATTTCCACGCCGCTTTCAAGGTCACCGGCTTGAGCCAGCTCAAGAGCGCGCAGGATTTCCGGCTGCTCCCTCCAGCCGCCCGCGGGATGAAGTCGCCTCACGATCTGCGCCAGCTTGCGCGCCGCGCGATATCGTTGTTGGAGAAACAACCGAAGGTGCAGCCGGGCAAGCAGCGCGGGGACGAGCACGAGCACGGCCCAGAAAACGCCGCCGGCGTAAATGGCCGGTCTGAAATTCCACCAGCCCCCGGCGACGGTCATCGCCAGGATCAACAGACAAACAACCACCCAACCGGCGTCGAGGACACTGCGGTTGATCAGCGCTCGCAGCAACGCGGACACGCATGACACGCAGACGAACCAGAACAAAATCGTGTCAAACTCCATACCAAACGCACGAGAACAACACCCGCCGCATCACGACGCGGCCATCCAAGGGGGTAATGGTGATGCCTGCAAGAACATTTGCACCAGCCTGGGAAGAACGTCCCCGGCGGAGCCGCGCAAGACATAATGCGCCCGCCCACTCAGCGGCGTTGAATCGGGATTGATTTCAATCACGGTCGCGCCGTGTTGCAACGCCTCGAACGGCAGCGCGGCGGCGGGATGCACCAGTGTGGAAGTGCCGACCGAGAGAAACAGGTCGCACGAACGACTGGCATCGACGGCGCGGTCCAGGGCATCCGGCGGCAGCGTTTCGCCGAACCAGACAACGTCGGGCCGCAGCCGGCCGCCGCAACGGGGGCAACGTGGCGGCACCTCGCCGGTTTCATTCCATGTTTCAACAATGACGTCCTCCTCGAAACATTTCACGCGACTGATGTTGCCGTGGAGTTCGATGACGTTGCGGCTGCCGGCGCGTTGATGGAGGCCATCGACATTTTGGGTGATGAGCGTGAATTTGGGCGCGCGTTTTTCCAGTTCCACCAGCGCGCGGTGGCCGGCGTTCGGCTGCACGGTCGCGACCCGTTCGCGGCGCCAGGCATACCATTCCCAGACGAGTTTCGAGTTGCGTTGGAACGCTTCGGGCGTGGCCAGGTCCTCGGGCCTGAATTTCGACCAAAGGCCTGTTTGCGCGTCGCGGAACGTCGGCACACCGCTCTCGGCAGAGATGCCGGACCCGGTCAGCGCGACGATGTGCCGCGCCCGGCGCATCGCCGCGATCAGCGCGGCGGGGATTTCAGCAGCGGCGGAATGTGAAGCGGCGTTAGGCATGATCGCAGTGTGGCGCGGCATTCTGGCGGTCCGTTCCTCGCGCAACGCAACGGATTTTAAACCCGTTTGGCAGAAAGCAAGACATGGCGCAAAAATTTTCAAAGGATTATTCCCCGCCGGTTGTCGCATCGGTTAAAACTGCTGCATGGGCCAGTTGGAAGATGAACAGGACTGGATACGCCAGAGCCGGGACGGCAACCACGACCAGAAAGACTGACTCATGCACGCGACGCCGAGCATACCACAAACATGGTATGGTCGCCTCTGAGCGGGCGCAGTAGGCTAAAGTGAATTGACGGTGGCTGGCTCATGAAAGATGGACTCTTGAAACTGCCTGCAAGCTCCGATGAACCCTTGCAATACGCCGTGAGTGAATCGCCAACCGGAAATGGGTTGACGGCACGGCCAATGATTCGCGTCGCGATTGTGGAGGACAATCCAGACGAACGCCTGCTTCTCAAACGGCTGCTGGTCCGTTCAAGGAACTTGCAGTGCGTAGGCTGTTATGCGAGCGGCGAGGATGCCCTCAAAAGCCTGACGATACTGGAAGCGCAAGTCGTTCTCATGGACATGCGGATGCCCGGATTGTCCGGAACTGCGTGCACCCGGTTGTTGAAGAAAACGCTGCCTGCTGTGACCATCCTGATGGTCACGGCCTTTCCTGAATTGGAGGCACTGAGAGAATCACTTCTGGCCGGCGCCGACGGTTTTCTGAACAAACCTCTGGGCGAGACTGAATGCTGCAACGCGATCCACTATGCGTTGGCGGGTGGACTGCCGTTGGCTAAAGGGATGATGGCAATGGTAATTTCTCTTTTCAGCCCGTGCGTCGCAGGATGCTCATTGACCGCACGAGAGAACGCGGTGTTGGAGTGCATGACGAAAGGTCTCGGCAACAAGGAAATTGCGGAGAAGCTATGCGTGAGCATCCATGCCGTTGAAAATTCAACCCGAAAAATGTATCGCAAGCTGCATGTCTCGAATCGGGTTCAGGCGGTGACTCGTTGGCCGGCGAACAATCGCTAAAGCAGCGAAATTGACACTCGCTGGCGCCCGACGACGAGTTCGAGCAATCGGCGCGCCACTTTTGTTAGAAGGAGGGTACAGTTTTCTGTACCTTGTCTGAAATTCCAGCTCCTCTTATCAGTCGGGGAGAATGATTTCACGGCGATATTCCGACAACGTGTTTCAACCCGACAACCTTTATTATGAAAACTATTGCCTTGTCCGCCGCCGTGGGGCTGACCTCCTTGTCCGCCTTCGCTCAGCTTTCGTCCACTACCACTGACCCAACGGTTGACAGTGCCACCGTCCGCGTACTCGCATTGGACGCCAGTTCGAGCGCCGTCGAGTGGACGGAGAGCATCACCAATGCCGCAACCGGCCAAATCACGCAGCGCAATCACAGCTATGTTCAAGTCGGGTCTGGTCTGAATTACCAGGACGAGTCCGGCCAGTGGCGGCCGTCGCGGGATTTGATCGAATTGACCGACGACGGTGGAGCGGCGGCGTTGCGCGGACCGCACAAACTTCACTTTAATCCGAATCTGAACACCCAGGGTGTCATCGCACTGACGACCGTCAGCAACCGGGTCTTCAGCTCGCATCCCTTGGCTCTCTATTATTTCAATGTCGAATCTGGACAAAGCGCGCTCATTGCGCAGGTCAAGGATTCGATCGGCGAACTCCATCCGCCGAATCAATTGGTTTATCCCGATTGCCTTGAGGGAGCCAAGGCCGACTATCGGGTCAGCTACACGAAAGCCGGCGTCGAAGCCGATTTGGTGCTTTTGGCCCAGCTTCCGCCGCCGGAAACGTTTTTTGGCACCGTCGATTCGCGTTCCGTGCGGCTGGAATGGTTGACCGAATTCCTCGACCCGCCAACTCCACAAAAGCGGACAAGGATACTGAAACAGGATACGGGCCTCGTGGACGAGACACTGGATTTCGCTGATCTATGGTTTCCCTTGGGGCGGACCTACGCGTGGGACGGTTCGACAAACTCGGACGGCACAACGCCGGCACAGATACGGCTGGTCAGTCCCAGTTCGGACACCAATCAAGTGCTGACAGCCAAACGCTGGTTGCAGACATCAGACGGACGCACGGTGTTGGTCGAAAGCGTGGACTGGCAGGACATTGCGCCCAAGCTCGCGTCGTTGCCGCAGCCGGGCCGAGTGGCCAGCGCGTCGAATTTGCGCGAGCGGGTGACCAGAGGACGCCGGTTGCCCGCGACGAAAGTTGCCGTGAGGAAGTCGAGTAAACCGATGCGCGTGGCGGCCGCGCCCTACCGGGCCAAGGGTTTTGTCTTCGATTACGTCACGGTGGCTTCCAGCGGCACCGACTACACCTTCAGCGGCGGAGTTACCTACTACGTCAACAGCAGCACCTATTTCAGCGGGACGCTCACGTTCGGCTACGGCAGCGTCATCAAGCTGTCGAACTACGCCTATCTGTTGACGTACGGTTCAGTGGCCGGCGGCGGGGCCACCCTGACCTCTGCGGATGATGACATGTACGGCGAGATTATATCGACAGGGAACCCGACCTATGCCGGCAGTCCGGCCTTGTGGCTCTACTACCTTGCGAGTGGCGCGCAGCTCAACAGCATGAAAATTCGCTGGGCGCAAACGGCAGTCGAGTTCGATCCAACCTACGACAATACCTCGCATACGTTTCAGAATTCGCGGCTCGAACTGTGTCAAACCGGGCTTTATGCCAGCAGTTCGACCACAGTGTCTATCTCCAGCTCAACCCAATGCGCTGTTTCCACTCCTCTTTCCCCTGACGATCCCTATGTCTTTACCGGCTCGCTGAGCACCGACTGCAACAGCGACGCCGACGGCGACGGCATGCTTGATTCCTGGGAAATGACCTATTTCGGCAATTTGAACCAGAACGGCGGCGGCGACTGGGATGCCGATGGTGTCAGTAACCTGCAGGAATATTTGAATGGAACCAACCCGACCGCTCAGCCCGGGCTCCAGGTCTTCACGCCGCTAAAGCCATAACATTTTTTATGAGATACCAATACTTTCGCTTTTATCGAGGAGCGGTTTTCGCTTTCGTCGCTTTTTGGTGCGCAATCTCCGGGCTTGGTCAATCGGGTTCAGGGCCGACCTTGACGTTGGGCCTGAACAACAGTTGTTTTGTGCCGAGTCGTTGGAATTTCACGAAGACGGGCGACGCTCAGAAGTATGGGTGGGACGAGTTCGTGAGCGGCGCTCCTCCCCCTGTCCTTAAGGTCTATCGGCACAAAGAAGTTCATCAAACAGCCGGCACAAGCGTGCCCTCCTACAGTTGCACTGTTCCAGACAATACGATCGGCGAGGGCTGCAGCTTGGATACTTGGAGGAGCGGAGTCGTCAGCGGCGATGAATCCATGAGCAAGAGTGCGGATGACATCAAGGAGGTAAATGAATACACGGGAGTCTTCGATACCTGCCAGTTCAGCGGGACCTACTCTGCGTCGTACGACTTTGTTGATGACCGCTATCACCTTTTCGGGAACAATGGGGAAACTTGTTACTGCCATCAGAGCCACGGTGATTTTCACTGGACCGAGACGCAGTCACTCAGCGTTGACAATCTCAGTGCCTGTACTGGGAAATGGGTGGGCAGTCATCATGATTGGTGGCACAGAGTACTCGATAATTCTGGTTTTCCTAACGGCTGTACCGGCCTTGGTTCCCCTGACTACGATGGCACTTATCCAACCGCGTCGTACATCACAGACGTGGAAGCCAGCCAAGGAGCCGGTTTGACGATCAGTCCTCCTACTCAGGAAACGTTTTCGCTCAATCAAACTGTCGGCACGCTCTGTCCGAACCAGACCGGAACGCTGACGGAGACTACTACCATCACACTTTCGAAGGAATTTACCACGATGCGGATGGTTGAAATCGCCAAAGAGCGGGCCGGAGCGACGCAGCAGGAACTAAACGATTTTTATGCGGAGATTGTCGGCAGCCCCGAGGGCAGCGCCCGTACTTACATTCAGGACGACGAAAAATATTCGTCAGTGCGGAAGCTCTGGTATTTCTTTGAGTTCCCAACCGACAACGGCGTCTCATACACCGTCACTTGGACGGAGCTAACCATTGCCTATGACGGGGGCGTCAGCGAAAACCGCCGTTCCTGGCCGACAACCGGCACCGGAGGAACGGTAAAATCACCTATCTTCAACATCGATCCGCCGCCATACAACTGTCTTGTGGTTATCGTTGATGAACAGGTTTGTCCCGCCAACGGGATTCCACCCTTTTGCATGTTGAATCCTCCCCGAACGCTGGCCAATTCAGCGCAGAGTTCGGGCGGTTGCTGCGGCGCCAGCGCCAACGGCTCGAACATTGGCGGTCCAGGTCCCTTCTTGAATGGCGTTTTTGTGCAAGTGGGGTTGGGCTCTACTGCCTACGGCCTCCCGGCCGGCAACCTGGAGTTTCAGTCCGCCAAACCTACCGTAACGATTGCCTCACCCTCCGGGCTGCGCGTATCTTCTCAGGGCAGTGACACGGACATTGTGCTGGACGGCTCGGGCGCGATCCAACAGGTCAAATCCCAGCAGGCGCTGGCGCACGTCAGCGTCATCAGCACGAACAAGTTTGAAATCCACGTCTTTCCGGCCAGCCAGATCGGGCCCAAGACGAATGGCGCCTATCCCACCAACGGCGCCACCGAAACCGTCACCTGGACCATCGTGGCCCCGAACGCCGCGCAACAGGATTTCAACAATGTTCAGGTGATCGAGCAACGCACCGGCATCAATCGGACCAACCAGTTCACCTGGTCGGCTGCGGACAAATCCTGGACCCTTCTCTCCCCAAACAATCAGGTTAAACTGCGCCGGTGGACGACCTGGGTCCCCGACCCAAATTCGCCAACTGACCCGACTCTTCTGCCCGTAACCGTCGTTCAGTATCACGAGGCGCGTGATCCTTTGACCGATGCCGTCCTTTATCACGAAGAAAACGCCTACCAGAAAAAGGGAAGCGAAATATCCGACGTCCACTACGACCTGGCCGAAACACGACGTGGCACCGGCGCAAATGCGGAGGTGATGACCTACCAATACGAATATGAAACCTACGGCGGGCGGAAGGTGTCGCATCGGTCCGATTCCACCGGCGCGTGGGCGCACTATTTTTATGACTACCCTTACGTCAGCACAGGCCGAGTTACGGTCGTGGTGTCGGGCTTCTTGAACTACACTTACAACGATTACCAGGCCGACAGCACCCATTGCCGAAAGACCGAATACAGCTACGATTCCATCGACTTCAACAACGACGATGGCACGGCGCAGACTCAGACCCCGCGCGTCGAGACCCAGTGGTTGCTTGGGAACGTCGTTTCGCAAACGATGCGTGTCATCCACAATAACCCCTCGACTGGCAACGTGGACTGGATCAAGGAATACCGGATGGCGAGCTACAACGGGTCGCTGACCGACCCGAATAATCTCGTGACCACCACGACTTATCTGACGTCGGGCTCATTCGCTGGACGGGTCCAGACCGTCAATAACCCGGACGGCACCCGGCAGGTCTTCTCCTACTCCGACAGCAACAATCAGCGCACGACCACCGTGCTCTCGGGCAGCCCGGACCCGAACAACTCGCTCAATGTGCTCGACGGCACGCGATCCATCACGGTGCAAAACCAGAACGGAGCGATCGTCTCGCGCGTCGTCCAGGACGTCGCCTCGGGCATCACGCTGTCGAGCGAAACTTACAGCAATCCCGACGAGTTCAATCGTTTCCGGCACGTGACGTATCTCGACGGCACCTCCGCCGACACTTACTACGCCTGTTGCGGTCTGGATTCCACGACCGACCGGGATGGCGTTAGCACGCAGTACTGGTACGATTTTGCGGGCCGGCAAGTTGCTACCACGCGATTAAGTGTCACCACCACGAACATTCTGGACTCCGCCGGGCAGGTGCTCGGCACCAAACGTATTGGCAGTGACAATTCCTGGATAACTCTCAATCAGACCGCCTACGACCAGGGTGGTTTCGTGGTTGCAGAGACCAATGCCCTCGGGGGCGTGACCGCTTATACGAACATTATTGATGGCCTGGGACAGACCGTGAAAACCAATACCTATCCCGACGGCGGCACGCGCATCGAGACTTACTTGAAGGATGGGCAACTGGCCAAAGTCACCGGCACGGCCATTCATCCCGTCCGCTACGAGTACGGCGTCGAACCGGACGGCAGCGACTATCGAGCCTACACCAAAGAAATCAAACTTGACACAAACGGCAACGACACGCCCGAATGGACAAAAGCCTACACTGATTTCTTTGGCCGCACGTACAAGACCGTTTACGCAAAGGCATCCGCTCCTTACCCTTGCAGCCAATCCTTCTACAACAGCGTGGGGCAACTCTGGAAACAGGTTGACCCCGACGGCGTGGTCACCCTTTACCAATACAATGCCAAAGGCGAGGCGGAATATACGGTTCTTGACTTGAACCGAAACAGCACGATCGACTTCAGCGGCACAGACCGCATCAGCCGCACGATAAACGACGTGCTCTACAATTCCACCTACGGCGTGAATGTGCGTCGGTCACAAACCTATGCGTACATCACGGACAATGCGAGCACCTCCTTGCTGATTGCCAAACTGGAAACGTCCACCGACGGCCTGCGCTCCTGGCAGACGCAATATCGCAATTCCATAACGCCGGTTGTCACGCAGACGCAGACCGAATACAACATGAACGATGGGGTGTCCGCCGCCGGTTATCGGACCGTGACCGTCACCCGGCCGGACAACTCCAAAATCGTCACGGTATATTACCAGGGCCGGTTGCTTTCGGTCACCCGCAAGTCCTCAACTGGCACTCAGATCACAAAGACCACGTACGCCTACGACCCGCATGGCCGGCAATACACCGCCACCGACGCCCGCAATGGCGCGACCACCTACGGCTATAACAATGCCGACCAGGTGTTCACGGTCACCACGCCCGCCCCGGCGGTCGGCCAGAGCGCGCAGATCACCACCACT
>WNGA01006161.1_pt1 | contig 17181 bp, 11 predicted proteins | sample 5400061 | NCBI WGS metagenome assembly WNGA01 (sample SAMN13153366, study PRJNA577476) | soil metagenome | isolation source: 100 cm soil or saprolite under grassland replicate 2 | place: USA:California | collected 2016-06-15 | reverse complement strand
AGATTATTGCGCCTCCTCCACTCGCGTCAGCGTGGCCGGCCCGTCGCCGACGATGAGCACCCACGCCTCCTCGTCCTTGGCGCCGTCCCAATGCACCTGCTTGGCGAAATGCGTGACGAACGAGCCCGCCGGCATCGGCACCGTCAGGTTCGGATCGAACTTGTTGCCGGTCGCGACCCACCAGGTTCCCTTCACCACCGTGATGAAGCGGTCGTTGGGATGAAAGTGCGGCCGACTGAAGTTGCCCGGCTTGAACCGGTTGAGGACCACGTACAGGCCGGGCTTGGTCGGGTCGCCGTGGAGAACCGCCTGGTTGACGCCCGATACGCCCAGCGGGTCGCGCCATTTGAGCTGGTCGGGCAATTGGTAGATGAGGGCCGCGGGATTAAGCTCGGCAGCGATGGCGCCGGCGGTCGAGAGAACGATTGCGGCGGTCTGGGCGATGAGCCAGCCGCGCAGCCGTGAGGATTCGAGCATTTGTCCCTCCCAAGCTGTTGCCGTTTCCAACACGACTTTAAGGTCATGATAAGGGCCTCGCCCGCGGCGATCCAGCGGGTTATGCGCGGGCCACGGCCGGTGGAGAAAATTGATTCCTAGAAACCCTCGGGTCGCCTAAAGTGCCGCCGGGTTGCGTATAATGCGTATAAGACGATCAAGACTCAGATCACACGCCTCTGAAGGAACGCAAGGAGGAGGAAAATGGCCAGGTTCGTCATCGCTCCGCATTTTCGGCTGCACGAATGGGTCGCCGAGGAAAAGGGCTATTTCGCCGCGGAACGTCTCGCTTACGAATTTCGCGAGCAGACGACGTCGAAGGACGGCAAGGTGCACGACCTCGGCGACAAGGTGGGTGCCTACCAGACGTTCGAGCAGGGCCGCAGCTGCGACGTGAGCGCCGCCTGCCACTGGACGGTCAACGTGGCGGCCTCCTCCGGGCACGGCAAGCTCTATGCCGATGCCTATTCGGTCTCTCCCTGCGGGATCTTCGTGCCGCCCGAATCCCCCATCAAGCACCCGGCCGATCTTGCCGGCGTGCCGATCGCGGTCGGATACCAGTCGGGCAGCCATTATGCGACCATCCAGGGGCTCGAGCAGTACATGCCGCTCGACGACGTCGCGCTGTCGTTCGCCGACGGCCTGCTCTTCAAGCGGATGGAAAAGCTGTTCGATCGCGAGGTGCCGGCCTGCTCGCTGTTCAGCGGGCCCTACTACTTCATGGAGCAGCTCGGCTTCCGCAAGATCATCGATACCACCTTCATGATGGCCTCGATGATCACGGGGGATCCCGATCCCGAGGACCTGCGCAAATATTTCCGCGCGCTGAGAAGGGCGCAGCGCGACATCGATCTGCGCCCCGAGCTCTATACGCACCACTACAAGAAGGAGATGCCGGCCCGCTTCCACGATCTCATGGACACGCGCCGCTGGGGTCCCGGCGAGCGGCTGGTGTTCGAGCCCTACACCAAGGAGGTGTTCGAGGAATCGTTCGAGTGGATCGCCGCGCGCAACCTGTTCCCGGAAGGCGGGATGGGATCCGGCACCTACGAAAAGTCGGTGATCTCGCTCGCCGCCGAGTAGGCGGACGGCGGGGAACGCGTTCTGCAAAAGCAACGAGGGGAGGGAACCACATGGCTCGAAACATGGCGGCTCGCATTGCTGCGGGCTGCCTCGCCACCATTGCGCTTGCGCTCGGCGCCGCCGCGGCGAACGCGCAGACCTACGGATTCGCCACGCTTCCGCCCGGCACGCTCAATCACACCACCGCGTCGGCCGTGTCCAAGGTGCTCAAGGAGAAGGCGGGTCTCAACGTCCTGGTGCAGCCTACCGCGGGCGACAACGTGATCGTCCCGATGGTCGGCCGCGGCGAAGTCGAGATCGGCGTCACCAACATCATGGAGGCGCAGGACGGGGCGGACCACGGGCAAAAGGACCTCCGCATCATCGCCGCCGCCCATGTGCTGCGCACGCCGTTCTTCGTGCGTAAGGATTCCGCCATGCGGACGATCGCCGACCTCAAAGGCAAGCGGGTGACCATGGGCTTCTCGGCAATGCGCAACATCGACGTTGCGACGCGCGCCATGCTCGCCACCGCCAATTTGACCGAAGCCGACGTCAAGCCCGTCCTGGTGCCCAATGTGGCGCGCAGCGCCGACGACTTCATGGCCGGCAACGCCGACATGTTCTACTTCGCCTTCGGCGGCCCGAAGGTGCGCGAGGCCGACGCGACGGTCGGCGGCCTCCGCGTGCTCGAGATCGACGAGAACGGCATGCCGGCGGCGCGCAAGATCATGGCCTGGGGCTATCTGACCGACGTCGCGCCCGGCCCGATCTTCACCGGCGTCGAGAAGCCGATGAAGGTCTACAGCTTCGACAACGTGTTGATCACCCACGCCAAGGTGCCGGACGATCTCGTGTACAAAATCCTCGATACGATGGAGAAGAACAAAGACGACCTGGTCGCGGTCCAGCCGGTGCTGCGCGAATTCTCGGCCGCCGCCGGATACAAGAAATACGGGGTCGCGTATCATCCGGGCGCGCTGAAATACTTCAAGGAGCGCAACCTCGAGCCCAAGACGCTGGAGTGAGCGTCCGCGGGGCGGCTCGCCGCGAAGCCGAGGACGACGGGGGAGGAAACACGTCATGGCCACGTCCCGACGCCTGGTGGCGATCTCGGCCGGCGCCGCGGCGCTCGCATTCGCAAGCGCGGCCGCCACGGCGCAAACCCTTGGCCTCGCCTCGATGCAGCCCGGCTCGGTCAATCACACGGCGAGCTCCGCCATCGCCAAGGTGCTGAAGGAAAAGGGCGGCATCAACACGCTGGTGCAGCCCACGGCGGGCGAGTCCGTGATCATCGCGATCGTCGGCCGGGGCGAGATCGATCTCGGCATGGCGAACGCGCCGGAAATCGGCGCGACGATCGCGAGCAACAGCCAGCCGGACCTGCGCATGATCGGGGCGGTCTACACGCTCAAGACCGGCTTCTGGGTGCGCAAGGACAGCGACATGCGCACCGTTGCCGACCTGCGCGGCAAGCGCGTGACCATGGGCTATTCGGCCATGCGGTCGCTCGATCCGCTGTCGCGCGCGATCCTGGCGACCGGCGGTCTGAGCGAGAAGGATATCAAGCCGGTGCTGGTGCCGAACGTGGTGCGCTCGGCGGACGATTTCGCCGGCGGCGCGGCCGACATGTTCATGTTCGCCTTCGGCGCGCCCAAGGTGCGCGAGGTCGACGTGACCGTCGGCGGCATCCGTTTTCTCGAGATCCCCGAGTCACCGGGAATGGCGGCCGCGCGCGAGATATCGCCGTTCGGCTACCTGAGCGACGTCGCGCCGGGGCCGATCTTCGTCGGCGTCGAGAAGCCGATGAAGGTCTACACCGTCGACAATCTGCTGTTCACTCACGCCAAGGTGGGGGACGACGTGGTGTACAGGGTGATCGAGGCCATGGAGGCGAATAAGCCCGACATGGTCGCGATCGCGCCGAACCTGCGCGAGTTTTCCGCGGCCGGGCTGAACAAGAAATATGACTTCCCCTACCATCCCGGCGCGTTGAAATACTTCAAGGACAAGAACATCGAAGCCAAGGCGATCCAGTGAACGACAAGCAACGCCCGGCGGAAGCGGCGGTGCAGGGTGCGGCCGCGTCCGAAGAGCGTTTGCTGACGAGCGCTGCCGAATTCGCGGCGACCGCGTCGAGACCGACCGTCTTCGCCGTCAACCTGCTGCAAGCGCTGCTGGTCGCCTGCGTCGTCCTCTGGGTGCTCGACGTGCCGCGGCAGGTTTTCAACCTGTCATTCTATACCGAGCAACTGCTGACCGTCTGCCTCGGGCTCACGCTTGCGCTCGCCTTCGTGGTCGAAACCGAGCAGAAGCCGCGCGCGGTCGATCTCGCGGGTGCGATCGCGGTCGTCACGATCCTGATCTACATCGCCTACCGCTACCGCAACCCGGCCGAGATCCCCTTGCTCTTGTGGACCGGGCTTCTCCTCGCGCTCGTCTGGACGGCGCTCGCAGGCCGGCCGGCATTTACCCGCGCCTTCGACTGGGCGAGCGCCGCCGTCTCGCTCCTGCTGTGCGGCTACGTCGCCGTGCGCTACGAGCCGCTCACCTACGAGCTTGCCATGCTGCCGGTCGAAGGCATCGTCGGCAGCGCGATCCTCGTCTTCCTCGTGCTGGAGGCGAGCCGGCGCACGTCGGGCTTCGGGTTCGTCGGCATCATTCTGGCGTTGGCGATCTACGTCTACATCAGCCCCAGCCTGCCGGGCGACTTTCAGACGCGCTGGGTATCGCCGGAGCGGCTCGTCGCCTATCTCGGCCTCGACGTGAACGGCATGATCGGAGCGATCCTCGCCGTCGCGGTGCTGGTCGTCATTCCATTCACGATCCTCGGCCAGGTGCTGGCACGCACCGGGGGCGCCGATTTCTTCTCCGACATCGCCATGTCGGCCATGGGCCGCTTCCGCGGCGGGGCCGCCAAGATCGCGGTCGTCGGGTCGGCGCTGTTCGGCATGATTTCCGGCAGCGCGGTGTCGAACGTGCTCGCCGTCGGCATCGTCACCATCCCGACCATGATCCGATCGGGCTTTTCGCCCTATCGCGCGGCGGCCATCGAGTCGGTCGGCTCGACCGGCGGGCAACTGATGCCGCCGGTCATGGGCGCGGCCGCTTTCATCATGGCCGAGTTCCTGCAGGTCTCCTACGGCGCGGTCTGCGTCGCCGCCGCCATACCCGCGATTCTCTACTACGCCTGCCTGTTCATTCACGTCGACCTCGAAGCCGCCAAGCACAAGATCGGCGCCGCCGATTTCATTGACGCGCCCTCGCTCGGCGCGGTGCTGAAGTCGGGTTGGCACTTCCTCGTGCCGATCGCGTTCCTGGTGCTGGCGCTGATCTATCCGGAAGTGTTCCGGCTGACGCCGGAGAAGGCCGCGGTCGTGTCCACCGGCCTGTTGATGGTGCTGGCGCTGATCTTCGGCTACCGCGGCAAGCGCACCAGCATCCCCGACATGCTCAGGGCCGTGATCGAAGCCGGCCGCGTCTCGCTCGACATCATCCTGATCGGCGCCGCGGCCGGCGTCATGGTCGGGATCATGAGCATTTCCGGCCTCGCTTTCGGCATGACGATGCAGTTGCTGGCGCTGTCCGGCGACAACGTATTCTGGCTGCTCCTGCTGATCGCCATACTCGCTTTCGTGCTCGGCATCGGCCTGCCGACGGTGAGCGTCTATATCCTGACCGCGACCTTGCTGGCGCCGGCGCTGGTCAAGCTCGGCGTCACGCCGATGGCGGCGCATATGTTCGTCATGTACAACGGCATGCTGTCGATGATCACGCCGCCGGTCGCCTTCGCGGCCTATGCGGCGGCGAACATCGCGCGCACCGACGGCTGGACCACGGGCTGGATCGCCTGCCTGGTCGGCTGGAGCACCTTCATCCTGCCGTTCCTGTTCGTGCTGACGCCGAGCCTGCTGATGGACGGCTCGGCCATCGAAATCGTGCTCAATTTCAGCCGCATCCTGTTCGGCTTGTTCCTCGGCACCGCAGCGGTCGTCGGTTTCGCGCTGGCGCCGATTACCTGGCGAGGGCGAGCCGTTTACGGCGCGCTCGCCCTGTTGGTGGTGTTGCCGCCGGAGACGTTCCCCGGCGCCGTCTGGGTAAACGTCGTCGGCATCGGGTTGTCGATCGCGATTTTGACCCTCGACTATATGCGGCTGCGCGGTGTGCGGACGGCCCCTGAAGCAAGGCCCGGGTGAGGGCGGTCACGAAAGCTTGGCCCGCGGCACCTCGGCGCTCGCCTGCAGGCGCGCCACGATCAGGTGCAGCAGGGCGAAGCCGAACTGCGGGTTCTGGAAATAGAGCTCCTTGAACTGCTCGTAGGTAATGACGGCCGTGTGCACCTCGGTCTTGCATCGCGCCGACAGGGTACGCCGGTTGCCCGGCGTGACCAGCCCGATCTCGCCGAGCAGCGTTCCCGGCCCGACCGTCTTGCTGATCTCGACCAGCTCGACGTCCCCCGCGACGATGTAGAACGCCTCGGTGGCGACGTCTCCCTGCCGGATGAGGAAGTCGCCCGCCTGAAAGTTCCTCGGGCGCATGTAGGGGCGCAGCCATTCGACGTTGAGATCGCCGCTCGTTGCGGCCTCGACCTCGTGGATCAGGCCCCACATTGCGCGCAGGCGAACCACGTTCATCGGCAGCAGGATCGCATTGAGCAGGAAGGTCGGGTATGTGCCCTTGCTGGTGCTGTAGACCATGGCCAGGGCGTTGGCGACGATGGCGGCGATGCGCAGCGGAATGATCGTCCTGACGTAGGTAGCATAGAGGGTGGCCGCGGCCGCCGCGAAGCCGAAGATTTCCACCTGATAATGTTGCCTGAAGTGCTCGATGAAGTTTTCCATGACGTGTTCAATCAGGTGTTCCATCGCCTTGACCTTCTTTCGGCTCGATCAGCGATCGAGCGGCCGCTGCGGCAACCGAGCTAGCCTTAATCCACGCGCAGCCACAATCCAACCTTTGCCGTTTCGAAATGATCATTAAACCCCAATAGCTTAGCTGAACCTGCGAATATCCGGCCCGCCCCGCGCAGGGTTTTCCAAGGTGCGGCGTTCAAAGGAAGGCCGGGGCATGCCCGTATCGAGACCGGTGCAGTCGCCCCTTTCGGTCTTAATCGACGAGCTTGACGCATGGCCGCTCCATTGCCGCTGCCGATATACTGCGCCAACACAGGCGCGCCGATCGCCTCAGCAAGGAGTCATGGCCGGGCGGCATGGACGAGGCGAGCGACGAAGACCTCATGCAGCGGGTCGCGCGGGGTGACGAGGCGGCGTTTCGGCTGCTCGCGCGCCGCTATGCCGCGCGCGCCATTGCGCTTGCGCGCCGCATCACCGGCAACGACGCGGATGCCGAGGAGGTGGTGCAGGAAGCCTTGCTCCGCGTGTGGATCAATGCGCCGCGCTGGCGCCCTTTTGCCGCCTTCCGCACCTGGTTCTATCGCGTGGTGCTCAACCTCTGCCTCAGCCGGCGCCGGCGCGTTCCGTTCGTCGCGCTCGAAGCGGCCGGCGATCCGGCCGACCCGTCGCCCGAGCCGGACGCTCGGCTCGAGCGCGCGGAAGCCGATTCCCTGGTCGCGGCTGCGATCGCCGGTCTGCCCGACCGTCAGCGCGCCGCGATCGTGCTCACCTACCACGAGGACTTAAGCAATGCGGAAGCCGCCGCGGTTCTCGAGACGTCGGTGTCGGGCGTGGAGGCGCTTCTGGTGCGCGCCAAGCGCTCGCTGCGGGAGAAGCTCGGCGGCATGTTGGATGGAGACGGCGCATGAAGGTCGCTGAATTTCAAGACCTGCTCGATGCCCATGGTGCAGACCTTGCGGCATGGCCGGACGGGCTTCGCAGCGCCGCCGAGCGCCTCGTCGCGACCGAGCCGGCGGCGCGGGCGTGCTTGCATGCGGCGCAGCGGATCGAGGATCTGATTGGGCGCGGGATGAACGCCCGATCGCGGCCGGTCGATGATGCTGCGGCAGCGCGCGTGCTCCGCGCGCTCGCCCGCGGCCTGCCGCGGCAACGGCGTTTTGCGCTCGCCTGGCCGGCGGCGCTGCTCGACGTCGACCTCGCGCCGGCCCGGCTGCGCATCGCCGCGCTCGCCGGCATCGCCTGCCTGGGCGTGGTGCTGGGGCTGTTCGGCCCCGATATCGGCGCCGGCGATACCGGATTTACAGTCGCCTCGGCGTCGTCGGAAACGAGTTTGGCCGCGGTGTTCGAGCCCGAGCCCCTGACCGGAGTAAGACCATGACGTTGGCGACATCCGCCGTTCTCGGCGAGGAGCGGACCTCGCGCCGGATCCTCCTGTTTTCGCTTGCGCTCAATCTGTTCTTCGTCGGCGCGACCGGCGCCCTGGTGGCACGGCACTATGTTGCCGAGCGCGCCGTCACGGCCGCGCCGCTCGATCGCAGCGTCGCCGCGCGGATCGAGCGGCTGGCCGCCACGCTGCCGGGCGCCGACGCCGACGTCCTGCGTGCCGAATACCGCGTCAATTCGGCGACCGTCGATGCCTCGCGCGAGGTCTATCGCAAGGCGCAGGACGATGTGCGCGCGACGCTCCGCGGCGAGCCGTTTCAACCCGAGGCGATGCGCGCCGCCATGAGCCAGACGCGCGGCGCCCGCCAGGCATTCGACCAGCTGCTTCAGGACGTGATCGCGTCGGCGGCGCCAAGATGTCGGCGGCCGGCCGCAACAAGCTCGCCGATTGGCCGCCGGGCCAGCGCAGCGCCGGTGAGGCGAACCGCTAGGACGGCGGGGGAACCGATCGATGGAAATTGTTCAGTACGCGATGATGCCCGGGAGCGCGGTTGCACGCGGGCGGAGCTTGCGTTTCCTGCTGGCGACCGCGCTCCTGCCGACGCTCGGCGGCTGTCTGCACAAGGAATTGTCCGATCCTGCGCTCGACATCCCGGCATCCTATCGGGCCGCGCGCGGCAAACCGCATGCGGCGCTGCCGAAGCTCGACTGGTGGCGCGGCTTCCGCTCGCCCGAGCTGACCGCCCTCGTGGAAGAGGCACGGATCGCCAACCTCGACATCGCGGCCGCGATCGCGCGCATCGTGCAGGCGGATGCCCAGGCGCGCATCGCCGGTGCGCCGCTCGTGCCGCTCCTCGATTTCGACGCCAGCGGAACCCGCTCGCGCGCGCCCGGCGGCCCCCATCTCGGCACCATGCGGGTCGCGTTGAACGCCAGCTACGAGATCGACTTCTGGGGCAAGAACCGAGCCGTCTTGCGCTCGGCCGAGGAGGGCGCGGTGGCGAGCCGCTACGACCGCGAGGTGGTGGCGCTCAGCGTCATGGCCGCCGCGGCCACGCAATACTTTCTCGTGCTGGGGTCGCAGGACCGCCTGCGCGTCGGGCAGGAAAATTTGCGTGCCGCGGTTCGCGTGCTCGATGCGATCAAGCAGCGCCGGGACGTGGGCACGGCCTCGGAGCTCGACGTCGCGCAACAGGAAGCCGTGGTCGCCACCCAGCGCGCGGTGCTGCCGACGCTCGAGCAGGCGGTCCTGCAGACCAAGAACACGCTCGCGCTCCTGATCGGCCGCGCCCCGGAATACGCCAACATTCGCGGCGGCAGCCTCAACCGGCTTCCTATTCCGCGGGTGACCCCGGGCCTTCCGTCCGAGTTGCTGACGCAGCGGCCGGATGTTCGCGAGGCGGAAGCGCAACTGGCGGCGACCGATGCCAATGTTTACGCCGCGCGCGCCGCGTTCCTGCCGAGCATCCAGTTGACCGGAACCGGCGGCTTTGTGAGCAACGCACTGAAGACGCTGTTCAATCCTGCCCACTCCGGATTCTACACCGCGGTGGCAAGCCTCACCCAGCCGCTCGTCGACGGGTACCGGCTCAAGGGCCTGCTCAACCAGGCGCAGGGACGGCAGGAAGAGCTGCTGCAGGTTTATCGCCGGTCGGTGATTTCCGCCTTCACCGACGTGGAGAATGCGCTTGTTGCCGTCCAGCAGACCGCCGAGCGCGAACGCCGGCAGCGCGAGGTGGTCGAGGCGTCCCGCCGCGCGTTCGATCTCTCCGAGACGCGGCTGCGCGAGGGCACGATCGACCTCGTCACCCTGCTCAACACGCAGCAGACCTTGTTCCAGGCGCAGGACACGCTCGCGCTGGTCCGGATCGCGCGGTTCCAGGCGACCGTGAGCCTGTTCCAGGCGCTGGGCGGCGGCTGGCCGCCGCCGCCGGAGGACCCGGTCGTGCGCGGTGCCGCAGTGCGAACCGCCGGATGAAGAGCGGCATGAAAGAACCGAGATGAAGAAGCTTCGCAAATACGCCTTGATCCTCGCCGGCCTGATCGCCGTTGCGGTGGTCGTCGTCATCGTGGCGCAGGCGCAGCAGCAGCGCCAATTCTTCGGCAAGCGCGGCCGCGGCGCTCCCGAGGCGCCGGTTCCCGTGCTTGCGGCGCAAGCGAAGCTCGCCGACGTACCGGTTTATCTCGACGGCGTCGGTACCACCAAGGCGCTCAACACCGTGACGGTGCGGCCGCAGGTGGACGGCAAGCTGATGCGTATCCTGTTCAAGGAAGGCGAGGACGTCGAGCGCGGCTTCGTGCTCGCCGAGATCGATCCGGTGACGTACCAGGCGATGCTCGACCAGGCGATGGCCAAGAAGGCGCAGGACGAAGCGCAGCTCGCCAATGCCCGCCTCGACCTCGAACGTTACAACCGCCTGGTGGCGTCGAACTCGACGACGCGCCAGCAGGCCGACACGCAGAAGGCGATGGTGGCGCAGCTCGAAGCGCAGGTGAAGCTCGACCAGGCCGCGATCGACAATACGCAGGCGATCCTCGGCTACACCAAGATCGTGGCGCCGATCTCCGGCCGCACCGGCATCCGCATGGTCGACGAGGGCAATCTGATCCGCGCCGGCGATGCATCGACCGGCATCGTGGTGATCACGCAGATCCGGCCGCTGTCGATCTTCTTCAGCCTGCCGCAGCAGCAGATCGCCCGGGTCAACCGCGCGTTCGCGCAGGGGCCGCTGTTGGTCGAGGCGCTCGGCGCGGACAACAAATCGGTGACCGACCGCGGCACGTTGCGGGTGGTCGACAACCAGGTCGATCAGGCGACCGGGACGGTGAAGCTCAAGGCGGAATTTCCCAATGCCGAGCTGCAGCTGTGGCCCGGGCAGTTCGTCAACGTGCGGCTGCTGATCGAGACGCTGCGCCAGGTCGTGGTGGTGCCGACCGCTTCGGTGCAGCGCGGGCCGAACGGCACCTTCGTCTATGTGGTGAAGGAGGATAACGCGGTCGCGGTGCGGCCGGTGACGGTATCGCAGCAGGACGATACGCAGGCCGTCGTCACCACCGGCCTGAAAGCCGAGGACCGCGTGGTGACCACCGGATTTGCCCGCATTTCCGACGGCACCAAGGTGGCGGTGAGCAATGCCGACGAAACGCCGCCTCCCGCCGCCGCCGCCGAGCCGCCGCGGCGCGGCCGCCGCGGAGGTCCGAAGAGCTGATGGGCGTCTCCACTCCCTTCATCCAGCGGCCGATCGCCACCTCGTTGCTCGGGGTGGCGGTGACGCTCGGCGGCGCGCTCGGCTACTGGCTGCTGCCGGTCTCGTCGCTGCCGCAGGTCGATTTCCCCACCGTCCAGGTGACGACGCAGCTGCCCGGCGCGAGCCCCGACACCATCGAGGCGCTCATCACGGCGCCGCTCGAGCGCCAGTTCGGGCAAATACCGGCGCTCTCGACCATGACCTCGTCGAGCTCGTTCGGCATCAGCCAGATCACGCTCCAGTTCGATCTCGGCCGCGAGATCGACGGCGCCGCGCAGGACATCCAGGCGGCGATCAACGCCGCAAACTCGATGCTGCCGCGCAACCTTCCGTATCCGCCGGTCTACGCCAAGGTGAACCCCGCCGACGCGCCGATCGTCACGCTGGCTTTGACGTCGCAAACGTCGTCGCTGCGGGAAATGAGCGATCTCGCCGACACGCTCATCGCGCAACGCCTGAGCCAGGTCTCAGGCGTCGGCAACGTGTCGGTCCAGGGCGGGATCAGGCCCGCCATACGCATCCAGGCCGACCTCTCGCGGCTCGCCGCCTACGGGATGGGGCCCGAGGACCTGCGCATCGCCATCGTCGCCGCCAACGTGGCCGGCCCCAAGGGCGCGCTCGACGGCACGCACCAGTCGTACACGATCGGCGCCAACGATCAGATTCTGGCGGCGGAAGCATACCGCGACATCATCGTCGCCTATCGCAACGGCGCGCCGGTGCTGCTCGGAGACGTCGCCCGCATCGTCGACGGGCTGGAGAACAACCGGGTCGGCGGATGGTACCAGGGCATGCCGGCGGTGATCGTCGACATCAAGCGCCAGCCCGGCGCCAACGTCATCGAGACCGTCAAGCTGATCCAGCGCGAGCTGCCGCGCCTGCAGCGCGCCACGCCGGCGGGCGTCAAGCTCGCGGTCGTGCACGACCGCACCCACACGATCCGCGCCTCGGTGCGCGACGTGCAGTTCACGCTCGTGCTCGCGGTCGCGCTGGTCGTGCTGGTGGTGCTGATCTTCCTGCGCACGATCCGCGCCACCATCATCGCCGGCATCACGCTGCCGCTGTCGCTGATCGCCACCTTCGGGGTGATGTGGTTCTGCGGCTTTTCGCTCGACAACCTCTCCCTGATGGCGCTCACCATCGGCACCGGCTTCGTGGTCGACGACGCGATCGTGATGATCGAGAACATCGTGCGGCACATGGAGAAGGGCGAGCCGCCGTTCGAGGCCGCGCTGCGCGGCGCGAGCGAGATCGGCTTCACGGTGATCTCGCTCACCATGTCGCTGATCGCCGTGTTCATTCCGCTCCTGTTCATGACCGGCCTGGTCGGCCGCATGTTCCGCGAATTCGCGCTCACGCTCACCATCGCGGTGGTGACCTCGATGATCGTCTCGCTGACGCTGACGCCGATGCTGTGCAGCCGGCTTCTGCGCGCCGCCCACGAGGGCCCCGGCAATGCCGTGGCGCGGGCCTTCAACCGCATGGTGGATGCGACCGTCGAAGGCTACCGCCGCAGCCTGGAATGGGTTCTCCGGCGTCAGACCTTGACGCTTCTGACCACGGTCGCGACCCTCCTCGCCACGATCGGGCTCTACGTGGTCATGCCCAAGGGCTTTTTGCCCTCGCAGGATACCGGGCTGATCACCGCCGTCATCGAGGCGGGGCAGGACGTGTCGTTTGCCGAGATGCGGCGGCTGCAGGGCGAGGCGGCGGATGCGATCCGCCGCGATGGCGACGTGAGCGGCGTCGTATCCGTCATCGGCGTCAGCCCGGTCAATCCGACCCCCAACGCCGGCCGCCTGGCGATCACGCTCAAGCCCCGCGAGGAGCGGCGGTCGCTGGCCGGCGCCATCATCGAACGCCTGCAGCAGACGGTTGCGTCGATTCCGGGCCTGACCGTGTACTTCCAGTCGGTCCAGGACATCCAGATCGGCACCCGGGCGAGCCGCGCGCAGTATCAATACACGCTGACGGGAACCAACACGGAGGAGGTGAACGAATGGTCGAAGCGCCTGGCCGAACGGCTCGCGTCCGAACCGGTGCTGCGTGAGGTCGCCTCCGAGGTCCAGGACGCAGGGCTGCGCGCGTTCGTCAAGGTGGACCGCGAGCAGGCGGCCCGCCTCGGCGTCTCGATGCAATCGGTCAACGATACGCTCAACACGGCGTTCGGCCAGCGCCAGATATCGACCATCTACGGCCAGTCCAACCAATACCGCGTGATCCTCGAGGCGATGCCGGAATACCAGACCGATCCGAGCTGGCTGTCAAAGCTTTACGTTCCGGCCTTGCCGGGCGGGCAGTCGACGATCACCAGCGCGCAAATCACGTCGGCGACGACGACGACCGTCACGCCGGTGACGGCGACCGCGCAGGTGCCGTTGAGCGCGTTCACCGAGCTCGAGCGCACGACCGCGCCGCTGACCATCAGCCACCAGGAGCAGTTCCCGGCCGCCACGATCAGCTTCAACGTCGCGCCCGGCGCGGCTCTGTCGGACGCGGTGGCGGTGATTTCCGCCGCCCAGCGCGACATCGACATGCCGGGCTCGATCATCGGCAGCTACTCGGGCGACGCCGCCGAGTTTGCGCGCTCGCTCGCCGGCCAGCCCTGGCTGATCCTGGCGGCGGCGATCACCATCTATATCGTGCTCGGCGTGCTCTACGAGAGCTTCATCCACCCGCTGACGATTCTCTCCACGCTGCCGTCGGCCGGCGTCGGCGCGCTGCTCGCCTTGATGCTCGCCGGGCAGGAGCTCTCCATCGTGGCGCTGATCGGCATCATCCTGCTGATGGGCATCGTGAAGAAGAACGCCATCATGATGATCGACTTCGCGCTGGACGCGGAGCGCACCGAGCGGCTTTCGCCGCGCGACTCGATCATGAAGGCGGCCTTGCTGCGCTTCCGCCCGATCATGATGACGACGCTCGCCGCTCTGTTCGGCGCGCTGCCGCTTGCGCTGGAAAGCGGCACCGGATCGGAGCTGCGCTTTCCGCTCGGCATCACCATCATCGGCGGGCTGCTGTTGAGCCAGCTTCTGACCCTCTACACGACGCCGGTGATCTATCTCGCCATGGAGCGGGTGAAGGCGCGGTTCACCGGGACCGGCGTTCCGCCCGCCATCGATCCCGAGCTGCGCGGGGTGGCGGCGCCGGAATTCACGGGGGCGGGCGGGAGCGTGCAGCGATGAACTTCTCCTTACCCTTCATCCGCCGGCCGGTCGGCACCACGCTCATGGCGATCGGATTGTTTCTGACCGGGGCGGTCGCCTACCGGTTCCTTCCCGTCGCGAGCGTGCCGAGCGCCGATTTTCCCACCATCCGCGTGTCGGCGAGCCGGCCGGGCGCCGATCCGGTGACCATGGCGGCGACCATCGCGGCGCCGCTCGAGCGGCGCCTGGCGACCATCGCCGGCGTGAGCGAGATCACCTCGACCAGCTCGCTCGGCATGAGCAACATCGCCATCCAGTTCGACCTCAACCGCAGCATCGACGGCGCCGCCCGCGACGTGCAGGCGGCCTTGAACGCGGCGGCGACCGATCTTCCCGTCGACCTGCCGACGCTGCCGACGTTCCGCAAGGCCAACCCGGCGGCGATGCCGGTCCTCATCCTGGCGCTGACCTCGGCGACCGTTCCGCCGAGCGTGATCTTCGACGTCGCCGACAGCGTGATCGTGCAGCGCATCTCGCAGCTTCGCGGCGTCGGCGAGGTGACGGTGAGCGGGGCCGACCAGCCGGCCATCCGCGTTCGCGTCGATCCGGGCGCGATCGCGGCGGCGGGCATTTCGCTCGAGGACGTGCGCCTGGCCATCGTCAACGCCAACAGCCTCACCCCGATCGGCAGCTTCGACGGGCCGCGCCAGGCCGAGGCGATCGGGACCAACGAGCAGCTGCGCACGCTCGAGGGCTATCGCCACATCATCGTCAAGAACGCCAACGGCAATATCGTCCGCCTGCGCGACATCGCGACCGTCGAGGGGGGAACGCGCAACAGCCGCGCGGCCGCCTGGTTCAACCGCCAGCCGGCGATCCTTCTCAACATCACCAAGCAGAACGACGCCAACGTGATCGCGACGGTGGATCAGATCCGCGCGCTGCTCCCCGAGCTCAAGCGCTGGATTCCCGCCGGCGTCGATATCTCGGTGCTGTCCGACCGCACCAGCACGATCCGCGCCAGCGTGCAGGACATGCAGTACACCTTGCTCGCCACGGCCCTGCTGGTGATGCTGGTGGTGTTCCTGTTCCTGCGCCGCGTCACGCCGACCATCGCGGCCGGCATCACCGTGCCGCTGTCGCTCGCCGGCACCTGCGCCGCCATGTGGGCGGTGGGTTATTCGATCAACAACCTCTCCCTGATGGCGCTGGCGGTGTCCGTCGGCTTCGTGGTCGACGACGCCATCGTCATGATCGAGAACATGTTCCGCAATCTGGAAAAGGGCCGTTCGCCCCTGCGCGCGGCCTACGAGGGCGCGCGGCAGATCGGGTTCACGGTGATTTCGATCAGCGTCTCGCTGATCGCCGCGTTCATTCCGCTCCTGTTCATGGACGGCGTGGTGGGCCGCGTGTTCCGCGAATTCTCGCTCACGCTGGCCTTCGCGGTGGTGATCTCGACCTTCGTCTCGCTCTCGGTGACGCCGATGATCTGCGCCCACTTCGTCAAAGAGGCGCCGAGCGCAACCGCGACCTGGCTCGACCGCGCGGTGGAGGCCGTTCTGTCGCGCACGATTACCGGCTACGCCAGGAGCCTCGGCTTCGTGCTACGGCACCGTGTCCTCACCTTGATCGTCCTCATTGCGACCGCCGCGCTCACCATCCAGCTCTACATCAACACCCCGCGCGGCTATTTTCCCCAGGACGATACCGGGCTGGTGTTCGGCTTCACCAACGCCTCGCCCGACATCTCCTACAAGGCGATGACCGAGCTGCAGCAGCAGGCCGCCGAGATCGTGATGTCCGATCCGGCGGTGGCGAGCGTCGGCTCGTCGGTCGGCGGATCGGCCTGGAGCGGCTCGGTCAACCGCGGCCGCCTGTTCATCAGCCTGAAACCGCTCGCCGAGCGCGGCGGGCTCTCCAGCGCCCGCGTGGTCGACCGCATGCGCGACAAGGTTGGGAGCGTGCCAGGCATCGGTCTCTGGATGTTCCCGGCCCAGGACCTTCGCGTCGGCGCGCGCCAGGGAACCTCGGACTACCAGTTCACCTTGTGGAGCCACGACCTCGACGAGCTGCTGAAATGGGTACCGCGCGCGGTCGAAAAGATCAGGAACCTGCCAGGCTTCGTCGACGTCTCGACCGACCGCGAATCTTCGGGTCTGCAATTGAACGTGTCGATCGACCGCCCGGCGGCATCGCGGCTCGGTGTGCGCATCCAGGACGTGGAGAACGCGCTCAACAATGCCTTCGCTCAGCGGCAGATCTCGACCATCTTCATGAGCCGCAACCAGTACCGCGTGATCCTGGAGGTCGACCCGCAATTCCAGCTCGATCCCGAGAACCTGACGCGCATCTATGTGGCCGGCGTCGGCAACACCCAGGTGCCGCTCTCCAGCGTGGCGCGGTTCGAGCGCGCGATGGCGCCGCTCGTGGTCAATCACCAGGGCCAATTCCCGTCGGTGACGATCTCCTACGGCCTGAAACCCGACATGCAGCTCGAGACCGCCACGACGGCGGTACGCCAGGCCGTCGCCGAACTGCACTTGCCGGACGTGATCCGCTCCGACTTTGCCGGCGACGCCAAGGAATATTCTCAAGCCGTGGGCAAGCAGCCGCTGCTCATCCTCACCGCGCTGCTCGCGGTCTATATCGTGCTCGGCGTGCTGTACGAGAGCCTCGCGCATCCGCTGACGATCGTATCGACCTTGCCGTCGGCCGGGCTCGGCGCGCTGCTCGCGCTGCAGATCACCAACAGCGAGCTCACTGTGATCGCCTTCATCGGCATCATTCTGCTGATCGGCATCGTCAAGAAGAACGGCATCATGCTGATCGACTTCGCGCTCGAAGCCGAGCGCCGGCGCGGCCTTCCACCCGACCAGGCGATCTTCGAGGCGGCCATCGCGCGGTTTCGCCCGATCCTGATGACCACGCTTGCCGCGATGCTCGGCGCCATGCCGTTCATCATCGCGACCGGCCCCGGCTCGGAGCTGCGGCGTC
>WNGA01006159.1_pt1 | contig 17183 bp, 15 predicted proteins | sample 5400061 | NCBI WGS metagenome assembly WNGA01 (sample SAMN13153366, study PRJNA577476) | soil metagenome | isolation source: 100 cm soil or saprolite under grassland replicate 2 | place: USA:California | collected 2016-06-15 | reverse complement strand
CATACTGGGCGATTTCGAGTCCCTCTTGCTCAGCCGCGAGCAGGATGACTCCTCGCGCATGGCCGAGCACGAGCGTGGTGCGCACGTTCTTATGATAGAAGGCGTCCTCCAGGGCGAGCACGGATGGCTGGTGGCGCCGGATGAGCTGCGCGATTTCGTGGTGAAGCTCTGCAAGACGGTGGGGCAGCGAAGTGTTCCGACCAAACCGAAAGACACCGCATTCGATGAGACGCCCCATCCCGGGAGTCCTCCCCCCGTTCCCCGTTTCGATCACGCCGTAGCCGGTGATCGCGGTGCCGGGGTCGACGCCCAGAACCCTCACGTCATCCCGTCACCGCCGCCATTGCCTCGGCGTCGATGTCGAAGTTGGAAAAGACCTTCGCGACGTCGTCCATCTCCTCGAGGCCTTCGACGAGCTGCAGCAGCCGCTTGGCATCGCTGCCCTCGACCTTCACGGTGTTCTTGGGAACCATCGCAATCTCGGCGCTCTGCACCGGCAGCTTCTTACTCCTCAAGGCCTGATCGATCGCCTGGAGCTGCGCGGGCGGCGTCGTGATCAAATAGATGTCGGCCTCTTTCTCCATGTCCTCGGCTCCGGCATCGAGCGCCGCTTCCATCGTGGCATCCTCGCTCGCCTTCGCGTCGATCACGATCTGACCCTTGCGGTCGAACATCCAGGCGACCGCATTGGTCGCGGCCAGGTTCGCGCCATGGCGCTGGAAGACGTTGCGGATCTCGGCGACGGTGCGGTTAGGGTTGTCCGTGGTCGCCTGAATGAGCAGCGCCGCACCTCCGGGACCGTATCCTTCATAGGTGACCTCTTCATAGGTCACGCCCTCGAGCTCGCCGGTCCCCTTCTTAATGGCGCGGTCGATGTTGTCCGCCGGCATGTTCTCGGCTTTGGCGGCGTCGATGGCCGTCCGCAGGCGCGCGTTGCCGCCGGGGTCGCCGCCGCCCTGCTTCGCCGCGATCGTGATTTCGCGAATCAGACGCGTGAACACGGCACCGCGCTTTTGATCGGTGACCGCCTTCTTTCGCTTGATCTGTTTCCATTTACTGTGACCAGCCATGTTCCTGCTCCCCGCTCCCAAGTTACATCATCGATCCGGGTCGAGCATGTCCTCGAAGCGCATCCAGCGCCGATAGAAATACAAGTCGACGAATCCGGTCGGGCCGTTGCGATTCTTGGCGACGATCAGCTCGGTCGCGCCATCCACCCCCCCGCCCGGGTTGTACATCTCCTCGCGGAAGATCGACAGGATGACATCGGCATGTTGCTTCGGCGCCCCCATCACCCCGAAGTCGTCGAGCGTGGGGCGCTTGGCGTCTCGACCCGTCTGAAAGCCCGGGAGCTGCGCGACGACGAGGAGCGCGACCTCGCGCGCCAGGGCGAGCGCCTTGAGGTGCCGCAGCACCAGCGCCGTGTCCTCGTCCTGCGTCGTGCGTGCCTTCGGTGGGGGCACGAGCTGGAGATAGTCCACGACGACCAGTCCGATCTGTCGCAACGGATCGAGCCGCTCGAAGACGGTCTCGAAGTCTTCGCCGGCCAACGGTAACAGGGAAAGCGGAAGACCGCGCAGCCGCACCGCTGCCCCGCCGACCCCCGCGCGCGTCTGGTCGTTGAGCTTCGCGGCGCGCAACTCGTCCACGGCGACCTTGCCTTCGATCGCGAGCGCGCGCTCCATCAGCCGCTCTTCATTCATCTCACCGGAGAGGTAGGCGACCCCCACCGACTGTTGCGCCACCCGCAGCGCGATGCCCAGCGCGAGCGCCGACTTGCCGCTACCGATGTCGCCGCCCAGCAGAATCAGATCGCGCCGGCGGAAGCCGCCACCGAGCAGCTTGTCGAGCGAACCAAACCCTGTGGGGATGGTGTCGCCCGTAATCTCGCCGGGACGTTGGGCATCCACGCGCTCGACCAGGTTGTCGAGGGACGGACGCTTTTCGAACCGGCGCGCTGGAGAGGGCATGGTCTATAGATGCAATCTGGCGCTACGCGCTGCAACGGTGACCGCGTCCGCGGCCTCCGAACCAAGCACATCGCGGGCGGGCGCCGTGAGCTGGCTGAGCACGAGGGCGGCGGCGTTGGGCGTCGCGGTCTCGAGATGTTGCCGTGCCGCGGCGAGCGCGCGCTTGAGCGGTGCGGGCAGCGCCAGGCTGCCGATCCGCGTTTCGAGGGCCTGCAGGCGGCGCCGGTGATTCTTCGCGCTTACAGGCGCTGGCGGCAGCAGCCCCTCAGCTGCTCGGACGACGAGCCACAGCGCGAACAGCCCTTCGCGTTGTGGGCCGCGCGCCGATTCCGCGATAAGGGTGACGAGCCGCTCTTCCGCCGGTGTATTCACGCGACGAGTCGCTGCACGGCGGCAGCCACCTGGTCGGGGAACACGTCCTCGAGACAGCGATGGTGTCCGAGCGGGCACCGTTCCGTGCCCATGGCGGAGCAGGGACGACAGCCCAGATCGCGCTCGAGCACCTCGGCACGCTTCGCGTAGGGAAAAAAGCCGAACAGCTCGACCGTTGGGCCAAACAGCGCGACCACGCGCGTGCCGACACCCGTTGCCATATGCATCACGCCGGTGTCGCCCGAAATCAGCACCGCGGCGCGGGCGAGACACGCACCCGTTTCCTGCAGCGTGAACTCGCCTGCCGCGTTGTGAACCCCGGGACCCAACGCATTGGCCAGCTCGCGGTCCCCCGCCCCCGGGCCGCCGAGGGCGACAAGCCCGTACCCCATGTTCTTCAGCTGCTCCGCCAGCGCGCCCCAATGTCGGATCGGCCAGCGCTTGGTCGCGTGCGCGGCGCCTGGCGCGAGCGCCGCGAACGGCTGCTGGTCCAGGGCGCGTTCGGCGAGCCAGCGAGCGATGCGCTCGCGCGTGGCTGGGGCCAGAAAAAACTCGGGCGGGCCGCCGTCGGGTTGCACATCGAGTGCCCGCGCCGCCTCGAAATACCGCTCGGGCACCGGGACGTGCTTTCCATAGATGTTGATCTTCGTCGATATCAACACCGTGCGGGCGATCTTGCGTTTCGAGTACCCGGACCACTTGCAGGGCACGAGCTGACGCAATGCCGCGCTGCGCAGGCTGCCGTGTAGATCGAGCCCGTGGGTGGGCCCGAGCGCTCGCAGCCGGCGCGCGAGATCGGTGATCCGCTCGTTTGGCTCGAGCTCGATCACGCGCGTCAGATGCGGGTTTTCCACGACCAGCGGCGCCAGCGCGCGCTTCGTGACGAAATACAGCTCGGCTTCGGGATGACGCCGGTGTAACGCGCGCACGAGGGGAGTGGTGAGGAGGACGTCGCCGATAGAGCTGAACCGGACGCACAGAATACGCAACACGCGGCCAATGTAGTCGCGCGTTGCCCGGCTTCGCCAGCCGGACTAGCTTGTCACGCACGATGCCGCGTCCCAAGAGCATTCTCTGGATTGACGACGAAGTCGACGGCCTGGCCGCGCACCGCCTCTTTCTCGAGCAGCAGGGATTTGCGGTGGCGCAGGCGGTGCACGGCGACGACGCCCTCGCGATGTTGCGGCGCCAGCCCTACAGCGTCGTGCTGCTCGACGAACAGATGCCCGGCCGCCGCGGTCTCGATCTGCTCCCCGAAATCCGCGCGATCGATCCCGCCATGGCCGTGGTAATGGTCACGCAGAGCGAAGACGACGGTCTGCTGCGCGACGCGATCGGCACCGAGATCGACGACTACCTCGTGAAGCCGGTGCATCCGCGACAGGTGCTCTCCGTCGTCACGCGACTGCTCGAAGGCGACCGCATCCGCCAGCAGCGGCTGGCGCGCGACTTCGTGACGCGCTTCCGCGAGCTCGAGGGCCGCCGCGGCGGGGCGCTCGCCTGGCGCGAGTGGAGCGAGCTGGTCGCCGAGCTGGCGCGGTGGGAGGTCCGGCTTGCCGCGGCCGACGAGCCGGGACTCTCCGAAGCGCTGCGCGCGCTGCAGGAGAGCCTGCGCAAGGACTTTCAGGGATTCATCACCAAACATTATCCGCGCTGGCTCGCCGATCCGGAGCGCGACCGGCCCCCGCTCTCCGTCGACGTAGGCGCCGAGTTCCTGGTGCCGGCGCTGAAGCGCACAGGGCGCGTCGTCTTCATCCTGATCGACTGCCTGCGCCTCGATCAATGGGAAGTGCTGCGCGATCTCATTACGCCGCTGTTCGACGTCGAAGAGTCGCACTACTACAGCATTCTGCCGACGGCGACGCCCTTTTCCCGTAATGCGATATTCAGCGGCCTGTTTCCGATGGAGATCGCGGCCCGACATCCGAAATGGTGGGGCGCGCCGACCGACGAAGAGAGCCTCAACGCCCACGAGGCCGAGCTGCTGACCGAGCAGCTGCGCGAGCTCGTGGGCGAAGATGTGCCGGTGCGGTACGAGAAGCTGTTCACAGCGGCCGATGGCGCGGATCTGTTGCGGCGATTGCCGGCGCACCTCGCCCAGCCGGGCGTGACGGCGCTCGTCTTCAACTTCATCGATCAGCTCACCCACGGCCGCTCGGAGAACGCGATCCTCTATGAGGTCGCGCGCGACGCCGACGCGCTGCGGGGCCTGACGCGGACGTGGTTCGAGCGTTCGCCCGTGCTCGCGGCGCTCCAGGAGGCGGAGCGCCGCAACGTGCCGGTCCTGCTCACGACCGATCACGGCTCGATTCACTGCAGCACCCCGGCGACCGTGTTCGCCAAGCGCGACGCGACCGCCAACCTGCGCTACAAGTTCGGCGAAGACCTGCGCGCCGAAGATCCCGAGGCCGCCATCATGGTCGAAGACCTGAAGGCATACGGTCTTCCCGCGAAGGGCCTCGGTGTGCGGTTGCTGCTCGCGACGGGCGACCGGTTCTTCGTGTATCCGACCAAGCTGCGCGAGTACCAGGCCCGCTATCGCGGCGCATTCCTGCACGGCGGCGCGACCCCCGAGGAGATGATCCTGCCGGTCGCGCTGCTGACGCCGCGCCGATCTCGATAATGGGCCGCGGGGAGGGCGGGGGGGGCGGCACGCGGCTCCTGTCGCTGCTGCGACCCTATTCGCTGCTGTTCGCCGCGACGATCGGGGCGACGGTCGTCTCGTCGGTGCTCGACGGCTTCACGTTCGTCTTGTTGATCCCGTTCCTGCGCACGCTGTTCGGCACTGCAGCGCTGCCGGCGGAGGGCGGGTCGCGGGTTGAGGCGGTGCTCGACAAGATCGCGGGACCGTTCCTGCGAGCGGGCACGCCGGAGATCGCGCTCCGCAACGTCGTCATCGTGCTCTTGGTCGCGCTGTTCCTCAAGAACCTGACGTCGTACCTCTCCTCGCTCGGCAGCGTCTCGATTCAGGAAGGCGTCGTCCGCGACCTGCGTATTCGTCTGTTTCGCCATCTCCAAACCCTGCCGCTCGGCTACTTCCAGCGCACGCGCGCCGGCCAGACGATCGCCCGTGTCATCAGCGACACCGATCAGGTCAAGACGGCGGTGAGCGCGGCGCTGGCATCGCTGCTGCAAAACGTCGTCGTGATCATCGTCTACGTCGTCATTCTGTTCGGTCTCTCGAGCAAGTTGACGTTGCTCTCGCTGATGCTCGCGCCGGTGCTGTTGCTCATCATCCGGCCGATGATCAATCGCCTGCGCCGTCGCTCGCGCGAGCTGGCGGCGGAGCGGGGCGAGGTCACGAGTCACGTGGGCGAGATGATCGCGTCGGCGAAACTGGTGCGCGCGTACGTAGCCGAAGCGTTCGAGCTCGGCCGGTTTCGGGAACTCGCCGAGCGGTATCGCCGGCGCGTGCTGCGGGCACAACGCTACTCCAGTCTCACGAGTCCGGTGAGCGAGGTGTTCGGCGGCGTGATGATCGTCCTGATTCTCGTCGTCGGCACGCGGCTGGCCCTCGGTACCGGTGCGACGCTCGACCCGGCGGTCCTGATCACGTTCCTCGCCGTCAGCCTGCGCCTGATGTCGCCGATCAAGTCCGTCTCGAATTATCCGGCGATCATGGCGACGGCCGTCGCCTCCGCGGAGCGGGTGTTCGAGGTCCTCGACATGCCGTCCGCCGAAGGCGACCGGCCCGGCGAGACGACGGCGGAGTTCAGTGAACGCATCGAGTTCCGTGGGGTCTCGTTCGAGTACGAACCTTCCGAATCGGTGTTGCGCGACGTGGACCTGGATGTGAAGCGGGGCCAGGTCGTCGCGATCGTCGGCCCTTCGGGCGCGGGGAAGACCACACTGGTCGATCTCCTGCCGCGATTCTATGAGCCGACGCGGGGCGAGATCCTGATGGACGGTGTGCCGCTCACCAACTACACGCGCACATCGTTGCGCCGCCTCATGGGGATCGTGTCGCAGGAAACGGTGCTGCTGAACGACACCGTGCTGGCGAACATCGCCTACGGATTGAAAGACGTACCGCTCGATCAAGTGCGTGCGGCGGCGCGTGCCGCGAACGCCGATGAGTTCATCATGCGGCTGCCCGAGGGTTACACCACGCTGCTGGGCGAGCGCGGGACCCGGCTCAGCGGCGGGCAGCGGCAGCGCATCGCGATCGCGCGCGCCTTGCTGCGCGATCCACCGATCCTGATCCTCGACGAGGCCACGAGCGCGCTCGACACGGAGTCCGAGCGGCTGGTGCAGGAGGCGATCGAGCGGCTGATGGCGCACCGCACCGTCTTCGTGATCGCCCACCGGCTGGCGACGGTGCAGCACGCCGATTTCATCGTCGTGCTGGCCGAAGGCCGAATCGTGGAACGCGGCACGCACGGCGATCTGCTGACCGGCGACGGTCTGTATCGCCGCCTGTATAACCTGCAGTTCCGAACCTGACGTGCTGTCCGGATTCACCCTCGTCCGCAACGCCGTCAAGCTCGACTTCCCGATCGTCCCCGCGATCCGATCGGTGCTCGAGGTATGCGACGAGGTCGTCGTGAATGTCGGGAAGTCGGAGGATGACACGCGCGATCTCGTTGCGTCGGTCCGGGACCCGCGCGTCCGCATCGTGGACTCCGCGTGGGACTTCACCAAGAGGAACATCATGCTGTCCATCGAGACGCAGCGCGCCATTGACGCCTGCCGCGGCTCGTGGGGCATCTATATCCAGGCGGACGAAGTGTTGCATGAGCGGGGTGCGCGAATCCTCAAGGAAAAAGTCGCCGCGTGGGATGGCGACCCCCGAGTCGAAGGTCTGCTCGTGAAGTATCTGCATTTCTACGGCGGCTTCGACCGCGTCGCGACGAGCCGGCGCTGGTATCGCCGCGAAGTGCGCTGCATCCGGCTCGGCAAGGACATCCGGCCGTATCAAGGAGCGCAGGGGTTTCGTGTGGGACCGAGCTACCGGAAAATTCACGCCCGTCCCACCGACGCCGAGATGTTTCACTACGGGTGGGCGCGTCCCGCGAAAGCGATCAAAGAAAAGCTCGAGATCTCCAAGACGATCTACCCCTGGGGCGGTAACCGCTTCGACAGAGAACAGGAGCGCGGGTTTCTCGAGTGGATTCCGCTGCTGCGCGAGTTCACCGGCACCCATCCCGCCGCGGCGCGCGATTGGATCGCCGAGCGCAGCCACGATCCCGAGCGCGTGGTGGGGCCCGCCCACTTCAAGCCCGAGCACATTCGCTATTACATCTCTGATTGGATCGAGCAATTCACCGGCGCCCGCGTCTTCGAATTTCGGAACTACGAGGTCGTGTAGATAACAGCCGTCCGGGCCTTGTTGTGGCGCGGATTGATCGCATGCGCCAGCCGGTCCGCGAGACTCGGCGTGATGACCGTGAGTAACGTGAGATGGCGATGCAACGCGCCCGCGAGGAACACGCGGTCGGCTTCCGGCGAGTCGCTGTAGAGAATCACGTAGTTGATCGGCAATCCCTTCGCCGTGTCCTGCACGTCTTGTCCTTGTCCCACCACGACCAGCGGTGGCTGCGGTTTCCCCAGGTAGTACTCCGGTACGTGGAACGTCTGGTTGTATTGCGCGACCAGCACGCCGGTGGCGTCATGGCGGCGATACACGAACAGCAGCGGCTCGACCCGATCCTTCTTGGTAAAGCTGAACGTCAACACCACGAGTAAGCCCGAGTTCACGATCCAGAAGTACCACCACATCCCGTGGTACGCGGCGGCGATGCGCCGGGCGAGCCACGGCAGCCCCGCGACGATCAGGATGAACAGCCCCGGGAGAATCGGCAGCAGGAACCGCTCCTGCTTGTTTGCGATCAGGCTGTGGCTCACGAGGAACACGAGCGTCGCGATACCGAGGAGAGGGAACTGGCGACCGCCCTTGGCTGCGGCGGCAAGGAGCAGAATCGAAGCGGGAGGAATCAGCGCGGCGAGGAGCGTCAGGACATAATGCCATGGCGGGTTGCTGGGATATCCGTCCGCTTCGACCGCCATCCGCTCCGGATGCAACATTGGGCCCAGCCGGTGGATGAACGAATACCACCACTGATGATTGACGACGGCGTTGCTGTAGCCCTGGAGCACCAACACGAGCGCGAGGCCGCCCAGGAACGCGAGCTTGGCCCGTGGGGCGACCGGCGGCCGCCGCAGCAGCACCAGCACCACGAACGCGCCGACGAACCCAATGAGCGGAAAGCGCAGTATGAGCGCTGTTCCGAGCGCCGCACCAGCCAGCGCGCCCCACCCCGAGACGGCCGACGGCTGATGGCTGTCTTCAGTGCGCTGCCACCACCAGCACGCCGCGAGCAACGGCACCTGGCACACCGACTCTTCGAGCTGGTGCACGGCGGTCACAGGCATCGCGAAAAACGCGGTCGCGAGCAGGCCACCAAGCATGGCGCTCTCGCGCCCCAGCGACCGTTCGAGCAGGCGATACACGAAGTAGACGACCAAGAGGGAGTATGCGGCTTGGACCAGCCGGACGAACAGCATCTCGACGCCGGGATCGTGAATCCCAATGCCGCGCGTCACGGTCATGATCGCGGCGATAACACCGGGCAAGAGCGCCGAGCGCGCGTACGTCGCCGGCAGGCCGATGCCGCTGGCGATCTGGTCCGCGGCACCCACGACGACATGATGGTCGTCGCTCGCGAGGAATCCGCCGCTGAAGACCGCGGCGAGCAGTCTCAGCAGCGCCCCGATGATGAGGACGCGGAGCAGCGTCCGGTCTACTCGAGCTCGCCCGACTTCAGAACGTTCTGGTAGATCCGTACGTAGTTCTCCGCCATCACCAGATGCGTGAACTGCCGCTCCGCCCGCTCTCGGCACGCTCTGGGGTCGAGCGTCGTGACTTTGTCGCCCGCGAGGATCAGCTCGTCGAGCGTATCGCGCAACACGCCCACCGCGGGCGTGACGATCTCGGGCAGGGCGCCGCGCCTCGTACCGAGCACGGGTGTGCCGGAGAACAGCGCCTCGATCGTCGGCAGGCCAAACGGTTCGTCCCACTGCGCCGGCATCCACAGGCAGCGCGCCCGCGCGAGCAACACCGCCTTACGCTTGCCGTCGACTTCGCCGACGTACTTCACCGCGCCCGTGAAGCTCGGCCGCCAACCGCCCGCGATGATCAGCTGGCGGCCGGTGCGCTTCGCCGCGTCCACGGCCCATTGATAGCCGCGGTCGCTGTGCAGTCTGCCCAGGAACAAGTCCCACTGCTCTTTGCGGCGGCGGAAGATGTATTCGGCGGGGTCGAGCCCGTTGTAGACGTAGATCGTACTGCCGTGGCGTTTGGCGTGATCGCGCGAGAGGAAGATTGTGTGCGGCGGAATGGGAGTGTCGGGTTTCCAGTTGCTATGCAGCGTCTGAACAAAGGGGATGCCGCTCGGTCCCTGCTTCAGCGGAAAGTGCGCGTGGAGGATGTCGGCGCCGTCGGGAATGAATCGTTTGAAATCGACGCCGGAATCTTTGAACAATCGGGGAGGGACCTCTACGATCTTCGCCGCTTCGGCGACCTTGGTCCCTGGCTGCGCGAGAATCGTAACGCGGTGGCCGAGCGCCGCGAGCCCGCGAACCAGCGCGACGACGACGCGCTGCGGTCCGCCGTAGCCTTCGACCGGGAGCCGGTGATGGGATGCCACCACGACGTGCATCGAAGTCCCAGTATAACTAGCTTCGGCAGATGTCGGAGAGTCCCACGCGTCTAACAATTCTGCAGCTCACGCATCAGGGTGAGGGCGCCGGCTCGACACAATCAATTTTTAGTCTGAGCCGGGAGCTGGCCCAGCGCGGTCACCGGATACTCGTCGGCTGTCCCGCCGGCACACTGCTCGCTCGCAACGTCGCCGCCACTCCGCCGCTCGAACACGTCCCGCTCGACTTCTCTCACTTCCGCAACGTGGCAAACACAATCGCCGCCGTGATCGCCGGCAGCCGGGTGACCGTGGTCAACAGTCACGCGACCGGCGACCGACGGGCGCTCACATGGCTGCGGTGGCGCCGCCGGCTACCACAACCGTTCGTTGTGACGCGACGGACGATGCCGCTCACGTTGCCGCCCGAGCTGATCGCCGTCGGACTCACGGCCGACCGCACCATCGCCGTCAGCACGGCGGTTGCGCGCGCGCTGCGCTGGCGCCTGCATCCCCGCGGCCGGCTGCGCGTCGTTCCGAACGGCATCGACCTGGGACGCGTCGAGGCACCGCCGTCGTCGCAAGAGCTGGAGCTCGCCCGGGCGACGCTCGGCGACTCCGGGCGGCCGGTTGTCGCCGTCGTGGCGCGCCGCAAGGACCAGCAGATCCTGTTGCGCGCGCTGCCGGCGCTCGAGCGTCCCGTGACCGTCGCCTTCGTCGGGATCGGGCCCGATGAGGAGCTCGCCGCCGCGCAGGCGGCGGTGCCCGCGCGGCATCGGGTGGTGTTCGTGCCGTTCACGGAACGGCCGCTCGCGTTTTACCGCTTGGCGACGATCGCCGCGCTGCCCTCGCGGATCGAGGGTCTGTCGCAGGCGCTGCTCGAGGCGATGTCGCTCGGCGTCCCCGTGATCGCATCGGCGGCGGGCGGCAATCCGGAGTTGGTGCGCCCGGGTGAGACCGGGCTGCTCGTCCCCCCGCTCGATCCCGTGGCGTGGACTGGCGCCCTCGACCGGATGCTCGGCGACGACGAATTCCGGACGCGTGTCGCGCGCGCCGGCAAGGCTCTCGCGCGAAGCGAGTTCACAATGTCGCGTACCGCGGACCGGACGGAGGTCGTCTACCGCGAAGCCATCGCCTCTCGTTAACATTCGGGACATGCCGTCCCGAGCGCCCCTCACCGTCGTCATCCCCACGCTCAACGAAGCGAGTCAAATTGCCGACTGCGTCCGCGGACTGTCGTGGGCCGGCGAGGTGATCGTCGTGGACGCGGGATCGCAGGACGGCACGGCGACGGCCGCGGCGGCGGCAGGGGCGCGCGTGCTCGATGGCATCGCACCGGGCATCGCCGCACAGCGCAACGCCGGCGTCGCCGCCGCGAACAACGAATGGGTCTTTGCGTTGGACGCCGACGAGCGCATCGGACGCGAGCTAGCGGCGGAATTGGCGCAGGTGGTCGGAGCGCCGCAGCACGAGGCGTATCGCGTGAAGCGGCGCAATGTCTTTCATGGCCATGTGTTGCGCCGCGGGCACTGGGGCCGCGACTGGGTCGTGCGGTTGTTTCGCCGCGGCAGACGATTCGGCGGCAAGATCGCACATCCCGGCCTGGAAATCCCCCAAAGCGAGCAGGGTGAGCTCACCAACGAGCTGGACCATACGCCCTACAAGGACCTGGGACATCACTTGGACAAGATCATCGCCTACAGCCGGATGAGCGCGGCCGACCTCGCCGCCAGGGGGCGGCGCGCCTCATTTAGCGATGTGGCGCTGCGGCCGGCCTTCCGGTTTTGGCGTGATTATGTCCTCCACGGCAGCATCCTGGACGGACGGCTCGGTGTGATTCACGCTGGGATGAGTGCGGCGTCGGTGTTCTTTAAGTATGCTTTCTTGTGGGAACGACAGCGCCGTGGCTAAGACTTTCCTCCTGACCGGCGAATTTCCGCCGATGCAGACCGGCATCGCCCGGATGATGGGCGAGGTCACCCGCCGGTATCCGCGTGGCGAGCTGCTCGTTTCCACCGGCCAGCATCGCGACTCGCAGGACTCCGACGTGGGCTTCAGCGGCGCGGTCGTGGACCGGTTACCGGTGCCGAGCAAAGCGCTGCGCAACCTCGCCGGCCTGCTGTTCTGGTCGCGCCGCGCCGCCACGCTCGCGCGCCACCACAAGCCGCGGTTCGCGTGGTGCGATTCCATCCGGCCTTGCACCTACCCGGCGAAATGGATGCACGAGCGCGTCGGCACGAAGTACGGCGTGTTCGTCCACGGCGGCGATCTGCTCAAGGAGCTGCACGCGATCCATCATTCACGCTTCGCGCGCAAGACGGCGAAGGCACTGCTGGGATCAGCAGTTGCCGTCGTCGCCAACAGCCAATGGACGCGCGAGCAGGCGCAGAAGGTGCTCCGCGAGCTGGGACTCGACCCGCTCGCGGAAAGCGTCCGCGTCGTCCCGCTCGGGACCGACCCGGAGCAGTTTCGGCCAGGGATCGACACGCGCGCGGTGCGGACGCGTTACGGCGTGAACGGCGACGCGGCCTGGGTGTTGACCGTCGCGCGGCTCGAGCCCTACAAGGGCGTGGACATGGCGTTACGTGCGGTGGCGCAGTGCCGTCACGACGGCGTGGACGTGAACTATTTGGTCGTGGGCAGCGGCAAGAAGCGGAAAGAGTATCAACGCCTCGCCGAGGATCTTCGCATTGCCGACCACGTGCGGTTTGTGGGCAATGTCCCGGAGGCGGAGCTGCCGGCGGTGTTCAACATCGCGAACGCCTACGTCGGTGTGTCGCGCCGCGCGGACGGATCGCGCGTCGAGGGGTTCGGCGTCGCGCTCGCGGAAGCGAGCGCATGCGGGCTGCCCGTGATCGCCGGGCAATCGGGTGGGCTGGCCGAAGCGGTGCACGACGGCGAAACGGGGCTGGTGGTGAATCCCGACGACGCCGAAGCGGTCGCCACGGCGCTCAAGCGCCTCCTCGGCGATCAGTTGCTGGCGCGCCGGCTCGGCCAGGCGGGCCGTAAGGCGATCGAGACCTACTACAACTGGGACCGTGTGATCCGCGACCTGCGGGACATCGAATCACAAGTCTCCTCCTAGCGTTCAATTTTCCGCCGCACGGCGGCGGCATCGCCCGCATGATGGGCGAGATGGCGCTCCGGTATCCGCAAAACACGCTCATGGTTTCGACGGGCGCCTACGAAGGCAGCGCCGCGAGCGACGCGCGCTTTCCGCAACCGATCGATCGGATCGGCATTCGCGCAACGCGCTTGCGCACCGTGCAGGGACTCGCGCTGTGGACGTGGCGCGCGGGGGCGCTCGCGAAACGATGGCGTCCGGGATTCACCTGGTGTGGTGAGCTGAAGCCGGCCGGATACCCGGCGCGTTGGCTCGCCGCGCGACACGGCGTGCCGTACGGCGTGATCGTGTACGGCACCGAGCTGCTCCTGATCCAGGAAAAGATCCGGCGCAGCCGTTTCAAGCGCGGGACGGCCGGCAGCATCCTCGGGAACGCGCGCGTGTTGGTCGCGATCAGCGACTGGACGGCGGATTTGGCGCGCGAAGTACTGGCTATGGTTGACCTCGAGGTGCCCCCCCCGGTCGAAAAGGTGCGGCTCGGCACGACACCGTCTCAGTTCCGTCCCGGCGTCGATCCGAGCGCGGTGCGCGCGAAGTACGGGTTGCACGGCGGTCCGTGGTTGCTGACGGTGGCGCGTCTCCAAAGGCACAAGGGCATCGACACCGTGATGAAGGCGCTGCCGGCAATCCGCGCCGGGCATCCCAACGCCCGGTACGCGGTCGCGGGGACCGGCGAGCTGCTGCCGTTCGAGCGACTGGCGCAGGAGCTCGGCCTGGGCGAGACGGTGCGGTTTCTCGGTGCGGTACCCGACGCCGAGCTGCCCGCGCTGTACAACGCGGCGGATCTCTATGTGGGCGTGTCGCGCCGCGTCGAGCTGCTGGCGGAAGGGTTCGGGATTTCGCTGGTCGAGGCGGCGGCGTGTGGTCTGGCCGTCGTCGGAGGACGATCGGGTGGCGTGCCGGACGCGGTGCGGGATGGCGAGACGGGAGTGCTGGTGGATCCCGACGATCCCGCCGCGGTCGCGGCGGCAATCAATGAGCTGCTGGCAAATCCGGATCGCCGAAGGCAGCTCGGCGCGGCGGGGCGGCGCGCCGTGGAGAGCTACTACAACTGGGATCGTGTGGCGAGAGAACTGATGGAGATAGATCAGCGATACAGGTCGACACGCTGAAGCGTGCGCCCGGTGTGACACTGCGCTTCAAGCGCAGTGATTCACGGGGGCCCACTCTTCAGAGTGGGAAATCACCCCGACCGCCGCATCACATTCGCTTGATCGGCGGGCCGCGCGATAATCGCGTACGTCGGGCAGTGCCGGATGTAGGCGCCGTCCATCGGCGACCACTCCTGATCCGGCTGTGTCACGACCGCCTTTCGCTCCGAGTCGAGCACGAACATCCCCTGCGGCCCATGGACCAGACAGCTGCCGCAGCCGATGCAGCGCTCGCGCTCCACCCGCACCATCACGCGTCGCTTCGGATAGATGCCGACATCGCCCGGCTCGGGCCAGTCGTCGGCATGATCGAGCGCCGCGGCCGTCGCGCGATGGCCTTCCTCGACTTCTTCGCGGAGATGATCGAACGAGAACATGGTGACGTGCTCGACGCGCGGCTGGATATAGTAGACCGGCGGCGTCGTCCAGGTGCGCACGCGCTGCTCGAGCAGCGTCGTCATCAAGATCTCGGTCGCGCGCGCGAACACACCCGCGAAGCCCTCGTCCTGGGCGTCTGCCGTGAGCACGCTGGACGCCGACACGTCCACCGCCACGATCAGCTCGGGACCAAGCGCGCGCGCCGCGTCGAACGGGACGTTGGAGACCACGGCGCCGTCCACGTAGAAGCGGCCGCCGATCTCGTGCGGCGGGAAGTATCCCGGGAGGGCGCAGGACGCGAAGACCGCGTCGGCGACGCGAATATCGTCGAGCCCGGGCAGACCCCAGAAGACCTGCATCCCCGAGTTCAGGTCCACGGTGTTGACGACCACGGGAGGGTCGAGCTGCTGGAAGGTGAGATCGCCGCAGGTGCGGGCGATGAGCTGCTCGAGCGGCTCGCGCCGGAACAGGGCGGGCGAGCGCATGCGCTTGAACGCCATATCCGCATGGGCGACCGCGAACACTTCCTTGCGCTTCAGGGTGAGCGCGATCTCGCGCAGCTTGGCGATCCCCATGCCGCCCGCCCAGGCGGCCCCGACGAGCGCGCCCACGCTCGACCCGATGATGCGGGTCGGCCGGTGGCCGCGCTCGAGCAGCGCCTGGAGCACGCCCACGTGGGCGAGCCCCTTCATCCCGCCGCCGCCCAGCACGAGGGTGAACGGTGTATCCTTTTTCACTGCGCTATCCGCTTGCCCGGGGGGTTGAGTCCCGAGTAACGTAGTCGACACCCCCATGGCGGCGCCACTCTTTTGGACACGACTCGCCCGTGATCCCTGGGCCCGCTTCGGTCTGGGCCTCGTCGGGATCCTCGCGCTGCTGGCGTTGCTCGCCCCATGGCTCGCTCCTGGTGATCCGTTCCGCGGTGATCTCGCTGCAAGTTTGCATCCACCCTCGGGCGCCTTTTTGCTCGGCAGCGACGCGCAAGGCCGCGACGTGCTGTCGCGCGTGCTTTACGGCGCCCGCCTGTCCCTTGCCGTCGGCCTGATCAGTCAGAGCATCGCGCTGGCGCTGGGCGTGACGTTAGGACTCGTGTCGGGTTACTACGGCCGCTGGATGGACGGCGTGATCATGCGCATCGCCGACGTGACGCTCGCATTTCCGTCCCTGTTGCTCTTGATCGCCATCGCCGCCGCCGTGAAGCCGTCGTTGCCGGTCGTGTTCGTCGTCATCGGCATCGTCGGATGGGCGGGGATGGCGCGGATCGTCCGCGGCCAGGTCTTGCTCGCCCGTGGGCTCGAGTACGTGCAGGCGGCGCGCGCGCTCGGCGCATCCGATGCGCGCATCATCGCCCGGCATCTCCTGCCCAACGTGATCGCACCCGTGATTGTTGCGGCGACGCTCGGTATCGGCGGCGCGATCATGGCCGAAGCGGCGCTGTCGTTCATCGGGCTCGGCGCGCAGCCCCCGACGCCGTCGTGGGGCGCGATGGTCGCCGAGGGCCGGGACCTGTTGCGCGTCGCGCCGTGGGTATCGATCGCGCCCGGCGTCGCGATCGGCCTCGCGGTGCTCGGCCTCAATCTGCTGGGCGATGGGCTGCGCGACGCGCTGGACGTGCGCGCATTCGGACGCGTCGCGTGACCGAAATCGCTTACCACCCGACGCACGTGCGCGCGCTGCGCGAGACGTTCAAGGCGCTCCGCACGTCGGAGTTCCCCTGGACCGCCGATACGACCTATCTGAATAACGCCTCCATCGGTCCCATCCCGGAGCGCACGCGGCGAGCGCTCGATGAGTTCACCGCGAAACGCACCGCCCCGCATCTGTTGCCCGATCGTGAGCTGTTCGCCGGCCTGGCCGCCGCCCGGCTCGGGATCGCGCAGCTGATCAATGCCGACCCGTCGGAGATCGCCCTCGCCACCAACACCGGTTTCGGTTTGAACCTCGCGGCGCGCGCCCTGCCCCTGAAACCGGGTGACGTCGTGCTGCTCTCCGACAAGGAATTCCCGGCGAACGTCTATCCATGGCTGATGCTGCGGGATCAGGGGATCACGGTGGAGATGGCGCGCTGTCGTCCCGAAGGGTGGCCCGACGAAGAGTATCTGCTGCAGCGGCTGCGCGATCCCAAAGTGCGCGTGCTCGCGATGTCGTTCGTGCAGTTCTCCAACGGCTATCGCGCCGATCTGCAGAAATTGAGCACCGCCTGCCGTGCGAACGGAACCTATCTCGTGGTGGACGGCATTCAGGGCATCGGGAACTCCGTGCTCGACGTGACCGAGACACCGATCGACATCCTCGCCTGCGGTGGCCAGAAGTGGCTGCTGTCGCCGTGGGGCTCAGGATTCGTCTATGTGCGCAAGGAGCTGGTGCCGATGCTCGAGCCCGCGATCACGAGTTGGATGGCGTTCGAGGGTACCGACGACTTCTCGCGGCTCACCGAGTACAACCCGACGTTCCGCTCCGACGCCCGCCGCTTTGAAATGATCACGCTGCCCTACCAGGATTTCGTCGGGATGACGACGTCGCTCGGCTTATTGCTGGAGATCGGGGTGCG
>WNGA01015907.1_pt1 | contig 17186 bp, 27 predicted proteins | sample 5400061 | NCBI WGS metagenome assembly WNGA01 (sample SAMN13153366, study PRJNA577476) | soil metagenome | isolation source: 100 cm soil or saprolite under grassland replicate 2 | place: USA:California | collected 2016-06-15 | reverse complement strand
TCCAGTCGGCGATCGGCTCGGCGTGTACCGCCGCCGAGTTGGTTAGGACGAGGCCGGCCGCGGCAAGGTGCGGCAGGCTCGCGCCCACACCGGCCGTGCCGGAGTGCGCCCACTTGAGCGTCCCCTGCCCGGCCGCTACCACGCCCGGTGGGACGCCGTAGCCGATGTAGATCTCGGCGCCGCGGGCGGCCACCACCGCCTCCGGGGTCCCCGAGCCGCCGTCCCCGTCCGAGGTGGCGGGGGCCTGGACCAGGACGACCTCCCAGCCGGGGCCTAGGGCGTCGCGAATCGCCTGCGCGGCCGCCAGGGGGATCCGCCAGGCGGCGAGGGGCGACATCAAATCGACGACGATCCGCCGGCGGGGCGTCACTCGCCGGTGGACACGGTCCGCACGCCGGGCTGATGGAGCAGCGCCACCATCACCTCGTCATGGAGCCGCTTGGGCCCTACCAGCGTGAAGTCGATCACGAGGTCCACGTTCTCGCGACGACTCGCCTGCCGTTCGATCTCGAGTCCCGTCCGGCGCACGACGGCTTCGAGCTCGTCCAACACGGTGGGGTCCGGGTGGGCATGCACCGACAGCGTGCTGCGGGTGGATTGCCGCGCGACCAGCCGCTCGACGCGCCCCAGTCCCCGCAGCACCACCAGGACGAGCAGCGTGGTGCCGGCCGCTTCCCAGTAGAACGTCGCGCCGAGGGCGACCCCGATGGCCGCGACGACCCAAATCGTGGCGGCGCTCGTGAGACCGACGACCGCGCCGCGCGCGTGCAGGATCGTACCCGCGCCGATGAACCCCACGCCGGTCACGATCTGCGCGGCGATGCGCGTCGGGTCGGCGGTCCCGGCGGCCATCGTGATCGAGAGCTTCGTGTAGAGCGCCGAGCCGATGCAGATGAGGATGTTCGTCCGCAGACCGGCCGGTTTCCCGCCGAGCTCGCGCTCGAGACCGATGGCGCCTCCGAACAGCGTCGCGAGACACAGCTGGAGGAACAGCTCCAGGCGGAACATCTCCACGATCCGCGCCGCGAAGGGCAGCATCAGGCCCCCCCTCCCTCGACGCCTTCGAGCAACCCCATCCGGCGGCGCACCTGGGTCATGGTGCGGCGCGCGATGGCGCGCGCCTTGACCGCGCCGCTCCGGAGCAGGTCCGTCACCTTGCGCGGCTCCGCCTGGAGCCCATGTGCCCGCTCGCGGATGGGGGTGAGCGCGGCTATCATATTGTCCGCCAGCACCCGCTTGCAGTCGAGGCAACCCCACCCGGCGGTGCGGCAGTTGTGCGCCACCAGCTTGAGCGTGTCCGGCGGCGAGAAGCCCTGGTGTATGGTGAAGATGTTGCAGATGTCGGGGTTGCCCGGGTCCTTCCGCGTGACGCGCGCCGGGTCGGTGGCCGCGGGCTTGAGCTTCTCCCAGATGGTCTCGGGCGAATCGAAGAGGGCGATCGTGTTGCCGAGGCTCTTCGACATCTTGGCCTGGCCGTCGAGCCCGAGGACGCGCCTCGCGGTCGACAGCAGTGCTTGCGGCTCGGCGAATGAGAACCCGTTCGCGAACCGCGTGTTCCAGCGGCGCGCGATCTCCCGCATCAGCTCGAGGTGCTGAAGCTGGTCTTCGCCCACCGGCACGAGGGTTGCCTCGTACAGCAGCACGTCGGCCGCCTGGAGCACGGGATAGTTCAGGAGCCCTGCCGGCACGCTCTCCTGGCGCTGCGCCTTGTCCTTGAACTGGGTCTGTCGCTCGAGCTCGCCCAGGGGCGTGACGGTGTTCAGGACCCAGTAGAGTTCCGTGTGCTCGGGGACGTGCGATTGCACGAAGACGATGGCCCGCGCCGGATCGATGCCGGACGCGAACAGCCCGATCGCCATGTCGATCGTGCGCTGGGCCAGGGTCGCCGCGTCGTAGGGCTGCGTGATGGCGTGCAGATCCACGACGCAGAACAGACAGTCGTGTTGGTGCTGCAGCTTGACCCAGTTCTGGACCGCGCCGAGGTAATTGCCGATGTGCAGCTCGCCCGAAGGCTGGATGCCGGAGAAGACGCGCGCCATGGGCTCACAACCTACGACGGCGGAGGTCGGCGCCGCAAGGTGCGAGAACTCAAAGACTTAGTCGATGTCGCCAAACACGCCGCGGAGCGCGCCGCGCGCTTCCTCGGCAGCACCACGCCCGCGAGCAGCCGGGACTGGATTGAAAAAAGCCGCCACGATTTCGTGACCGAAGCGGACCGGCAGGCCGAGGCGCTGATCGCCGAGACCTTGATGCACGCGGTGCCGGAGTCGCGTGTGGTGGGCGAAGAGCTCTCGCCGGCGGTCCCGCGTGTGGGCGACGTGGTGTGGATCGTGGACCCGCTCGACGGCACGACCAACTTCCTGCACGGCTACCCGCAGTACGCGGTGTCGATCGGGGCGTTGGTGGGAGGAACGCCGAGCCTCGGCGTGGTGCACGACGTCACTCGGAATCTGGTGTACTGGGGCGCGAGCGGACTCGGCGCCTGGGTGGGCGAGCGGCGGCTCCACGTCTCGGGGCTCACCGAGCCACGACAGGCCCTCGTCGGTACCGGGCTCCCGTTCAAGAATCTCCCGCTGCTGCGACGCTACCTCGATCAGTTCACCGCCGTGATGGGAGCCACGAGCGGTATCCGGCGCGCGGGCGCGGCGGCGCTCGATCTCGTCGACGTGGCGGCCGGTCGCCTCGATTGCTTCTGGGAGCTGACGCTCGCTCCGTGGGACGTGGCCGCCGGCGTCGTGCTCGTCCGCGAGGCGGGTGGCGTGGTGACGACGCTCGACGGCTCGCCCGACGTGTTGCAGCACGGCTCCATAGTCGCCGGAAATCCGGCGCTGCACAAATGGCTCATGGACCTGTTGAGGAGCGCGTGAGATTGCGGATTGCGGATTGTCGATTGCGGATTGGACGACCGTCCCTTCGATTCCGCAATCCCAAATCCGCAATCCACAATCCCTTGTTGAGGTGACCGATGGCGACACCGTTGGTCGAATGCGTGCCGAATTTTTCGGAGGGCCGCAACGCCGCGACCATCGACGCCCTCCGCACGGCGCTCACCAGCGTTCCCGGCGTCCGGCTGCTCGACGTCCAGGCCGACGCGGCCCACAACCGCTCCGTGTTCACGTTCGTGGCGCCGCCCGACGCGAGCGTCGAAGCGGCGCTCGCTGCGATGCGGGTCGCGACCGAGCGCATCGATCTCTCGCGCCACACCGGCGAGCATCCCCGGATGGGTGCGACCGACGTCGTGCCGTTCGTGCCGGTGCGCGACGCGACGATGGACGATTGCGTCGCGCTCGCCCGCCGCCTCGCCCAACGTGCCGCCACCGAGCTCCAGATCCCGATCTTTCTCTACGCGAAGGCGGCCACCCGCCCCGAGCGGGAGCGCCTGCCCGACATCCGGAAGGGCGAGTTTGAAGCCCTGCGGGATCGCATCGGGAAGGATCCGGCCGCCGATCCCGATGTCGGACCCCGGCGGATTCACCCCACCGCCGGTGCGACCGCGATCGGCGCGCGGCCGTTCCTTGTCGCGTTCAACATCTACCTCGACACGAGCGACCTGACGATCGCCAAGGATATCGCGAAGCGGATCCGCACGTCGAGCGGCGGGCTCCCGGCCGTGCAGGCCTCGGGGTTCGAGGTCGAGGGGAAAGCTCAGGTGTCGATGAACCTGCTCGACATCGACACGACGTCCCCGGCGACGGTGTTCGCGGCCGTCGAATCGGCGGCTCGGCAGCGCGGGGTGGGGATCCTGAAGAGCGAAGTGGTGGGGCTCGTCCCGGAGCGCGCGATCCTCGGTGCGGGGGCGGCCTCCCTGAAGCTCCCCGATCCCGAGGCCCACCTGCTCGAGCCGAAGATCAGGGCTGCCGAGGGGCCGACCCTGGACGGCTGGCTCGACGACCTGGCGGGCGGCGCGCCGGTGCCCGGCGGCGGGAGCGCGGCGGCACTGGCGGGCGCGCTCGCCGGCGCGCTGGTCGCCATGGTGGCGCGGCTCACGATCGGGCGGAAGGCCTATGCCGGCGTCCAGCAGCGCGTGGCGGAGATCCTGGCCGAAGCGGATGCCCTCCGCGCCCAGCTACGCCGCCTCGTGGACGACGACGCCGCCGCGTACGCGAAGGTCAGCGCGGCCTACCGGCTCCCGAAGGACGACCCCCGCCGGGCCCGTGCGGCGGACGAGGCGCTCGTCGGGGCGGCACAGACGCCGCTCGCGATGGCCCGCGGTGCCGCGCGGCTGCTCGCGCTCGCGAAGGAGATCGGGACGATCGGTAACCGGAACGCGCAGTCCGACGCTCGGGTCGGCGAGGCGCTGGCCAGCGCGGCGCTCGCGGGGGCGGTGGAGAACGTCAGGGTGAACGTGGCGTCGCTCTCGGAACCGGGGCTCGGGAAGTCGCTGCTCCATGAGGCGGAGGGACTGGCGCGGACCATCAGTCCGCCGTCGTGAGCACCCGCGGCGGCCCGCCGCTGTCGAGAATGGCCACCGTATGCTCGAAGTGAGCGGACAGCGACCCATCTTCGGTCACCACCGTCCACTTGTCGTCCAGGGTGCGGATATCGGCGCCGCCGACGTTCACCATCGGCTCGATGGCGAGCGTCATGCCGGGCATGAGCCGGGGGCCGCGTTTGGGCTTGCCGTAGTTCGGCACCTGCGGGTCCTCGTGGAACGCCGAGCCGATGCCGTGCCCGACCAGCTCCCGCACCACCGAGTAGCCCGCTCCCTCCGCCACCTCCTGCACGGCGTGGCCGATGTCCCCCACGTGGTTGCCGGCCCGTGCCTGGGCAACGCCCGCCGCCAGGGCCTCCTGGGTGACCGCGAGCAACCGCTCCACCTGGGGGCTCACCTTCCCGACGGGGAAGGTGGCAGCGGAGTCCGCGTGCAGGCCGTGCAGCCACACGCCGACATCCACGCTCAGGAGGTCCCCTTCCTGGAGGACGCGGCGCGACGACGGGATCCCGTGAACGACCTCCTGGTTGATCGATGTGCACAGGGTGGCGGGAAAGTCGTACAGTCCCTTGAACGAGGGGCGAGCGCCGGGGTGTGAGCGGATGAAGTCCTCCGCGGCGCGGTCGAGCTGCTCGGTCGAAACGCCGGGGCGCACGTGACGCGCGACCAGGGCCAGGGTCTCCGCCACGATGCGGCCGGCGGCGGCCATCGTCTCGATCTCGCGCGGCGACTTGATGGTGATCATCGCCCGATGATGCGCTGGATCTCGGTCGCGATCTCGTCCACGGTGCCGGTGCCGGGCACGCGGCGCACGATGCCGCGTTGCGCGAAGTGCGCGATCAGCGGGGCGGTGTCGCGCTGGTACACCTGGAGCCGGGTCTTGATGGCGTCCGCGGTGTCGTCAGACCGGCCTTCCTGCGCCGCCCGGCTCGTCATACGGCGAACCACCTCTTCCTCGGGCACGTCGAGCAACAGGATGTGGTTCAAGCGCTGGCCGCGCTCCGCGAGGGTGCGATCCACGAGCTCGGCCTGCGCCGCGGTGCGGGGGAAGCCATCGAGCACCGCGCCCTGGTGCGCCTCGGGCTTCGCGAGCTCTTCGTTGATCAGGGAGAGAATGACGGCGTCGGGAACGAGTTTTCCATCGTTCATGAACTTCTTGGCCTCGCGACCGAGCGGCGTACCAGCATGCACAGCGGCGCGGAGGATGTCGCCCGTCGTGATCTTTGGCAGCCCGAGCCGCTCCGCGAGGATCTTGCCCTGTGTGCCCTTTCCCGAGCCCGGCGCGCCTAAGAGGAGGATGAACACCGCACGCCTACATGTACCGCTGACGGCCGCGGAACTTGACGCGCCCTTCCTTCATGAACCCATCGTAATGTCGCAACAGCAGGTGCTGCTGCACCTGCGTGACGGTGTCGAGCGCGACACCCACCACGATGAGCAGCGCCGTGCCGCCGAAGCCGAACGGCATGTTGAAGGTGTTCGACACCACGATCGGCAGCATGGCCACGACCGTGAGGAAGATGGCACCGGGGAACGTGATGCGTGACAGCACGTCGTCGATGTAGTCCGCCGTGGCGGCGCCGGGCTTCACGCCGGGGATGAAGCCGCCCTGCTTCTTCAGGTTCTCCGCCAGGTCCACGGGGTTGAAGATGATCGACGTGTAGAAATACGCGAAGAAAATGATCAGCAGCGCGCTCGTGATCAGGTACACCGGCGACGTGACGCTGAAGTACTCGGCGAGGTGCTTCAGGGTCTGATTGCCGCTGAAGGCGGCGATCGTCCCGGGGACGATGATGAGCGACTGGGCGAAGATGATGGGCATCACGTTCGCCGTGTTCAGGCGCAGCGGGATGAACGTCTTCTGGCCCTCGCGGATCCGACCTCGCCCCATCACCTTGCGCGGGATTTGAATCGGGATGCGCCGCGCCGCGACCGTGACCGCCACCGTACCGGCGACCACGAGCACCATGACCCCGAGCACGATGATGAGCTTCGGGAACGTGAGGCTGCGCGCCTGGAGCGCGTCGATGGTGCGGATCGTCTCGGGCCAGATCCGCTCCACGATCGAGAAGAAGATCAGGAGGCTCGCCCCGTTGCCGATGCCGCGCTCCGTGATCTGCTCGCCCAGCCACATGACGAACACCCCGCCGGTGGTGAGCGTGAGCACCGTCGTCATGCGGAAGAAGAATCCAGGACCGGCCACGGCGCCGGGGATCTGCTCGGTGAAGAGCGCGTACCCGTAGGCCTGGAACAGGCACAGCACGACGGTGAGGTAGCGCGTCCACTGCGTGAGCTTTTTCCGGCCCTCCTCGTCGCGCTGCATCTTCTCGACGACCGGGAACACGGGCGCGGCCAGCTGGAAGACGATGCTCGCCGAGATGTACGGCATGATGCCGAGCGCGAACACCGTCGCCCGGCCGAAGCTCCCGCCCGCGAACAGGTCGTACAGGCTGAACAGCGTGCCCTGACCCTGGTTCCGCAGGAAGTCGGCGAGGGCCTGGACGTTCACGCCGGGGGTCGCGATATGCGCCCCGATGCGGTACACGACTAGGCACAGGAGCGTGAAGAGGATCTTCTCCTTCAGCTCCGGAACTTTGAACAGGTTGGGCAGCCTGGGCGCGGTCATCGGGGCTCAGGTCATGATGGTGCCGCCCGCCTGCTCGATCTTCGAGCGGGCCGAGGCCGACACCGTCACACCCTTCACGCTGAACTTGCGCTCCACGTCACCCATGCCGAGCAGCTTGATGGGGCGGTCCGGCCGGCGTACCAGCCCGGCGCCGAACAGCGTCTCCGGCGTGACCTCGACGCCCGCGGCGAGCCGGCCGAGGTGCCGGACGTTGACCACCTGTGCCGGCTGCTTGAACGGGTTCGTGAAGCCGCGCTTCGGGATGCGGCGGATGAGCGGCATCTGCCCGCCCTCGAAGCCGGGACGCGTCTGCCCGCCCGCGCGCGCGGTCTGGCCCTTGCCGCCCCGCCCCGCCGTCTTGCCTATCCCTGACCCCGGCCCGCGCCCCTTGCGGATGCGCGCGCGGTGGGAGCCGGGGGGCCTTCGCAGGGTCGACAGCGTAATGGGCGGGAGCTCGGGCCGCGGCGCCTTCGCCCGCGGCTTCGCCTTTGGCCTCGCCCTCGGCTTCGTCTTCGCCTTCGCCTTCGGCTTCGCCATCGTCTATTCCCCTGCCGTTGCCTTTGCGGATGTCACCTCGACCAAGTGGCGCACCTGATACAACATGCCCCGGAGCGACGGGCGATCCTGCTTCACCACGACGTCCTGGTGGTGCTTCAAGCCCAGCGCTTCGAGCGTGCGCCGCTCGAACGCGGGCCGCCCGATCCCGGAACGGACCTGCAGGATCCGCAGCTCGCCTTTGCCGGCCGGCGGTAGCGGCCGGTCGCGGCCCGGCTTGCGCTTGCGGTATTTCCGTGTGGGCGGCTTCCTAGCCATGGACCGCTTCCTGGCGGGCCCGGTACGGGATGGCCTCGAGCTCGACGCCACGCTCCTTCGCGACACGCCGCGCCGTCGTGAGGTGCTGGAGCCCGTCCAGCGTGGCCCGGACCATGTTGTGCGGGTTCGTGGAGCCGAGACTCTTGGTGAGGATGTCGCGCACGCCGGCGCACTCGAGCACCGCACGCACCGGTCCGCCGGCGATGACGCCGGTCCCCGACGCGGCGGGCTTGAGGAGCACGCGCCCGGCGCCGTGGTGACCGATGATCTCGTGGGGGATGGTCGTGCCTGCGAGCGGGACCTCTACCAGGCGGCGGCGGGCGGCTTCGACGGCCTTGCGCACTGCCTCGCTCACCTCGTTCGCCTTGCCGGTGGCGATCCCGACGCGCCCCTGCCCGTCGCCCACCGCGACGAGCGCGTTGAAGCCGAAGCGCCGGCCGCCCTTCACGACCTTCGCGACCCGGTTGATGGAAATGACGTTCTCGACGAGCCCGTCGCCCTCGCGCTGCCGCTCGCTCGAGTCGCGCCGCTCCCCGCCCCGCCCCCGACCCCGGCCCCCCCGGCCCCGTCCGCGGCCTCCTCCACCGCCTCCACCGCCACCTCCACCACCTCCACTACCTCCACCACCCGGAGCCCCTGCCGGTCGCTCGTCGCGCGCCGCCTCGCCCCCCGCGTGCGCCGTCTCCGCCGGTTCGATTGTCCCCGGGCCTGACGGCCCGAGCGGTTGTTCGTTCGCCATTAGAGCTCCAATCCGCCTTTGCGGGCGCCCTCGGCCACCGCCTTCACGCGCCCGTGATACTGGTAGCCGCCGCGGTCGAACACGACCTTGGTGATCCCCTTCTCCTTGGCCTTGGCAGCGAGGAGCCGTCCCAGCCCGAAGCTCCTCGCGGTCTTGCCTTTGCCGTCGACCTGGAGGCCCTCGGAGGTGTCCGCCGCCCCCACGAGCGTGACGCCCCGCGCGTCGTCCACAATTTGCGCGTAAATGTGCTTGGAGGAGCGGAACACGACGAGGCGCGGCCGCTCCGCGCTGCCCGCCACCTTGCGGCGCACTCGCAGGTGCCGCCGGTAGCGGCGGTTGGCCTGCGTCCGCACCTTATGAATCGTTCGCATGGGTTATTTCGCCGCCTGGGCGGTCTTGCCAGCCTTGCGCCGGACCTGCTCGCCCACGTAGCGGATCCCCTTCCCCTTGTAGGGCTCGGGCGGCCGGATCGCGCGGATCTCCGCCGCCACCTGGCCCACGAGCTCCTTGTCCACGCCTTCGATCTTGACGAGGACGTTGTTGTCCACCGAGATCTTGATCCCCTGGGACGGCACCGGATGGGAGAAGCCGACGACGAGCTGCACCCCGAACGGTTTCGGTTCCGCCTTGTAACCCACGCCTTGGATCTCGAGCGCCTTCGCAAACCCCTTGGTGACGCCGTCCACCATGTTGGCGACGAGCGTGCGCGTGAGGCCGTGGAGCGCCTTGTGCCGGCTCTCGTCGGAGGGCCGTCGCACGATGATCGCTTCGCCCTCCACTGCCACGGCCAGCTCGGCGTGGACGAGCCGGCTGATCTCGCCCTTGGGGCCCTTCACGGTGATCCGCAGGCCGTCGAGCTGCGCGGTCACGCCCTTGGGGATGGGGACCGGCTTCCTGCCGATGCGCGACATGGGGACCGGCCTCCTTACCAGACCACCGCGAGCAGCTCGCCGCCCACACGGGCGGTGCGCGCTTCGCGGTCCGTCATGAGCCCCTGCGGCGTCGACAGGATCGCCATCCCGAGGCCGTTCTTGACGCGCGGGATCTCGCGCGCCTTGACGTAACGGCGCAGGCCCGGTGCGGATACGCGCTGCAGCTCGCGGATCACCGGGGCGTCGTTGTGATACTTGAGGTAGAGCCGCAGGAGCCCGTGACGCCCATCGTCCAGCACCTTGAAGTCCTGGACGTAGTGGTTGTCGCGGAGCAGCCGCGCGATCTCGACCTTCAGCTTCGACACCGGCATGTCGACCCGACGGTGCCCCGCCTGGCAGGCGTTGCGCACCCGGGTCAGCATGTCGGCGACGGGATCAATCACGCTCATCTCGCGTTCCGTCCTTTTACCAACTGGCTTTGCGCACGCCGGGAATTTCCCCGCGCAGCGCGAGCTCGCGGAAACAAATGCGGCACAGCCGGAACTTGCGGAGCGTGCCCCGGCTGCGGCCGCAGCGCTGGCACCGGTAGTAGCCCCGCACCTTGAACTTCGGCTTCCGCTTGACCTTCTCCATCCACGTCTTCTTCGCCATGACTCCCTCGTCTCCTAGGCGACGACCGCGACGGGGGCTTCGCCCCGGAAGGGCATCCCCAGCTCGCGCAGCAACGCCAGGGCCGTGTCGTCCCGCCCGGCGCTGGTCACGAACGTAATATCCATCCCGTGGATCTTCTCGACCTTGTCGTAGTCGATCTCCGGGAAGATCATCTGCTCCTTGATGCCGAGCGTGTAGTTCCCCCGGCCGTCGAAGCTGTCGGTCGGCAGCCCGCGGAAGTCGCGCATGCGCGGCAGCGCGATGCTGATGAACCGGTCCAGGAACTCGTACATCCGCGCCGCGCGCAACGTCACCGAGCAGCCGACCGGCATGCCCTCGCGCAGGTTGAAGTTGGCGATCGCCTTCTTGGCCCGCGTCACCACCGGCTGCTGGCCGGTGATGGCGCCGAGCTCGGCCGCGGCCGCCTCGAGCGCTTTCGGGTTCTTGGACGCGTCCCCCATCCCGACGTTGAGCACGATCTTCACGAGCTTCGGAATCTCGTGCGGGTTCGTGAGACCGAACTGCTGTGCCAGCTTGGGCCGCACCCGCTGCTCGTAGTAGTCGTGCAGGCGGGGCGGCGGCGCGGGCTCGGGCGGCGGGCCCTCGGGCTCGGCCGGAGCGACCGGCTTGCCCTCGGCCGGCTTCTTACCCTTCTGCTTCTCCTTCTGCTTCTCCTTCTGCTTCGGCTTGGGCGCCTCCGGGGTCTCCGTAGAGGCTGAGGGGGCCGGGGGGGCCACGTCGGCCGCCTTCGCCTCCTCTCCCCGGGGCATGGCCCCGGGGTGAGGGGTGCCCTCTTTCGGCTTTTGTTCCTTGGTATCCGCCATTGGGCTATTTCGCTTTCACACGCGGAATCGGCTGGCCGGACTTGACCGCGATCCGCTGCACCGTGCCATCCTTGTCCACGCGCCGCCGGACCCGCGTGGGATCCCCGGACTTGGGGTCGAGCAGCATGACCTTCGACGCCGCGATCGGCGCCGTCAGCTCGATGATGCCGCTCTCCTCGTTCGGGTTGGCGGCGCGTTTGTGCTTCTTCACGACATTCACGCCTTCCACCTCCACGCGGAATTCCTTGGGGAAGACGCGGAGCACTTTGCCTTCCTTCCCGCGATGCTCGCCCGAGATCACGCGCACCGTGTCGCCCTTGGCGATGTGCAGCTTGTGGCGCTCCGGCTCTCTGCGCTCGGCGCGTGTGCGGCTCTTCTTGTAGACCAGCGGCTTCATGTCAGATGACCTCCGGCGCGAGCGAGACGATCTTCATGAACCGCTTGTCGCGCAGCTCGCGCCCCACCGGTCCGAAGATGCGGGTCGCGCGGGGCTCGCCCTGGTCGGTAATGAGCACGGCGGCGTTCTCGTCGAAGCGGATGTAGGAGCCGTCCTTGCGTTTGGTCTCCTTGGCGGTGCGCACGATCACGGCCTTCACCACCTCGCCCTTCTTGATCTGGCCGGTGGGGATGGCGTCTTTGATCGTCACGACGACGATGTCGCCCAGCCCCGCGTAGCGACGCTTGGACCCGCCGAGCACGCGGATCACGAGCGCGCGCCGCGCGCCCGAGTTGTCCGCGATCTTGAGAATCGATTCCTGCTGCACCACGGTCCCCCCTCCCTAGTCCCGCGTCACTTCGCGCGCTCGACGATTTCGACCACGCGCCACCGTTTGGTCTTCGACAGCGGCCGGGTCTCGACGATCCGCACCGTGTCGCCCGCCTTGGCGCCCTTCTCGTCGTGCGCGGCAACCTGCTTGGTGCGGACGATCTGCTTGCCGTAGAACCCGTGCGCGAAGCGGCGCGTGAGCGAGACCGTCACGGTCTTCTGCATCTTGTCGCTCACCACCACGCCCGTCCGAACCTTGCGCCGCCCCCTCATGCCCGCTTCCTCTCTGCCAGAATGGTGTTGATCCGCGCGATCTCGCGGCGGATGGCTCGCAGCTGCAACGGGTTCTCGAGCGCCTCGGTGGCTCGCCGGAATCCCAGGCGGAACCGCTCCTCGGTCAGCACGGCGAGCTGCTGCTCCAGCTCCTCGGTCTTCAGCTCCCGCAGCGCCTCGGGCTTCTTCCGCGCCATGCCTAACGCTCCTCCCGCTTCACGAACTTCGACTTGATCGGCAGCTTGGCGGCCGCGAGCGCCAGCGCCTCGCGCGCCAGATTCTCGGCGATCCCCTCGAGCTCGAACATCACCCGGCCCGGCTTCACCACCGCCACCCATCCTTCGGGATTCCCCTTGCCCTTCCCCATGCGGGTCTCGGCCGGCTTCTTCGTGATCGGCTTGTCGGGGAACAGCCGGATCCACACCTTGCCGCCCCGCTTCATCTCGCGCGTGAGCGCCACGCGCGACGCCTCGATCTGGCGGTTCGAGATCCACCCCGGCTCGAGCGCCATCAGCCCGTAGTGGCCGAATGCGACCGTGTTACCGCGCGTGGCCATCCCCTTGGTGCGGCCCTTGAACCGCTTGCGGAACTTGACGCGCTTCGGTGCGAGCATTCCCTCAGACTCCCGTCGAGTACGTCCGGCCCGACAGCTCCTCGGTCATTTCGCGCGTGAAGATCCACACCTTCACGCCGATGGTGCCGTAGGTCGTCATGGCCGTCGACGTCGCGTAGTCGATGTCGGCGCGGAGCGTGTGCAGCGGCACCCGCCCTTCGTGGTAGCCCTCGGTGCGCGCGATCTCGGCGCCGCCCAGACGACCCGCCGTCTTGATCTTGATCCCCTGCGCCCCCATCCGCATCGCGCTCTGCACCGCGCGCTTCATGGCGCGCCGGAACGAGATGCGCTGCGTCAGCTGATGCGCCACGGAGTCCGCCACCAGCTGCGCGTCGAGCTCCGGCCGCTTGATCTCCTCGACGTTGATGCCCACTTCCTTGCCGGTGAGCTGGGCCAGCTCGTCGCGCAGCTTGTCCACCTCCGCCCCGCGCTTGCCGATCACCACCCCCGGGCGGCCCGTATGCACCGTGACCGTGACCTTCCCCGGCTTGCGCTCGATGTGGATATCGGCGATGGCCGCGTGGGAGAGCCTGGTCTTCAGGTACTTCCGGATCAGGTCGTCTTCCTTCAGGAGCTCGGGGAAGTCGTGGCGCGCGTAATAGCGCGAGCGCCACGGCTTGATGATGCCGAGCCGGAAGCCATAGGGATGCGTTTTCTGGCCCACTTATCTGCTCTCTTTCTTCGTCCTGGACTTGCCGGCTGCCTTCTTGGCCTTGGGACGCTTGCCCTTTGCTTTCCCCGCCCTGACGGGCGGGGCCATGGCGTCAGATTTCGTCGCAGCCTTTGCAGACGTGGCCTTGGGCGCCCGGGATTCCGCGTCCCCTTCCACGTGGATTTCCACGTGGCTGGTGCGCTTCTTGATGGGCGTGGCGCGGCCCATCGCCGCCGGGGTGAACCGCTTCAGGGTCGGCCCTTCGTTCACCACCGCGTATTTGACGCGCAGCCGGTCCACGTCGAGCGCCGTGTTTTCGCGCAGCGCCCGCTGCTCGGCGTTCGCCACCGCCGACTTGAGCACCTTGTGGATCTGCTTCGCGGCCAGCTTCTTCGAGAACCGCAGGATGGCATACGCCTGCGGCACCGCCTGCCCCCGGATCTGGTCGATCACGAGGCGCATCTTCCGCGCCGACTGACGCACGGTCCGCTGGATGGCTCGCGCTTCCATGGCCTATGGCGCCTTCGGTGGCGCTTCGGCAGCGGCCGCGGCGGCCTCTTCGCGCTCCTGCGCCGAGCCCTTGGCCGAGTGGCCGCGGAACAGCCGCGTCGCCGCGAACTCGCCCAGCTTGTGCCCCACCATGTTCTCGGTGATGTACACCGGGATGAACTTGTTCCCGTTGTGCACCGCGAGGGTGTGGCCCACGAAGTCAGGCGTGATCGTCGAGCGCCGCGACCAGGTCTTGAACACCTTCTTCTCGTTCTTCTCGTTCAGGGCCGTGATCTTGACGAGGAGCGACGGCTCGACGTACGGGCCCTTCTTAACGCTCCGTCCCATTTCAATCTCCGTTCTCATTGCGGATTTCGGATTGTGGATTGCGGATTCGAAGTCCGCACATCCAATCCGCAATCCGCAATCGCCAATCCGCAATCATTGCGTCGCCTTCCCCCTCTTCCGTCCCCGAACAATCAGTTTCGTCGAGGGCTTCTTCTTGTGCCGTGTCTTCTTCCCCTCGACCTTGCCCCAGGGCGACGTCGGCGGACGGCCGCCCGAGGTCTTCCCCTCGCCGCCGCCCAGCGGGTGGTCGACGGGGTTCATCGCCACGCCGCGCACCCGCGGGTTCCGGCCCAGCCAGCGGCTCTTCCCCGCCTTCCCGATCGAGAGCAGCTCGTGCTCGGGATTGCCCACCTCGCCGATCGTGGCGAGGCACTCGCCGCGCACCATTCGCATTTCGGTGGAGCGCAGCCGCAGCGTGACGTAGTTGCCTTCCTTCGCCACTACCTGGATGCCGGTGCCCGCGGAGCGGGCGAGCTGGCCCCCGCGCCCGATCTTGAGCTCCACGTTGTGCACCGTGGTGCCGAGGGGGATCTCGAACAGCGGCATCGCGTTCCCCACCCGGATGTCCGAGCCCGGACCGGAGACCACTGTGTCGCCTACGGCGAGCCCCTTCGGAGCCAGGATGTAGCGCTTCTCGCCGTCCGCGTAGTGCAGCAGCGCGATGCGCGACGTCCGGTTTGGGTCGTACTCGACCGCCGCCACCTTGGCGGGGATGCCGTACTTCTCGCGCCGGAAGTCGATCCGTCGATACCGGCGCTTGTGCCCCCCGCCTTGCCACCGGTTGGTGATGTGGCCCTTGTTGTTGCGCCCGCCCGTCCGCCGCAGCGGCTCGAGCAGCGACTTTTCGGGCTCGCTCTTCGTGACGTCGGCGAAGTCGGAGACCGAGCGGAACCGCGTGCCCGGCGTCATCGGTCGAAACTGTCGGATGCCCATATCAGCCCTCGAACACGGCGATCGCGTCGCCTTCTTTGAGTGTGACGATCGCCTTCTTCCACGCCGAGCGACGGCCCGCCCGGCCCGTGGAGAGACCGCCGGTGCGGCGCCGGGCGCGCACGACGAGCGTGCGCACGTCGGTCACGGTGACCTTGAACAGTGCCTCGATCGCCGCGCGGATCTGCGGCTTGGTTGCGGCCGTGTCCACGCGAAAGGCGTACTCTTTGCGGGCCTGGTAGGCCGCCGAGGATTTCTCGGTAATGACGGGGCCCACGATCAGACGGTGCTGGTCAGGCATCTGCGGGGCCCCCCTCCCCCTCTGCCTTCTCGGGCGACTCGCTTCCCTCCAGCGCCGGCAGCTCCACCACCACCGCGTCCGCCCACAGGATCTCGTACGCCGTCGCGTCCGCGAACCGCATCACGTGCACGTCCGGGATGTTCCGTCCGGAGAGGTAGACGTTGTGCGCGCTCGCCGCGCCGGCCGTGAGCACCAATACCTTTTTCTCCGCGACCCCCAGCTTCCCGAGCAGCTCGGCCAGGGTCTTGGTCTTCGGCTTCTCGTACTCGAGCGCGTCCACCACGAAGAAAGCCTCCTCGCGCGCCCGCGCGTTCAGCGCGGATTTCTTCGCGAGTTGGCGCACCTTCTTCGGGATGCCCAGCCGGTAGTCGCGCGGATGGGGCCCGAACACGATCCCGCCGTGCCGCCAGTGCGGCGAGCGGGTCGAGCCCTGCCGCGCCCGGCCGGTGCCCTTCTGGCGCCACGGCTTCTGGTTGCCGCCCGAGACCTCGCTCCGGGTCTTGGTGTCGTGCGTCCCCTGCCGCTGGTTCGCGAGGTAGGTGACCACCGCGCGATGCAGCACGTGCTCGTTCACCGTGCCGTCGAACAGCGCGGCCGGCAGGCGCACCGGCTTCTTTTTCGTGCCGGCGGCGGAGTAGTGCGGCGCCTCAATCATGGCGGCTCGGCCCTCCCTGTTTGCGCACGGTGAGGAGCCCGTTCGTCGGGCCCGGCACCGAGCCACCGAGAAACAGCAGGTTCCGCTCGGCGTCCACTCTCACGACGCGGAGCCCCAGCTCGGTGAAGTTGCGCGCGCCCATGTGCCCCGGCATGCGCTTCCCCTTGATGATGCGCGACGGATCGGTGCCCGGCGCTATCGAGCCGGGCTTCCGGTGCCGCGTATTGCCGTGGGTTTCGGGACCGCCGCCGAAGTGATGGCGGTGCACTACACCCTGAAACCCCCGACCCTTGGTCACGCCCGTGACCTTGACGCGGTCGCCGGCGACGAAGATCGCGACGGTCACCGTTTCCCCTGCTTTGGGCGCTTCTCCTGTAGAGGGCGCGAGCGGGAAGCTCTCCAGCACGCGCGGCGCGGTCTCCAAGCCGGCCTTCTTCACGTGGCCCGCCAGAGCCTTGGCGGTCCGCTTCGGCTTCTTCGTACCGAAGCCCAGCTGGACCTGCGCTTGACCCACCTGCACTACGGGGCACGGACCCGCCTCGATGACCGTCACGGGCACGTGCGTGCCTTCCGCGTCGAACACGCGGGTCATGCCCAACTTGCGACCAATCAATCCAGTCATTCGGAACCCCGTGGCCTATTGAACCTTGATTTCCACGTCCACGCCCGCCGGCAGATCGAGCTTGGTCAGGGCATCGATGGTCTGGGACCGCGTATCCAGGATGTCGATCAGGCGCTTGTGCGTCTTGAGCTCGAACTGCTCGCGGCTCTTCTTGTCGATGTGCGGGCTGCGGAGCACGGTCCAGAGCTGCCGCTTGGTCGGTAGCGGGATGGGCCCCGAGACCTGCGCCCCGGTCTTCTCCGCCGTGCGCACGATGTCGGCCGCGGCCTGATCGATCAGGGCGTGGTCGAATGCCTTCAGACGAATGCGAATCCTGCCGGCCATAGGTCCTCGATTGCGGATTTCGGATTGCGAATTGCGGATTCGAAGTGGGTATGTCCAATCCGCGATCCGCAGTCGCCAATCCGCAATTATTTGAGAATCTTCGTCGCTACCCCTGCACCCACGGTGCGGCCGCCTTCGCGGATCGCAAACCGCAGCTGCTCCTCCATCGCGATCGGCGTGATCAGCTCGATCGTCATCTTCGTGTTGTCCCCCGGCATCACCATCTCCACCCCCGCCGGCAGCTCCACCGTCCCCG
>WNGA01011379.1_pt1 | contig 17189 bp, 19 predicted proteins | sample 5400061 | NCBI WGS metagenome assembly WNGA01 (sample SAMN13153366, study PRJNA577476) | soil metagenome | isolation source: 100 cm soil or saprolite under grassland replicate 2 | place: USA:California | collected 2016-06-15 | reverse complement strand
CCCGCGCCGGTGACGAGGACGTGGTCGCCGCCTTCCAGACGCGCCTTGCGACAAGCCCAGATACCGACGGAGAGCGGCTCGATCAGCGCACCCGCCTCGAACGACATCGCGTCGGGGAGCGTGAACGCGAAGTCCTCATGGATCGTCACATAGTTCGTGAACGCGCCGTCGATCGGCGGCGTGGCGAAGAAGCGGACGTCGGGGCACAGGTTGTAGCGGCCGGCGCGGCACTCGCGGCACGAGCCGCAGGGCACGCCCGGCTCGAGCGCCACGCGGTCGCCGACCGAGTGTCGGCGTACGTCGCTGCCCACGCCCGCCACCACCCCGGCGGACTCGTGCCCGAGGACGAGCGGCGCGCGCACCACGTGGTCGCCGATCCGGCCGTGCTCGAAGTAGTGGACGTCCGAGCCGCACACCCCAACGACACGGATCTCGACGAGCACCTCCCGCGGGCCGGGCTCCGGAACGGGGCGCCGCTCGATGCGAATGTCACGAGGCGCGTGCAGCACGGCAGCGAGGTTGGCGGTCACGATCGCGTCGGCACTCGCAACAGCTCGTCGAGTCTCGGGGGATCGGCGCCCTCGCGCTCGCACGTGATCGCCGATACGAGCACGGCCTCGTCGATGATGTCGGCAAGGGTGCCGTCGGGGATTCCCTCGAGCCGTCGGTTACGGTGGAGGTGGCGCCGCACGAGGCCAGTGAGCAGGCCGGCGGTGAATGCGTCGCCGGCGCCGATTGTGTCGACCACGGTCACCCGGCGCCCGGGCCGGCGCAGCGGCGGGCGCGTACCGCGGTACGCGGTTGCACCATCCGCCCCGTCGGTCACGACGACCAGCTTCGCGCCGAGCCGGCTCCATCGCGCCGCGACATCGGCGGGCGCGATCTCGGGATACAGCCATTCGACATCCTCGCGACTCGCCTTGACGACGTGCGCGTCGCGCACGCTTCGCTCCAACATCTCGATTCCTCTGACGCGCCCTCCGAAAACGGAGGGCCGGACGTTGGGGTCGTAGCTGATCAGAACGCTGCCACCCGCCCGCAGGTCGCCCACGAGGTCGGCTATGCGTGCGGCGCCCGGGGGAGTCCAGGAGGCGATCGAGCCGAAATGGAGCAGCTCCGTACCCGGGCTCAGCTCGCGGAGCTCGGCGGCGGTCCACTGCCAGTCCGCCGTCCCGTCCATGTCGAACTCGTAGCTGACCTGTCCGGCTCCGTCGACGGAGGCGGTCGCGACGGTGGCGCCCTCGGCGGCGTGCGCCGCCGCGCGCAGGTCGATGCCCTCCGCGGCGGCGACGCTGCGCAGCAGGCGCCCGTAGCGGTCGTCCGCGAAACGGGCCATGAGCGAGGTGCGGTTGCCGAGCCGCGCCAGCCCGACGGCCACGTTGAACGGGCTGCCGCCGGGGTTCTCGCGATATTCGCCGGTCGCTCCGTCGGGGACGAGGTCGACGAGTGCCTCGCCGATAACGGTGAGGACCGGCCTCACGTCAGGAGCGGCTTACGGCCCCCGGCGAGCGCAGGCTCGCCCGGGACGACGTGATCCGCGAGCCGTCCTCCCCGAACACGTGGGTCGTCCCCACGATCTGCAGCCCCACGTGATCGTCGGGCTCGCCGTGGAATGGCGGCGCCATCTTTGCGATGAGCGGGACGCTGTCGCCGCGGTGGTCGACAGCCACGTGTACGAACATCTCGGAGCCGAGGTCCTCCACGGTCCGGATACGAGCGGAGAGCGGCCCGTCGCCGACCCGCAGCGCCTCCGGCCGGAAGCCCACCGTGATGTTCCCGCCGGCGTCGCCGGCTGCTGCGACGCCGGCCCCGTCCAGCTCGAGCTCGGCCTCGCCGATCCTCAACGGGCGGTCCTCGCCGACCTCGACGAGGTTCATCGCGGGCGAGCCGATGAAGCCGGCCACGAACAGGTTGATCGGCTCGTGGTACAGGGTCCTCGGGGCGTCGCACTGTTGGAGGACGCCGCCCTTTAGAACCGCGACGCGATGGCCCATAGTCATCGCCTCGACCTGGTCGTGCGTCACATACACGGTGGTCACGCCGAGGCGGCGCTGGAGCTCGACGACCTCGGCGCGCGTCTGCACCCGCAGCTTCGCGTCGAGGTTCGAGAGCGGCTCGTCCATGAGGTACACGGCAGGCTGCCGGACGATCGCGCGCCCCATCGCCACACGCTGGCGCTGGCCGCCCGACAGGTGCTTCGGCTTGCGGTCGAGAAACGGCTCGAGATCGAGGATCTTGGCGGTCTCGCGCACGCGGGTCGTGCGCTCCTCCTTGGGCACACCGTGCTGCTTGAGCGCGAAGCCCATGTTCTCCGCGACGCTGAGCTGCGGGTAGAGCGCGTAGTTCTGGAAGACCATCGCGATGTCGCGGTCCCGCGGGCGCACGTTGCTCACGTCGCGCTCGCCGATGTGGATCGCGCCCCCGTCGAGCGGCTCGAGCCCCGCGAGCATGCGCAGCGCGGTCGACTTGCCCGACCCAGACGGCCCGACGAGCACGAGCAGCTCTCCGTCCCCGACGTCCAGGTTGAGGGTGTCCACCGCCGGGATGTCGGTCCCCTCGTAGGTCCGCGTCGCCTCCACGTATCTCACGCCTGTCATACGAGCTCCCTCACTTGATCGCGCCCATCGCAAGGCCACGGATCATTCGCTTCTGCGCGAGCCACCCGGCCAGCACAACTGGAATACAGGCGAGCACAGAGGCCGCCGAAAGCTTGGCCAGGAAGTCGCCGCGCGTGCTGACGTTCGTCGTGACCCAGATCGGCATCGTTGAGCCGTCGACCGGGTTCAGCTGGACGGCATAGAAGAACTCGTTCCACGCGAAGATCACGCACAGCAGAGCCGTCGCGGCGATGCCGGGCGCGGCCATCGGCAGGATGATCGACGTGAGCTGCCCCCTGAGCGAGGCGCCGTCGATCTCGGCGGCCTCGATCAGCTCCTTCGGGATCTCGGCGAAGAACGAGCGCAGCATCCACACCGCCAGCGGCAGGTTGATCGCGGTGTAGAGGATGATCAGCACCAGCCGCGTGTTCAGCAGGTTGAAGTTCCGCGCGAGTATCCAGACCGGCAGGATCGCGGCCACGACCGGCAGGAACTTCGTCGAGATGAAGAAGAAGAGCACGTCGCGCCACTTGTGGACCGGCCTGACGGCCAGCGCGTAGGCCGCGGGGATCGCGAGTGCCAGCACGATCAGGACCGAGACGAGCACGATCACCATAGAGTTCGTGAACGCCTCGCTGAACGAGAGCAGGCCGCCCGCGCTCTCGGTGACGTGGCGGTATTCGTCGAGGGTCGGAGTGAAGAAGAGCTTGGGGCTCGTGTTCGCGTCCGCCTCGGTCTTGAACGAGTTCAGGACCATCCAGAAGACGGGGAAGAAGACGATCAGCCCCACTAGCCACGCCAGGCCTCCGAGCGCCCTGTTCACCCAGACGCGCTCGCCCACGGTCGCGGTGCCGGCTTCGGCGCTCATGCGGCGGCCTCACCTTTCAGAAGCCCGGACAGGACGCGCAGCGCGAAGGTCGCGATGACGATCGACGCGATCACGACCACGATGCTGTAGGAGGACGCCTGGCCGAACTCCCAACCGCCTCCGATCGAGCGCTGGTAGACGTAGTACGGCACGTTCGTCGAGCCCGGGCCGCCGCCCGTCATGACCGCGATCTGGTCGTAGAGCTGGATCAGGTAGATCGAGCCGAGCAGGACACCCAGCTCCATGTACGGACGCAGGTGGCTGAGCGTGAGCTGGCGGAAGATCCCGAATGGGGCGGCCCCGTCGACCTTCGCGGCCTCGATCACGTCCTGGGGCATGCTCTGAAGGCCGGCGAGCATGATGAGCATCATGAAGGGCGTCCACTGCCACACCAGCGTGATGGCGATCGACAAGGTCGGGTGCTGGGAGACGAACTCGACCGGCGTGCCGCCGAGCTTCTCGATCACCCAGTTGATGACCCCATACAGGCCGTGGAACATTTGGTTCTTCCAGATCAGGCCGATCACCACGGGCGTGAGCAGGAACGGGGTGATCAGCATCGTGCGCACGATTCCGCGGCCGAGGAACTTCCGGTCGAGCAGCACTGCGAACGCGGTCCCGAAAACCAGCGCGGCGATCACCGGGAACACGGCCAGCCGGAGGCTCACCGAGATCGCCGAGCGGAAGAAGTGGTCGTCGAGCAGCTGGTTGTAGTTGTCGAACCCGACGACCTTGCGCGGGCCGGGAGGGACGACCTTCCAGTCCGTGAGGCTGTAGTAGATGCTCATCACGAACGGGACCTGCGTCAGCAGGATCATGAAGAGCAGGGCCGGCAGCAGGGGCAGCCGCCGGCGCCATGACTCGCTGAGGAGGGACTTGCGACCCACCGTCGGCGGGATCATGCGGCTGATCCGGGGCCGGACGGTGGTGCTCATGGCGCCGACGGTGCCACGCTGCCCTGGGTCAGGTCACCCACCCACCCCGGATGCGACGCTCTGGCAGTTGCTGAGCGCCGAGTCGATTGACGCTCGCCCGGCGATCACGGCCGAGAACTGCTGGGTGCACTGGTTGCCGACGTCCTGGAACTCCGGGATGCCGACGTACTGGACACCCGGGACACCTGGCCGCTTCGTCGTGCCCGGGTTGTCGATCGGCGCCGCAGAGATCGCGTCGAGCGTCGGCTTGGCGAACGCGGCGGCGGCCTTCTTGTACTGCGGGATCTCGTATGTCGACTTGCGTGTGCCGGGTGGGATCGAGGCCCATCCGCCCGGGACCTTCGACCCTGCCTCCTTGAGGTACTGAGGACCGGTCGCGAACGAGATGTACTTCCACGCCTTGTCCGCCTGGCTGGACGTCTGCGGAATCGCCAGCGCCCAGGACCACAGCCAGCCCGAGGCGGGCGTCTTGTCGACCGGCGCGGGCGCGTAGCCGTTCTTGCCCTTCACCGCGCTGTCGCTCGCCTCGAGGTTGCTGGCCGCGACCGTGGCGTCGTACCACATGGCCACCTTGCCGTCCTTGTATTGGGAGAGGCACTCGTTGAAGCTCGACCCGGCCGCATCCTTCTCGCCCGCGTCGTGGATCAGGTTGACGTAGAACTCGAGCGCGTTCTTGAACTCCGGCTGGTCGACCATCGCCTTATCGACGGAGCCGTCCGGCTTCGCGGACCACCAGGTCCCGCCCATGGTGTTCAGCACGGTCGTGAACGACGCACCGAGGTCGCCCCATCCGGGCTTGCCGCGCAGGCAGATGCCCGCCATCTGGGGCGTGTTGATCTTCCGCGCGATGTCCGCAACCTGGGCCCAGGTCGGCTGAGCCGGCATGGTGACGCCCGCCTTCTTGAGGACGTCCTTGCGGTACATCAGGAACGACGACTCGCCGTAGAACGGTGCGGCATAGAGCTTCCCGTCAAGCGACAGGGCGTTGCGCACAGGCGTGATTATGTCGTCGAGCTGATACGAGGTGTCGCTGGTCGCGAACTTCGTCAGGTCCGTGACGAAGCCGTCCTTGCCGAACTGCGGCGCCTCGAACGGGCCGATCATGACGACATCGAACTGGCGCCCACCGGCTGCCACGTCACGCGTCGTGACCTCGCGAAGCGTTCCCTCGTCGAGGACCGTGTAGTTGACCTTGATGCCCGACTTCTTGGTGAACAGCGAAGGAGTGAGCTTCGCGATGTCCTTCATCTGGGGGTTGTCGACGATGGCGACGTTGATCGAGCCGCTTCCCGACCCGCCCCCGCCGTTGTCGCCGCCCCCACAGCCCGCGAACACCAGCCCGGCAAACAGCGCTGCGATGAACGTGGCGCGGACAGTACCTCTCATGTTTCCTCTCCTTCTAGAGGTCGCAGGCGACCGAAGCTCCTCCGGTGCAGGTCTCCTTATAGCGTTGGTTTATGTTGGATGTCAAGGGCTTAGGGCCAATCTTCAAACATAAAACCAACACTGGCGCTTGGCTTCACCTTTGCTTATAGTGGTCGCGACGTGGGCCGGTCATCACCAATCCGCCTCGGTCAGGCCCGTCTCGCCGAGATCGCGCGCAGCGGGATTCCCGTGCCCACGTACGACCGCGCGCGCCTCGAGCCCGCCATCGTTCACGTGGGAGTGGGCGGCTTTCATCGCGCGCACCTCGCGGTCTACGCGCACGAGCTGGCGTCGGACGGGAGCGACTGGGGGATCGTCGGGCTGGGACTGCTCACGGGGGACGCGGTCATGGCGGAGGCGCTCCACGGGCAGGACTGCCTCTACACGCTGATCGAGAAGGCGGGCGGCGAGCCGACGGCGCAGGTCATCGGGTCGATCACGCGCTACGTGCACGCACCGGCCGGCCACGACGGCGCGGCCTCGGAGCTGATCGCGGCGCCCGGCACGCTGATCCTCTCGCTGACCGTCACGGAGTCGGGCTACACCGAGCCCTCGGCGGCGGACCGCGCCGCAGGCGAGCGCACCACATTCGACCGCATCGCCTCCGGGCTCGCACTCAGGCGCGAGCGTAGCGCCGGCCGGATCACGATCCTGAGCTGCGACAACGTGCCACGGAACGGAGACGCGACGAGGGCCGCCACGCTGTCCGCCGCCGCTCGGCTGGACGCCACGCTTCCCGCCTGGGTGGAGGAACACTGCACGTTTCCGAATTCGATGGTCGATCGCATCACTCCCGCCACTGCGCCCGACGATCGCGACTGGTTGCGTGACAGCGCCGGCATCATCGACAGCTGGCCGGTTGTCTCGGAGCCGTTCAGGCAATGGGTCATGGAGGACGACTTCGCGGGCGGACGGCCGCCGTGGGAGGACGCGGGCGCGCTATTCACCGATCGAATCCACGACTGGGAGCAGTACAAGCTGCGCCTGCTCAATGCGGGGCACTCGTGCATCGCCTACCTGTCGGCTCTGGCCGGCATCACGTACGTGCACGAGGCGATGGCGGTTCCGGCGCTGCGCGCGTTCCTCGAGGGCCTCCTTCACCAGGAGGCCATCCCGACCCTGGTCCAGATCCCCGGACACCCTCCGGAGGAATACGCTGCCTCCGTGCTCGAGCGCTTCGCGAACGTGGGCGTGCGCGACCAGATCGCGCGGGTATGCATAGATGGCAGCGCGAAGTTCCCGACGTTCCTGATCCCGACGATTGAGCGGCAGCTCGAGAGCGGCGGCCCGATCGAGCGCGCGGCGACGGCGCTGGCGGGCTGGGCGCGCTACCTCGGCGTCGTGGATCCGGAGCAGCAGGCGTACGACGCTCACGGCGACGTCGCGCGCCGATACGCCACAGACGCCACGGCCGACCCCGTCGCGTTCCTCGAGTACGAGTCCGTCTTCCCGGAGCCGGTGCGCTCGTCTCCGCGCTTCCGGTCGGCCTTCGTCGCGGGGTACGAGCAGGTCACTGCGGCAGGCCCGGTCGCCGCGATGAGTGCGGCGTCGGCCACCGAGGCCGCGGGAGGCAGGCCGTGACGGCCATGGAGGAGAGCGCCGGGCTCCCCCGGCTGCAGCACGATCGCCAGCACGCGATCTACATGCTCGCCCTGAGCCAGGGCTCTGTCGACGTCGCTGACCTCGCGCGCCGCTACGGGGTCAGCACGGAGACGATTCGGCGCGACCTGTCCGACATGCAGACGCGCAACCTTCTGCGCCGCGTCCATGGCGGCGCCGTCCCCATCGAGCGGATCAACCACGAGCCGATGCTGGCCGCGCGCGACGTCGTGAACGCCGAGGAGAAGCTGCGGATTGCGACGAAAGCGGTCGAGGAGGTTCCGGAGCGCGGGTCGGTCATCATCGACTCGGGATCGACGACGCAGCGGCTCGCCGAGGTGTTCCCAGTCGACCGCGACGTGCACGTCGTGACCAACTCGCTCATGACGGCGCTCACGCTGAGCCGGCGCGGGCTGCGGCAGCTCACGGTCCTCGGCGGCGCGGTGCGCACGAACACGCTCGCGATGGTCGACGACACCACCCGTTCGGAGCTTCAGCACATGGCGATCGACGTCCTGTTCGTCAGCTGCGACGGGCTGTCGTTCCAGCACGGCCTGACCACGCCGTATCGAGAGGAGCACACCATCAAGCGCGCCATGATCGAATCCGCTAGGCGTGTGGTCGCGATGGTGGACCAATCCAAGTTCGGCAACGTTCAGATGTTCAGCTTCGCCGCGTTCGATGAGATCGACGTGCTCGTGACCGACACGCGTGCCGACCCCGAGGCCGCCGCCGCCGTGTCGACACACGGCATCGCGGTCCATCGTGTCTGAGGCTCGCGACCCGCCCGCTCCAGCTGAGCTCGAACTCGTCGCATCGAACGCCGCTCGCGCGGCGGCCGAGGTCGTGACGGCCGCGTACGGCGAGCCCCGGCCCGTCGGGCGCAAGTCGTCCCCGACCGACGTGGTGACCCAAACCGACCTGCGGGCCGAGGAGCGTGTGAGGCGAGTGCTGCTCGCGGCCACGCCCGGAGCCGGCATTCTGGGAGAGGAGGGCGGCACGACGGCGCCGGGCGTCCGCCTCCAGTGGGTGATCGATCCGCTCGACGGGACGATCAACTTCCTCTACGGCGTCCCGCTGTTCGCGGTGAGCATCGCGGCCGCCGTCGACGGCGAGGTCGTGGCCGGCGCGGTGGTGGACGTCCTGCGCGACGAGCTCTTCGGCGCGCATCGGGGCGGCGGAGCACGCTGCGGCGGCCGGCCGATCGCGGTTTCCTCGTGCTCGTCGCTTCCGCAGGCCCTTGTGACGACCGGCTTCTCGTATCGCGCCGAGCTGCGCGAGATCCAGGGGGAGGTGGCTCACCGGCTTTTGTCCCGTGCACGCGATCTGCGGTGCTTCGGGTCCACGGCGCTCGAGCTGTGCTGGGTCGCATGCGGGCGCGTGGACGGGTATTTCCAGCGCGATACGGAGATTTGGGACCGCGCTGCCGGTGCGCTCATCGCCGAGGAGGCGGGAGCTCGCATCGAGATGCCATGTCCTGAGAACGACGACCTGGTGATTGCGGCCGGCGCTGCGGTGTTCGAGGACCTGCGCGCGGCGGTTCAGCCCGCGGCGGCCTGAGTTTCGGCAGCGGGCGCCTGCGCCCACGCGAACCGCCGCCAGACCTCGAGGAGCGGCTCGCGCGGCACGCCTTCGGCCAGACGGGCGACCGCGTTGATCGCCTGCCAGCGCGCGAGCGAGCTCGGAGCGATGTCGAGCGACTCCTCCAGGCGTGACAGGTACGCCTGCGTGAGCATCCCGAGCGTGCGGCGATCGGATCCCGGCAGATGGCTCGGAGTCGTCGCCCCGTCGGCGAGCAGCGTGAGCGACGAGCGCGCGACGTCGGCCACGGGGTCGCCGCGACAGGCGTCGAACCAGTCAACGAGCACCGGCCCGTTCTCGCTCACGATGACGTTGCTGGGATGCAGGTCCCCGTGGCAGAGGCGCGGTGTGTCCGTCCGCCCCGGCAGCAGCTCGAATGCTTGTGCGAGCGAGGCGTCCACGTTCGCCGCCGACCAGCGGATCTTGCTGACCAGCCGGTCGCGCTGGTTCGGAAGCGTGACCGGCGGGACGAGCTCGAAGAGCGCCAGCTGGACGTCCGCCAGCGTCCGCCCCACCTCGGCGCTGCGATGCGGGTGATCCACGACCTGCTGCCAAAGCGAGGGCCCGTCGATCCGCTCCCAGACGCTGGCCGGGCGGCCGAAGACCTGCTCGATCCCGAGCAGCGACGGTGCCGGCGCGCCGACCGCGCCAACCGCTTCGACGTGCTCCGCCTCGGCCCGGATCCAGCTGGCCGGGGTCGCCGGCTTCGGCACCTTGATGACCGCGCCGCGGCCATAGGCATGGACCACGGAGCGCGACCCGTGCGCGACTACATCACCGAGGAGTCTGGGCGCCATCCAATACCGACGAGAATCGCTCGCGGGCCGAACCTACCACCCTGCGCCGGATACGCAAGACGGCCGATCATGGCCCGACCAGTCCAATGCCGCTTGGCAACCGGGTCAGGCGGCGCGCAGTGGCGGTAGACCTCCGTGGTCTTGGCGTCGGCGTTTCCCATCCACTCGTGGATGCATGGAGCGGTCCCTCTGGCCACCTGCGGCTCGAGCGGTCGCCGAGCGACCTCGGTCGGGCCGGTTTAGGGTCTGGGGATTGGCAGCTCGCGGAGGGGGTTGCCGCCGTCGATGAAGAGCCGGGCGCCGGCCCTCGTCGCCAGGGCGATGCGCTGCAGGACCTGGTCTCCCGTATGTGGGTGACGACCGTCAAGCGCACCAACGCGGACGGCGAAGACGAGGTCGTACGGCGGTTCGTCGGCTTGCAGGGCGAAGTCCTCGGCCGCGACCTGGCGGACGTCCATGCGGCCCGAGGCGATCTGGTCGGCCGCGGCGGCTCTGGCCTGGGCGATGGCAGCGGCGGATCGGTCGATGGCCAGCACGTGCCCGGTGACGAGTCGGGCTGCTACAGCTCGGGCCGCCGCCCCCGGTCCGCACCCGATCTCGAGCACGCGGGAGTCAGGCTGGAGGGGGAGGGCGTCCACGATCGCCGCGAGGCGCGGAGACAGACCTACCGGCACGGTCGGAGGGGATAGGAGTTCAACGTGGGCGCGGAGATCGGTGGGGGTGACGTGAGGCCGACCGCGATTCCGGCGTCGCGAGTCATCGCGTCTAGCGCCGCACTCCGCGCTCGGGAGTCCACACCGCGGTGGCGAGGCGGGTGCTTGCGGCGCCGACGGTCGCGACCTCCTGTGGGTCGAGCGGGTAGTTGCATGAGATTCTCGGGGTTCATCGTTCGTCGACCTGGACGTCGAGGCTCATCCCGGCGAGCTCGTGCCCGGAGAGGGTGCACAGCGTTCGGATGTCCGCGCTGACACGGCCGAGGTCGAGTCGCTGTGATTCGCCGGGGTCGAGCATCCGGGTGCGGGATGATCCGCCGTCGACCGCGAGGTCGTGGACGTCGTTTCCCTCGTTTACGACGTCGAGGATCAGGTGCGGCTCGATCTGCGCGCCTACCCGTTTCCTGAGCCGCTCGACGAAAGCGGACTGGGGTGCCGAGGCTCATAGAGCGAGAGTTCGCTCCCACCCGGCAGCCTCAGAGCGGTCATCAGACCGAAGCCCTCGTCCGTGACCTCGTTCGTGAACTCGACCCCCTTGCTCCTGAGGTCCGCGACCGTCGAGTCGAGGTCGTCGCACATCAGGTAGAGCTCGTGGACTGCATCTCCGTCGGCGGGGTGGGCGGCAAGCTCGGCCGGGGGGAGCGCGAAGATCAGCCAACCGCCTCCGGCATCGACCGAGGGCAGCTCGAGCACGTCGCGAAAGAACGCGCGGTCCGCGTCCGCGTCACGGGTGAAGATGATCGCGTGAACGCCCGTGATCATCGCCTTGCGGTCCTACAGGCGGTTGGCGTCGCCGCCACCGGAGCCAGCCAGGAGAGCGCGCGGGACGGAGTGTTGAGCCGCCCGCTCATTCACGCCCTCGCCGGTGCGCGTGTGCCCGTCGGAGTCGCGATGAGGCCAACGGAAGGAAACATCGCCGCCAACCGTAGGGCCTCACCGCCATAAGTCAAAGTCGTTATGGACCTGCGGCAGCTCTCGTACTTCGTGGCGGTTGCGGAGGAGGGGCAGTTCACGCGCGCCGCTGTCCGCGTTTCGGTGGCCCAGCTGGCCGTGAGCGCGCAGATCCGGCAGCTCAAGGCCGAGCTCGAGGAACCGCTTTTTCATCGTCATCAGCGCGCGGTCAGGCTTACCGTCGCCGGCGAGTCGCTCCTGCCGCACGCGCGTGCGGCTCTCGCCGCGGCCGACCAGGGCCGCGACACGGTCGCCTCCCTGCGGGGCGTGCTGCACGGACGACTGGAGGTCGGCGTCGCAGGGCCAGTCGACCATCGCTTCGCCGAGGCGCTCGGCGACTTCCATCGCGCCCATCCCGCGGTGGAGGTTGCGTTCATCCAACGACAGAACGAGCCGCTCCTTGAGGCGGTCGCCGACGGCGACGTCGACGTAGCGATCGTCGGCGTCGGCGCTCAGCCGGTTCCGCCTCGGGTCGCTACGCGCGTGGTCGCGACCGAGCCGCTCGTCCTCGCGGTCCGCCACGGCGATCCCCTCAGCAGCCGCAGCACCATCACGATTTCCCAGCTGCGCGAGCAGCCGATGATCACCCTCGTGCGCGGCAGCGGACTGCGCACCGTGCTCGAGGACGCCTGCCACAACGCAGGCTTCGCTCCCCGGATCACCGCTGAGACGGGGGAGCTCGCGTCCCTCGTCGAGCTCGCCGCCGAAGGGCTCGGCGTCGCCGTCGTCCCGCGCTCAGCCACGGATGGGGCCGACGTCGCTGTTGTCAGGATCACCCGCCCACACCTCCAGCGCCGCACAGCTCTCGCCTGGAACGAGACCGCCACCTCGCCCGCCGGGCGTGCCTTCCTCGCGCTCGCCAATCAACGCTTCGACTCCTCAGTGCTTGAATGATGCGCCGCATGCCTCGCACGAAATGCGGGCGCGTGCTGTTCGGCCGTTGCGATAACCCGGAGTGCGAGTCCGCTCGCGACTCCATCCGGCGCGAACGGATCACGCGACCACCGAGACCGCCCGTTACGCTCCTGCCCGCAGGCGACCCGGTTTGCGCTCGCGCCTGCGTTGGATGAGATCCAGGAGCATGGCCGGCATGAATCTCGGCTCCTGCATTGTCAGGCGGGAATCGGGCTGCCGCAGCAAGCAGCCCCGTACGCTGCATGGCAAGGAGGGGGTCCGGGGTTCGAGTCCCCCGTCGGCTCTGAGAAAAGACCTGCAAATTCGCATAGTCCGCTAGCCCGGCGCGCTGCGGCGACGGCCGCTGGGAGACCTACCTCACGAGCCGTCGAGGCTCTCGTATTCCCGCCGGGCCGCTTACCTCTGCGGGCATGGAGTGCCGCTTCCGCCCCGGGCACGTACGACCACCAACGCGCCGAGCAATCATCTCGGCCCTAGCAAGCGCGAGCGCCGGCCATACTCCGTCCATGCCCGCGCCACTTATCGAGTTTCCGGCCGACGATCCCGATCGCGCCCGCCGGTTCTGGCACGGAGTCCTCGGCGTCACCCTCGCGCCACGGCCCGCCGCGGCCGGATCCGGGTGGCAGACCGACACCGACGGCCTGCGCCTCGGAGTCCACGAGCGTGGACCGGGCCCCGGCGACACTGCCTCCCTGCCCTACTTCACCGTCGCCGACCTGGCCACGACACTCGAGCGCGTCCGCGAGCTCGGTGGCTCGATCATCCACCCCGGCGATCGGTGGGCCGTGTGCCGGGACTCCGAGGGCAGCGCGTTCGCGCTGGCCGCCGCGCCCGCACCCGGTGAGTAGCACCGGCACGATCGCTGCTCGCGCAAGGGAGCAGCGCTCACGGGAGGCATGAGTCGGCTCTCGACACCTCGTACGCACGGGAAGCCTGGCTAGCCCCGTAGCGGAGATCGCATGGAGCACAGGCGCCGCCCCGCGCACATATCCTCGCGCCGTGGGCGACATGCGAGCGAGGAGGGACCGGCGTGCCAGACGACGCCCCTGCGCCACATGACGGGCGGCCGACGAACGCGACCGAGTCGGCCGGTCTGCTGATTGAGCGAGAGCGTGACGTCTTAAAGATTCGCGAGGACATAGCGCGCGGCGTGGACGTTCAAGCCAGCGCAATAACGGCAGCCGCACTCGCGCTCGTCGCCGTGGCCGCTGGCGGCGACATCCTCTCCAGCGCGAAGACCGGTTTGGTCATCGCCGTGGGAATTCTGCTCTTGCTTGCCGCTGTCGCTGGAGGCATGGCACGTCTCCCTGCTCCACCCCCACTCAAGTCGTTGTTGCTCCGGACTGAGAGACAAAGAACGTTCGAGCGGTATGCGACGAAAGCAGAACCGACGATGTACCGGCTCGGTCGAGATCTTGGCGAGGCGATAGCAGATTCAGAGAAGAAGCTCGGCGACCTGACGGTCGAGACATCTCCCGAAATCGTTAATGCGGAGGTCCTTGCCCACTGGCGCGCACGCAACAGCTTGGCTCGCTACCGCATGCACAGCAAGAGCGCCTGGTTCACGCTGAGCCTCGTCCTGTTGTACTTAGCTCTCCTGCTGGCCGCCGCGAGCGTGCTATGACCGAGGTGCCGCACTATCGCGGGCCACGAGCCTTAGAGGTCCGTTCGGACCTGGCGTGCCAGGTGGGTCCACGGTTCGACGCTGCTCCCTCTCGCGCAAAGCGCAACGTCAAGTGAGGCGCCTGGTTCTCCAACAGTCGGGGCACTGCTGGCTCGGCTTGGAGAGCCGTTCCGTCCGGATCGCCTTGATCTCGCTTGACACACCGATCATCGTTGAGCCAGCTAGTCGCCTTCCTCAGCTCGCCACAGCGGTTGCGGCGGCGCTGTGCTGTTCGCGAGCCGAAGCAACTTCAGTAAGTCGCGACGCTGGGCCGGGGTGAGCCCGCCCAGCACCTCGTCCTCCACCTGAGTCGCCATCTGCCGGCCGCGCTCCCGCAGCCGCCGGCCCTTCGCCGTGAGCAGAACCTGGCGCGCGCGGCGATCGCTGGGATGGGGCCGGCGCTTGGCAAGCCCGGCGGCCTCGAGCTCGTCGATCAGCTGGACCATGGTGCTGGGATCGACGCCCATCGCCGAGCCCAGCTCCTGCTGGTTCGCTCCCTCGAGAGCGCCGAGCAGGTTGAGTAGGCCGAAGCGCGCCGGCGTCAGACCGACTGACTCGAGCGCCGCCGCGATGCGCGTGTGCGAGGCCCGCCACAGCCGGAAGAAGAGCTGTCCGGCGAACTCGCTGACCGCGATCTCGGGGGACGGGTTGGGGGAGGGCTCCGTGGCCATCTCCGTGATCTTTATCACACTTACTTGGAATCGCCAATAGTTTGTGATATCAACTATAGGCACCACAAACTATCTGCGAGACCTGGAGAGATTCGCCCCATGGCCACAGACGCCTCTCAACCGTCCATCCTCTCAACCGCCCGCGGCAAGCTCATCCTGGCCTTGCTCGCCGCCGTCGCGTTCCTCGACTTCGTCGACGCCTCGATCGTCAACGTCGCGCTCCCCTCGATCAGGAGCGACCTTCATTTCTCGGAACAGGCCCTGCAATGGGTCCCGAGCGGCTACCTGCTCACCTACGGCGGCTTCATGCTGCTGGGCGGCCGTGCCGCCGACCTGCTCGGCCGCCGCCGCGTGCTGGTCGCCGGCACCGTGCTGATCGGCATTGCCTCGCTTGTGGGCGGCCTGGCCCAGAGCTCGGGGCTGCTGGTCGCGGCCCGTCTTTCACAGGGCCTCGGCGCTGCGGCGATGCTCCCCGCCGCCCTTTCGATCCTCACCACGACCTTCAAGGAGGGCTCGGACCGAACCACGGCACTCGCGGTCTGGGGCGCCATGGGCGGGCTCGCTTCCGCCGCGGGCGTGATCCTTGGTGGCCTGCTCACAGAGGGCCCGGGCTGGCGCTGGGTGATGTTCGTGAACCCGCTCGCCGCACTGCTCGTGCTCGGCGGGATCTTCATGCTGATCAGCGGCGAGAGGCATAGCGCTCGTCTTGCTGACTTCGACCTTCGCGGCGCCGTCATCGCGACCGGCGGAATGCTGCTGCTGGTCTTCGGTCTCGTGGAGGCGCCCGACCAGGGCTGGGGCGCAGCGAGCACGATCGCCGAGCTCACCGGAGCGCTGGTGCTCCTCGGCGCGTTCGTCATCAACGAGCAGCGGACGGGGAACCCGCTTCTGCCCCTGTCGATATTCCGCGTCAAGGGCCTCGCGGCCGCCGACACTACGCAGCTGGTGGCCTTCGCCGGGTTGCTCTCCATGTTCTTCTTCCTCACGCTCTACATGCAGAACGTGCTCGGCTACTCGCCCATCCAGGCGGGCGCGGCCTACCTGCCGCTCACCTTGGGCGTCATCGTCTCCGCCGGGGTCAGCTCGCAACTCGTACCGCGCTTCGGTACCCGGCCGGTGATCGTGGTGGGCGCGCTCATCGGCTCGGCAGGCGTGTACTGGCTGTCTCGGATCCCGGTCCACGGCTCATACGTCTCCGACCTCCTGCCGGGACTCGTGATCGCGTCGCTCGGCCTCGGCGCCGCGTTTGTCGCCATCCTTACCGCGGCGAATGCCGGGGTGGATGCCGAGAGGTCGGGGCTAGCGGCGGCGCTGCTGAACGCCTCGCAGCAGGTCGGCGGGGCGCTCGGACTGGCGATCTTCACCGCCATCGCCACGTCGCGCACCAGCGACCTGCTCGCGAGCCACACCGGCGCGCCCGAGGCGCTGACCTCGGGCTTCCAGCGGGCGCTGCTCGCGTCGAGCGTCTTCCTGCTGGCGGCAGCGCTCGTTGCGCTACGCACGACGAACACCCGCGGCGAAGCGGTGGAGCCCGCGAGTGGACCCGAGTCCGCCGACTCAGGCCCCCTCCCGCAGGCAGCGAGGGCGTGAGGTCATGGCACCCACGCCAGCCGATCTGGTCGAGGAGGCTTCGGTCTGGGCGATCGGGGGAGGAATCCTCACCTTCGCGCTGTTCCCGTTCGCCCTGCCGATCCTCCTGCTGACCGCGGCCTTCGTGCTCCCGTTCCTGCTGGCCGGCCTCGCGCTCGCCCTGGTGGTTGCCGTGGCCGCCGCGCCGATCCTGCTGGTGCGCCGTCTTAGGTCGGCGACGGGTCGGGGCGCCCCAGCGGATCCCCATCCCCAAACGCCGCTGCTGCTCTCGCGGTGATCGTGGAGAGACAGGGTCGCCGACGTGCACTGCGAGGAGTGCAGGGCCGGCTGAGGCAGCGCGGGCGGTCGGTAACCAGTCGCCCTTGCAGCTCGTGCCGTTCCTTCACCGGTGCGACGAGGACCATGCAGGCGCGGCTGCGCCACGCGACGTCGCGGTTCCACGCACAGGCGGCACGTGCCGCGGCGAGCCTCGGCGCAATCACCCGCCTGTCCGCCTGGCGGCTGCTACGCCTTCTTCGAAGACTGACCCGTCGCGGCCCGGTTTCAGGAGGCTCGATCCGGTAACACACAAGGAGAGTCCGAGAGGAGGCTGCAATGGCGACTGCAACAGAGCAGATCCGCACCGAAGAGCCGGTCAAGAACACCTTCCACAACCTCGTGCAGACCCTGAACGTGAAGCTCGACTCGGCGGCGCGCTACAGCCTCTACCGGGACGATGCGCGCAAGGACGGGTTCGACGACTGCGCCGAGCTGTTCGGCAAGCTCCAGCAGAGCGAGCAGCAGGAGATCCAGGGCCTCGTACGCTGCCTGCGGGAGCACATTGGCGAGAGCGGGGCAGGCGAGTAGCTGACGATTTTCTCGAGCCAGCGAACCCGATGCCGCTT
>WNGA01006154.1_pt1 | contig 17190 bp, 19 predicted proteins | sample 5400061 | NCBI WGS metagenome assembly WNGA01 (sample SAMN13153366, study PRJNA577476) | soil metagenome | isolation source: 100 cm soil or saprolite under grassland replicate 2 | place: USA:California | collected 2016-06-15 | reverse complement strand
CGGCGAGCTCCCGTCGGGATCGGCTTTTGTGGTCGTGAACTTGTACGGGACGTTGGCGATGTTGTAGAGGTCGCCGTTCGTCTTCAGCGCAGTCATCACCATCCAGTAGAAGGGGAACGCGAGCACGATCGCGAACGGCCCGACCACGAGGTATGAGAGTCCGCGCGAGCGGATGCCACTCCAGCTCACGCCTACGCCACCTCCACCTTGCGCGCGAAGCGGAGCATCAGCACCGCGACCACCACGAGCACGGGAAGCAGGTAGAGCGATACCGCCGCCCCCTGGCCGAGCGAGCTCGAGACGATTCCGGTCTGGTACGCCCAGGTCGTTAGCACCTGCGTGCTGTTGAACGGCCCGCCGTTCGTGAGCACGTAGACGACCGTCATGTCCGTGGCGGTGAAGACGATCCCGAACAGTAGGGCGACGGCCGCGATCGGCAGCTGCAGCGGCAAGGTCACGTACCAGAACTTGCGGAGGCCGGTCGAGCCGTCGATTCGCGCGGCGTCCTCGACCTCGGGAGGGATTGAGGAAAGGCCCGCCAAGAAGATCACCGTCGCGAAGGGAAGGATCCGCCACGCCTGGACGGCGATGATCGATAGCTTCGCGAGGGTCGGCTGTCCGAGCCACTGCGGCGGGTTGAGCGGATCGATCCTGCCGGCGTGCACCCAGGGCAGGTGGTCAATCACGCCCAGGACCCAGTTCACGGGCTTGTAGAGGTAGAAATGCCCGCCGCCCGGCATCAGGTCGTGCACCAGGGTCCAGTTGATGACGCTGAACTGGGAGTCGAAGATCCAGAGGAAGCCGATCGTGCTCAGCGCGGCAGGGGCGGCCCAGGGGAGCAGGATCAGGAAGCGCAGCAGCCAGCGGCCGCGGAACGGGCGAAGCAGCGCGTGCGCGAGGATCGAGGCGCCGACGAGCACGATCGCCTGCGAGGCGAGCGTGAAGATGACGGTGTTCTCGAGCGCCGTGCGGAAGTTCGGGTTGTGCCAGGCGTCGAGGAAATTCTGGAGGCCGACCCAAGTGCCGCTGAGCGATCCCGCTGTCGCGTCGGTGAGGCTAAGATAGACGGCGAGGCCGAGCGGAACGCCGACGAGCAGGACGATGAAGAGGACCGCGGGGCCGATTAGGACGGGGGCGAGGTAACGGCGCTCTTCGAGGAGATCCCTCCAGCGCCGTCGTCGCAGTTCCCCCCCAGCGGCGGCTTCCAACGCGTCGCGATGCTATCGGAAAGAAAGTACAGTTCGCCGTCGGGGAGCGCACGAGTGGCGAAGATCAGGCTCGAGAAGCTCACGAAGGTCTACCCGGACGGCACCAGGGCCGTCGACGAGCTCGACCTCGAGATCGGCGACGGGGAGCTGGTCGTCCTCGTTGGCCCCTCGGGCTGCGGGAAGACCTCCGCGCTTCGTATGGTCGCGGGGCTCGAGGAGATCACCGCCGGCAAGGTCTGGCTCGGCAACCGGGTCGTGAACCGGATCCCGCCGAAGGACCGGGACATCGCGATGATCTTCCAGAACTACGCGCTGTACCCGCACATGACGGCGTACGCGAACATTGCGTTCGCGCTCAAGATGCAGAAGGTTCCGAAGCGCGAGATCGCGAGGCGAGTAGAGCAGGCGGCGCGGGTGCTGGGTCTCGGCGACGTCCTTAAGAAGCGCCCGCGGACGCTCTCGGGAGGGCAGCGGCAGCGGGTCGCCATGGGCCGGGCGATCGTGCGCGAGCCACAGGCGTTCCTGATGGACGAGCCGCTCTCGAACCTGGACGCGAAGCTGCGGGTCGAGATGCGGGCCGAGATCGCGCGCCTTCAGCGCGACCTCGAGGTGACGACGATCTACGTCACGCACGACCAGGTCGAGGCAATGACACTTGGAGACCGGGTCGCGGTCTTGCGCGAGGGGGTCCTGCAGCAGTTCGACACGCCGTCGGCGCTCTACGAGCGGCCGGTCAATCTGTTCGTCGCCGAGTTCATCGGCTCACCGGCGATGAATCTCGTCGGCGCGGACCTGCGGCGCTCGGACGGGTCGATGCTGGCGGAGTTTGGAGACCACCGCCTGCGCCTGGACAGCTCCGTTCTTGCCGCCAGGCCTGCGTTGGAGCGCTTCCAGGGTACGCGGGTGATCATGGGAATTCGGCCGGAGGACATGGAGGACGCGGCGCTCGCGACCTTGCAACCCTCCGACGAGCGACGGCTGAAGGCGGTCATCGACATCTGCGAGGACATGGGTTCGGAGATCCTCGTGCACTTCGGAGTCCGAGCGCCGCCCGTGCGCGGCGAGGACGTCACCGCGGCGGTCGGTGAAGAGGCGATGGCAGCCACCGAGGAGCAGGCGAGGAGGAAAGGCAGCCTCTTCGTCGCGCGGTTGATGCGCGGCACCCGTGCGCGAGAGCGAGAGCAGATCGAGTTGCTGGTGCGTACGGAGCGCCTGCACTTCTTCGATCCCCAGACCGGGCGCGGCATCTATGCCGATCCGCCTGTCGCGCAAGTTCCGCCGACCGACGGGTGATCGTCGCCCTCCGAGGCACCTGCGATTGCCCAGGGGTGCCATGCAAGGCGAGCCGCCGCCGGTTTCGGCACCGGCGAACGGAGACCCGACCGGCATCGCCGGCGCGCTGCTCGCCTCGTCCCCGAAATCGGAGTGCGTGCCGTAGCGCAGTAGGCAAGCCTCCGCTCGCCTGCTGCGGGCTTGCGTAGGATCGCGACATGACGCGCTTTCTGCACACGATGTACCGGATCACCGACCCCGCGCGTAGCCGGAGCTTCTACGAGGCGCTCGGCTTCACCTTCGCTGGCGACTTCGACATCGTCCGCGACGGCGAGCTCGAGGCGACGAACTACTTCTTCTCGATCGGCGGCCAGGAGTCCGTGCTCGAGCTGACGTACAACCACGACGGCCGCACCTACGAGCTCGGCACCGGCTACGGCCACATCGCCGTAGGTGTGGACGACCTCGACGGCACGCTCGCCGCGCTTGCCGATCAGGGCATCGAGCCCGAGCGGCCGCCGTACTCGGTCCGCGAGGGCGGCTCTCGTCTCTGTTTCGTCCGCGACCCGGACGGCTACCGCATCGAGCTGATCGAGCGGTCATAGGCGCTCGGTCAGCTTCAGCCGCCAGGCAGTTCGAACCTCGTGCGCCCGGTCGTCCAGCGCGGAGAGGAGCTCGTTCAGCTCGTCGACGTGGGCGCGAAACTCGTGAACGCGACGAAATGCGTCCGCGATCGCGCCGAGCGAGGTGGAGGCGTCGCCGTCGAGCTCGCCGAGCCGCCGCTCGAGACGCTCGAGCTCCGCGCCCAGGATCAGCGAGCAAGCTCGACCCTCTTCCGCGAGCTTCCGCAGCTCCGCCTCGGTCAGCGGGCGGTCTGGATCCTCCAGCACCCCCCGAACCCGTTCTCTGAGAGCGCTGTCGAGCTCCAGCCATGCCTCGACTGTCACGGAACGGGAGGGTACTGGAGGAGTCTGGCCGCGGGGCGCTACGGCTACCGCATCGAGCTAATCGAGCGCCCCTAGCGGAGGCGCGCGGCGACGATCGCCGCGGCCGGTTTGGCACCCAGCCGTTCGAACGCGTCCAACGCCCGGCGGCGCGTGTCCTCGTCGTCGGCATCCGCGAGCGCCCAGGCGGCCTCGTACGGACACTCCAGTCCCGTCCACAGCTCCGCGGCGCGGGCCCAGTCGCCGTCGATCTGGGCGGCGTACGGCTCGGCCGCACCGGGTGGAGCCTCCGTCAGAAGGCCGGCTCGCCAGCGCCAGTAGGCCAGCTCCCCAAGGGGCCAGTCGGCGTCGTACCGGAGGGCGAGCGCGAAAGCGGCGTCGGTCGCCTCGCCGATCCCTTCCCGATTGCCTGCGAGCCACGCTGCCTCGGCTCGGGCGGTCGCCGCCGGCGCAATCCGCAGCAGCTCGCGGCTCGGCTCGCCCAGTGCGAAGGCATCGTCGAGAAGCGAGCCGGCGTCCGGTTCCCCTCGGCGCGCCCGGACGAGGCCCAGGACGACCGACCCGACGATGCGAGGAAATGTCGAGATGACTCGCTTCTGGAAGACGAGCGTAGCGAGCTCGACCGCCTCGTCCCACTGGCCGCGATCAAGCGCGATCTTTGCGCGGAACGCGAAGAGGTAGCTGCGCCACAGGTCGAGGCCGCGCTCGTCGAGGTACGCGAGGCCCGGCTCGAAGTAGCGGTCGCCGAGCTCGTAGGTTCGGCGGTGGGCGGCGACCTGGAGGAAGTGGACGAACGCCCGGCCGACATGCTCGGGAGTGTCGAATTCCTGGCCCAGCTCGAGGCTGTGCTCGAGCTTCGCCCGCCCCGCCGGATTTCCGGCCAGCAGCTCGGTCGTGCCGATCGTGTTCACGGCATGTGAACGGGCCCCGGCGTCGTCGACCTGCTCGGCGAGCTCGAGCGCGCGAGCCCCCCACTTGAGTGCTTCGTCCCCGTCGCACATGTCCTTTCGGAGCGACGCCAGCGTGGCGTATGCCATGGCGAGCTCCGGACCGGCGCCCAGGGGCTCGAGCACCGCGAGCGCCTGCTGAATGGTCTCCCCGGCCTCAGCAGGACGCCCCGGGCACCACAGGATGTTGGCGAGCCGGCGAAGCGAGTCGCCTTCGCCGCGCGCGTCGCCGAGATCACGGAAGCACGCGATCGCCCGCCTGAGCGCATCGAGCGCTTCATCCGCCTGGTCGGTCAGGTAGCACTCGTACGACCGCTTCTTGAGCAGCTCGGCGAGCTCGCGCTGCGGGAGCGAGTCGGCGTACTTGAGCGCCCTCCCATACTGGGCTGCCGCCTCACGGTGCGCGCCCAGGCCGACAGCGCGTTCGGCAGCCGCGGGGGCATAGCGCAGGACGGCCGGGCCGTCTCCGGCCGCGTCGGCGTGATGCGCGAGCCGTTCGACATCGGGCGTACCCCTCGCGGGATCCGCAAGGGCCGCGAGCGCCTTGCGGTGGAGTGCGAGGCGGCGATTCGGCGACAGCGACTCCTCGATCGCGATCCGTGCGAGCTCGTGGCGGAACGCGACGCGGTCGGCTGTGTTCCTGAGCATCCCGGACGCCAGGCACTCGTCGAGCGCATCGACGCTTTCCGCGGCGAGCGCCTCGAGCAGCAAGGGCTCGACCTGCGGAGGTGCGACGGCGACCGCTTCCAACAGGGTCGTCGCGCCTGACGAGAGGCGGGCCGCGCGGGCGAGGACAGCCTCGCGAACCGTGTGCGGAATCTCGGTCTCCGCCGCCGCGAGAGCCTCGGTCACGAAGAACGGATTCCCGCCGGTCCTCCGAAGCAGCTCGTCGGGGTCGACACCGTGCGACTCGGCCAGCGGCGCCAGCGCTGCTCGCGAAAGCGGCGCGATGTCGAGCCGCCCCACCGAACGCGCCGTCGCTAGAGCGCCGAGCAGGATCCGCAGTGGGTGGCGGCGATCGAGCTCGTCGTCCCTGTAGGTGAGAACGACCAGAGCCGGGATCGCGTCGATCCGGCGGCCGAGGAGCGCGATCACGTCGAGCGTCGCTTCGTCCGCCCAGTGCAGATCCTCGAGCACCAGGATCGTCTGTTCCCGCGAGCCGAGCTCGCGGATGAGCGCCGCGGCGACTGCCTGCGGCTTGCTCACTTCCTCGACGACATCGGCAAGCTCGCCCCCGCACGTCTCGGCGACGTCGAGAAGAGGCCCGAGTGGGCGAGGCGTAAAGAGCGGGTCGCAGGCGCCCCAGAGAATCCGCGTCGACTCGCTCTCGTCCTCGCAGAATCGCCGCAGCAAGGCGGTCTTGCCGACGCCGGCCTCTCCGGAGACGACCGCCAGACGACCGCGAGCCGTCCGGACGACGCGCGCGAGGGAATCGGCGAGCCTCTCAATGGCATCAGAACGCTCGAGAAGTTCTTCTTCCTCCTCCCCTGGCGCCGGCTCTGGGCGAGAGGCTGGTCGGTCCCGTCCGGGCGGCGGAAACACAGACTTCAGGCCGGCGACATCGAGTTGGTAGATGCGCTCCGGCCGATCGAGGTCCTTGAGCCAGTACTCGCCGAGCTCGCGCAGGGTTGCTCCCTCGAGCTCTGCGTCCTGAAGGACGGACGAGGCTGCGAGCGAGACGAGGATCTGCCCGCCGTGAGCGGCGGCCATGATCCGGGCCGCGCGATGCACGCCGAGGCCGTAGTAGCCCTCGTCGGAGGTGCTCGGCTCGGCCGTGTGTAGCGCCATTCGCACGCGCAACTTGCTTCCTGCAGGCCACGCGTGGGCTGCCAGCGCCTGCTGGGCGGCGATCGCTGCGCCGGCCGCCTGATCGGCGCGCGAGAAGGCGAAGAGGAACGAATCTCCCTGGTTGTCGACTTCGTCGCCCGCGTGCTCGCTTGCTGCCGCGCGGAGGATCTTCCTGTGCTCGGCGAGCGCCTCTCCGTACGTCTTGCCAAGACGCTTCAGCAGCCGCGTCGAGCCCTCGATATCCGTGAAGAGGAAAGTGACGGTTCCGGTGAGCAACGTGGTCATGCGGCCTCAGGGAAGGAATTACATCCTCCGCGCCAGTGCCGTCAAGCGCCGCAGGGCGCCAAGCGCAGCTAGCGCGTTCTGACGAGGTAGGCGACCCGGCCGTTCTCGCCCGAGGCCCAGCAGGCGGTCGGGGTCGCGCAGTCGACGGTATCGAGGCTGGCGTCGTCGAAGCGCTGCCAGGTGGTGCCGAAGTTCTGGCTGACGTCGCTGCCGGACGGGCCGACGGCGATCGCCGTGTGGCCGTCGACCCACGTCGCGCCGGAGCGGTACTCGGGCGGCGCGTTCTGGAGCAAGTTCCAGCTCGAGCCGCCGTCGTTACTGCGCGCGAAGTTGTCCGGAGAGGCGGTCGGCAGGGTGAAATCGCCACCGACGGCGAGGCCGCGCTGCTGCCCGTTGAAGGCGAGCGCGAAGATCCCGGCGCTCGGGCCGCTCAGGATCGGCGTGGGGGCGACGGTCCAGGAGACGCCGCGGTCGTCCGAGCGGAAGACGCGCGCCTGAGCGCCGCCACCGGTTCCGAACCACGCGCGGTGCCCGTGGTCGCTCGTGATGCACTGGCCGCTCGCCGCGAACGCGAACTCGCCGGGCAGCGCGTCGGGCATCTGGAGGCCTGTGACGTGCCAGCTCAGCCCGCCGTCGTTCGTCGCGATCACGCGGAAGTGGACGCCGTCGGGCGGGTCGGAGAGCGCGAGCCCGCGCCTCTTGTCGAAGAACGTCATGCAGTCGTAGAACGCGGTCGGCTCGTCGTTCACGAACGTGGTTGTCCAAGTCTGGCCGCCGTCCGCGGTGACGTAGATGCGGAAGTCGGTCGGAGCCGCGCCGATCGACATGGCCACCGCGTGCGAGACGTCGAAAGCCTCGATGTCGCGGAACTGCAGGCCCGCGGAGCCCGGAGGGCTGACGTCCTGCCAGGTCGCTCCACGGTCGGTGGTGCGGAACACAACTCCGTCGGTCGCCGTGTAGCCGCTCGCCCAGGCAGTCGTCGAGCTCACCGCGGAAAGGCCGCGGAAGTGAGCAGTCGTGCCCGTCGTCGTGTCGTGCCAGGCGTAGCCCGGTCTTGCCGCTGAGGTCGGGGCGGCGCCGACCAGCAGCGAAAGAGCCGCGAGCAGCAGTACTCGCTTCCGCACGGTGCGGAACCGTAACGTGTCTCGGCGGAACTTGCAACGTGGGCGCGTATCATTTGTCGCGGCAATGACGACGATGGTGATGGTCCGTGTCCGAGCGACGCGCACGAGGTGCGCGTCGCTCGGGCCGCGCACGTAGTCAGCACTTCCTCCGTTCGCAGGCGCTTGCCGCGGAGCTGGTCCGCGACGCCGGAGTTCGACCGGATGACCTCGTCGTCGATCTCGGCGCGGGCAGCGGGAGGCTGACGGCAGAGCTTGCTCGCTGCGCGCGGCAGGTGGTCGCAGTCGAGCTCGATCCGGCCTGGGCGGAGCGCCTGCAGGGGCGCTGGGAGACGGTCGAGGTCGTCGCGGGGGACGCGGCGGGCGTGGCGCTGCCGTCCGAGCCGTTCCGGGTCGTGGCCAACCTTCCGTTCGACCGGACGACCGCGATTCTCCGGCACCTGCTCGACGACCCGCGCGTCCCGCTCGTCCGCGCGGACCTGATCGTCGAGTGGGGCGTGGCGCTCAAGCGCTCGCTGCCGTGGCCGAGCACCGTCAACGACGTCCTCTGGGGCGCCTGGTACTCGAGCTCGCTCGAGCGACGGCTGCCGCGGAGCGCGTTCGACCCGCCTCCGTCGGTCGATGCGGGCCTGCTCGTGCTCGAGCAGCGCGCGCGGCCCCTCGTTCCCGAGAGCCTGTGGCGGGCGTACCGAGGGTTCGTGGCAGGCGGCTTTCGTCGCGGTGTGGGCTCGGTTGCGCCCGCGGGCGCGCTTCGGAGGCTCGGCGTGTTGGGGGCTGCGCCGCGGGAGCTGGATGCGCACCAGTGGGCCGCGCTCTTCGCGGCTACTAGCCGAAGACGATCGTCAGGCGCGCTGGCGAGCCGGAGGTGATCACGTGGAACGGCCGTTCTTGCGAGAGGCCGATCGACCACGTGAGCACGGCCTCGAAGTCACCGGTCTTGGCAACCTGTCGCACCCACCGCAAGCCTGCCGGTTTGATGCTGCGCGGGCCCTTGTAGGTGATCTCGAGCTCGGGTTTCGTGAGGTCGGCAGTCGCGGCGGGCTCGAAGCGGACGACAAGGAACGCCGTGCCCGCGATCGGGATGTGCCGTCCCGATGCGTCCTCGGTCTGCGCCTCGTCCGCCGGCCGGTACCGGACCGTGAATCCCGGCTCGGCGCCGGCGGAGGAGCGGAAGTCGAAGATGACGCGGTCGGTACAGCCGCTCGAGTCGACCTTGACGTCGGTGAGGAGCATGGTCTCGGAGGGCTTGCTCGACGAGCTCTGCGCGTTGCCGCCGCCGCCGAACTTCGAGCAGGGCTGCTTGCCGCCGGTTGTGCCTGGCCCTTGCGCCTGCGGGGTTGACGTCCCGCCGCATGCGGCGAGGAGGAGCGGGAGCGCTAGGAGCGGTGCGACCTTCATGCGCGAAATCTAGCCGGGCATTCTTCCCCGTTCTGTAACAGTCTTGCCACAGTTCCGTGACAGACACGTGACGCTTTCACCGGTACGGTGGCCGGGATGGCGAAAGCGGCGACACCCTGGGGCGATGCGGAGCTGGTCGAGGAGCTGACGGTGGCTCAGCGGGCCGGCGGCAAGCGGTTCTCGTCGCTCGTCCAGCTGCTCCAGTCGCCGAGCGGCGAGCAGCTCGTGCGGTTCGCGTACGCGACGGGAGGCAGTGTGCGACGCGGCCCGGTGACGTTGCGCGCGCGTGACCTCGAGCGGCTCCGCGCCGGGCTTGCGGAACGGCCGCGCCTGGCCGAGGCATTGGGATTGAAGCCGATGTAGCGGGTGCTAGGCCATAGCGAGCGTTCGCTCGCGCGCAGCGTCGACGAGGGAGCCGAGGACGAGGGCTCCGTCGGTTGGGCCGAGCAGCGGGTCGACCGCGTGCTCGGGATGCGGCATCAGGCCGAGCACGTTTCCCGCCTCGTTCACCACGGCGGCGACGTCGGCGACGGCTCCGTTCGGGTTCTCGCGATAGCGGAGGACGATCTGGCGGTTCGCCTCGAGCTCGGCGAGCAGCTCGCCGTCGGCGAAGTAGCAGCCCTCGCCGTGCTTGACCGGCATCGCGACGACCTGTCCCTCATCGCAGCGGCTCGTGAACGGCGTGTCGGTGCGCTCGACGACGAGTGGGACGTCGCGGCAGACGAATGAAAGCGACGTGTTCGGCCTGAGCGTGCCCGGGAGCAGTTGGGCCTCGCAGAGCACCTGGAACCCGTTGCAAATGCCGAGCACGAGCCCGCCCTCCGCGGCAAATCGCGTCACGGCTGCCATCACCGGCGCGAAGCGCGCGATCGCGCCGCAGCGGAGGTAGTCGCCGTACGAGAAGCCGCCTGGGAGGACCACGGCGCTGACGTCGGGCAGCTCCGGGTCGCCGTGCCAGACGAGCACCGACTCGGCGCCAAGCCCGTCGAGCGCCAGCACGGCGTCGCCGTGGTCGTTCGAGCCGGGAAAGACGACGACCGCGACCGTAGGCCGGAGCTCGTTCACGACTCCGTCACGGATATCTCGTACGACTCGATCAGCGGGTTCGCGAGCAGCTGCTCGCACATCCTTTCGAGCTCGGCGTGCGCACGCGCGGGATCGTCCCCTTCCAGCTCGAGGTCGACGACCCGCCCGACCCGGGCTCCCCCGACCGCGAACCCGAGGTGACGTAGGGAGCTCTCGACCGCCTCGCCCTGCGGATCGAGGATCCCGGGCTTCGGCCGCACCAGCACGGTGGCCTTCATACGAGCACCACTTCCGGGCGGTCGAGATAGTCGTCGAAGGCGATCTCCGTCAGCTGCTCGAACGCCTCGACGTACCGGGCCCGGGTGCCTGCGACGACTTCCTCCGGCAGCTCGGGCCCCGGGTGCTCCTTGTCCCAACCGAGGGTCTCGCAGTAGTCGCGCACGAACTGCTTGTCGAACGACGGCTGAGCCCGACCCGGCTCGTACTCGTCCGCGGGCCAGAAGCGCGAGGAGTCCGGCGTGAACGCCTCGTCGGCGAGCACGAGCCGGCCGTCCGCGTCGACGCCGAACTCAAACTTCGTGTCGGCGATGAGGATCCCGCGCGCGGCCGCGTGCTCGGCGGCGAAGCGGTAGAGCTCGAGCGAGGCCCGCTCCACCTCGTCGAACCGCTCGGCGCCGACGAGCTGCTCGGCGCGGGCGCGGTCGATGTTCTCGTCGTGCCCCTCGAGCGCCTTCGTCGACGGCGTGAAGATCGGCTCGGGCAGGCGCACCGACTCGACGAGTCCGTCCGGAAGCTCGTGGCCGCAGACCGCGCTGCTCGCCAAGTAGTCCTTCCAGCCCGACCCGGTCAGGTATCCGCGCACGACGCACTCGAGCGGCAGCATCTCGAGCCGCCGGCACTCGGTGGAACGGCCGTCCGGCCGCAGTGCGATCAGGTGGTTCGGCACGACCTCCCGCGTGCGAGCGAACCAGAATCCCGAGAGGCCGGTCAGCACTCGGCCTTTGTCCGGGATCTCGGTCGGGAGGACCACGTCGAACGTCGAGATCCGGTCGCTCGCGACGAGCAGTAGCCGTTCTGAGTCGAGCTCGAACAGCTCCCGAACCTTTCCACTCCCGACATGCACCGCGGCTTCAGACATGAACCGGCTCCTCCCTCTCGGCCAGAGCGGCGAGCCGCTCGAAGACCGTGTCGACGTGGCGTGTGTACCAGCTCGGATCGAACACCGCGTCGAGGTCGACCCGGCCGGCGATCTCGGTGTCGGAGCGAACGAGCTCGCGGAAGTCCTCTTCCTCTTCCTGGGCCCGCAGGGCGTGGCGTTGCACGAGGCGGTAGGCGGCGTCCCGCTCCAATCCGGACTCGACGAGCGCCAGCAGCAGCCGCTGGCTGAAGAAGAGCCCGCGCCCGGACTCCAGGTTGCGCAGCATCCGCGCCGGCCTGACCTCCAGTCCCTCGACGAGCCACGCGAGCCGGTCGACCATGTAGTCGAGCGCCAGGAACGAGTCGGGAATGACCACCCGCTCGGCCGAGGAGTGCGAGATATCGCGCTCGTGCCAGAGCGCAACGTTCTCGAGCCCGACCTGAGCGTTTGCGCGCACGACCCGCGCCAGCCCGCAGAGCCGCTCCGAGACGACCGGATTCCGCTTGTGCGGCATCGCGGAGGATCCCTTCTGGCCGCTTCCGAACGGCTCAGCCACCTCGGCCACCTCCGTCCGCGCCAGGTGACGAATCTCGAGCGCGAACCTCTCGACCGAAGCGGCGACCACCGCGAGCGCGGCGAGCAACTCCGCGTGGCGGTCTCGCTGGAGAACCTGCGTCGAGACCGGCTCCGGTTCGAGGCCGAGCCGCTCGCACGCGAGCCGCTCGAGCTCCGGCTCGGTTGCGGCGTATGTGCCAACGGCGCCGGAGAGCTTGCCGACGCGCATCCGCTCGAGAGCGCCCCGCAGCCGCTCCCGCCCTCGCTCGAGCTCGAACGCCCAGCCCGCGAGCTTGAGCCCGAAGGTGGTCGGCTCCGCGTGGACGCCGTGCGTGCGCCCGATGCAGATCGTCTGGCGGTGCTCCTCGGCCCGCGCCACGACCGCCCGCTGCGCCCGCGCGAGGCCCTCCAGCAGCAGCGCGCCGCCCCCTCGCACCTGCAGCGCCAGACCGGTGTCGACGACGTCCGACGACGTCAGTCCGTGGTGGAACCAGCGCCCGTCCGCGCCCAGCGTCTCGGCGACGGCGTCCACGAAGGCGGCGGTGTCGTGGTGGAGCGTCGCCTCCAGTTCCGCGACGCGCTCGGGGCTCGGGGTGCGCGCCCCCTCCCGGATCGCCTGGGCCGCCTCTGCCGGCACGATCCCGAGTTCCGCCGCCGCGTCGAGCGCCGCGAGCTCAACCTCGAGCCACCGCCCCAGCTTCGCCTCGTCCGACCAGATCGCCTGCATGGCCGGTCGCGAGTAGCGCGGGATCACCGTCTCGATTCTAGCCGGGTGCCCAGCTAGCCCAGGGAGAGGATTCGAGCGGCCAAGATCGCGGCGTTCCGCGCGCTGTCGACGCCCACCGCGGCGACGGGGACGCCTGGCGGAAGCTGCGTGATCGCCAGCAGCGCGTCGAGGCCGTCGAGCACGCTCTTCTCCGAACGCAGCGGCACGCCGATCACCGGCAGGTCGGTCTGGGCGGCGACCGCGCCGGGCAGCGCTGCCGCCAGGCCCGCGCCCGCGATGAGCACGCGCAGGCCGCGCTCACGCGCAGTGCGGGCGTACTCGGCGACCGCCTCCGGGTTGCGGTGAGCCGAGCGCACCTCGAGCTCGTGCGGGATCCCGTGCGAGGCGAGCTCGTCGAGCGCGGGCTGCATCCGATCGCGGTCGGAGTCGGAGCCGACGAGGATCCCGACGACGGGCCGGTCAGCTGCGGACATGGCCCTCCGTCGCGGCAAGGGCGATGTCTCCGCGGAAGCGCATGCCTTCGAACGAGATCCGCTCGACCGCCTCGTAGGCGACCGAGCGGGCCGCGGCGACATCGTCGCCGAGCGCGGTGACGTTCAGGATCCGGCCCCCGTTCGTGACGAGCTGCCCTCCGTGGCGCGCGGTCCCGGCGTGGAAGACGAGCGCGCCGGTGGCCTCGGCGTCCTCGACCCCGTCGATCGGGGTGCCTCGGTCGTCACTGCGCTGCGGGTAGTCGCCGGAGGCGAGCACCACGGTCACCGCAGCGTCATTCCCGACCGCGACCTCCCCGCCGAGCCGGCCGGCCGCCGCACTCTCCAGCGACCCGAGCAGATCGCCCTCGAGACGCGGCAGGATCGACTGGGCCTCCGGGTCGCCGAAGCGGCAGTTGAACTCGAGGACCCGTGGCCCGTCCGCCGTCAGCATCAGCCCCGCGTAGAGAACCCCGACGAACGGGCTGCCCCGGCGGGCGAGCTCCGCCAGCACCGGCCGGTGGATCGTGTCGACGAGCTCCTCGACCTCGCTCTCCCCGAGGCCCGGCACCGGCGAGAACGAGCCCATGCCTCCGGTGTTCGGTCCCTGGTCGCCGTCGTCGATGCGCTTGAAGTCCTGCGCGGGCGCGAGCGGCACCGTCTCGTGGCCGTCCGTCAGCACGAGCAGCGAGACCTCTTCGCCTTCGAGCAGCTCCTCGATCACGACGTCGTCGCCGAGCGAGGCCGCCCCGCGCAGGCCCGCGTCCAGCTCTTCCTGCGTTCGGCAGACGAAGACGCCCTTCCCGGCGGCAAGCCCGTCGGCCTTCACGACGCACGGTGGGCGGGCGACCGCGAGCGGGCGGGCCGTCGGTACGGAGGCGGCGGCCATGACCTCCTTGGCGAAGGTCTTCGAGCCCTCGATCCTGGCGGCCGCGGCACTGGGCCCGAACGCGGCAACGCCGGCGTGGCGCAGCGTGTCCGCAAGCCCGGCGACGAGCGGTGTTTCCGGCCCTACGACGGCCAGATCGATGTCGAGCTCCCTGCAGAGCGCGAGCACAGCCTCCGCGTCCTCGGCGCGCACCGGATGGCACTCGCCGAGGCGGGCGATCCCCGGGTTTCCGGGGGCCGCGTGGAGCGACTCCAGCCGCGGGCTCTGGGCGAGCTTCCACGCGAGCGCGTGCTCGCGCCCGCCCGACCCGACGACCAGGACCCTCACGCGCCGAGTCTACTCACGACCCCGGCGGGGCCGGCCGCCCGCCGATTTGCCGCTTGCTCCTGTAGTTCGGTTCGCCCGGCCTCCTCCCCGAGGCGATCGTATCGAGGAAGTGCGCACGTGTCTGTGACGGGATCCGTGCCGGAAGTGTGACGTTTGGCGGCGGGTACCCTTCTCCCGCGATGGGCGCCGAGAACGAAGCGCTCGAGGCGCCGCCGTACTCGGCCGCGCGAGTCGAGGTCGTTCGGTTGCCGGACGGTGGCGCGCAGCTCGACCAGGTCGCGGTCGAGGAGCCGCTCGAGATCCGGATCGGAGACGAGCCGATCGCGGTCACCATGCGCACGCCCGGCCACGACGAGGAACTCGCCCTCGGCTTCTGCCTGACGGAGGGCTTGAGACCCAGGAGCGCCTTCCCGCCGGCCGATCTCGCTGCGAACACGATCGAGGTCGACGCGCCTGCCTTCGACCGCGATCGCCTCCGGCGGAGCTTCTACACGAGCTCGTCCTGCGGCGTCTGCGGGAAGGGAGCTCTGGAAGCGGTCGCCGTCGAGGCGCCGAGGATCGAGAGCGATCTCCGCGTCCCGCGGGCGCTGCTCGCCGGGCTCCCGGAGCGGCTGCGCGCCCAGCAGGCGGCGTTTGCCGCGACCGGCGGCCTGCATGCGACCGGCCTGTTCGCGCCTAGCGGCGAGCCGCTCTGCGTGCGCGAAGACGTCGGCCGCCACAACGCGCTGGACAAGGTCGTGGGCTGGGCGTTCCTCGAGGGCCGGTTGCCACTAGCGCAGGCGACCCTGTGCGTCAGCGGCCGGCTGTCGTTCGAGCTCGTCCAGAAGGCGGCGGTGGCGGGCTGCCCGATCCTGGTCGCGGTCGGAGCGCCGTCGAGCCTCGCGGTCGAGCTCGGCCGCGACCGAGGGCTGACGCTCTGCGGCTTCGCGCGGGCCGGCCGGCTGAACGTCTACACCGAGCCGTGGCGCGTCTTGACCTGACCGGCGTCCTGCTCGTGGGCGGATCGAGCAGCCGCTTCGGCTCCCCGAAGGCCCTCGCCCGCCTGGACGGAGAAGCCCTCGCGGAGCGCGCCTGGCGTGTCCTCCGCGAGGCCTGTAGCGAGAGCATCGCCGTCGGCAAGAACGCAGACGGCCTCGCGCTGCCGTTCCCGCTGCTCGACGACGGCACCCCCACGCGGGCGGCTCTTGCCGGGGTCGTCGCCGGCGTCCGTGCCGCTCCGACGGACGTGTGCGTCGTCCTCCCGGTGGACACGCCGCTCGTCACGCCGGAGCTCCTGCTGGAGCTCGCGGACGCGTGTGCGGATGCAGCCGTCCCGCAGACCGGCCCGCTTCCAGGCGCGTATGCGAAGAGCGCCTTGCCCGTGCTCGAGCGGCGGCTGGCCGAGAACAGGCTGGCGCTGCGGGACGCCCTCGCAGAGCTCGAGACGCGACAGGTCGAGCTCGATCCGGCGCTGCTTGCGAACGTGAACACAGCGGAGGATCTTCGGCGGCTCTAGGCCGCAAGCTTCGGGAACAGGCGCCGTCCTTCGCCGTCCTCGAGAGCCTGGGCGATTCGCTCGGCTGCGTCGGGAAGAAAAGGCGTCAGCTCTCGCCCAAGAGTGCTGATCGCTTCGAGTAGCGCCTGGACGACGCCCGCGCGTTCCTCGCCTGCCAGTTCCCACGGTCGCGCGGTCGAGACGAAGCGGTTGGCCGCGCTCACACGCTCCCAGAGGGCCTCGGTGGCGGCGCGGAAGTCGAAGGCTGCAAGCGCGGTGTCGATCTCGCGCGGAAGCGCCTCGAGCTCCGCGACGAGCTCTGTCCGCCTCACGCCTCGATTGCCGTCTGAAAGCGCGAGCGTGCGGCCGACGAGGTTCCCGAGCCCGTCGGCGAGCTCGTTCGCGCGGGCGATGACCCGCTCGTCGCGAAACTCGACATCGCCGCTGCGTGGTACGTCGCGTACCAGCCACCAGCGCAGGGCCTCGGCGCCGAAGCGCTCGATCGTCGCGAACGCGTCGCCCGCGCCGAGCGACTTCGAGAGCTTGCGATCGCCGCTCGTGATGTAGTCGTGCACGAAGATCGTCGTCGGCAGCGGCTCGCCGGCCGACAGCAGGATCGCCGGCCAGTAGACCGCGTGGAAGCGGATGATTCCCTTGCCGATCACGTGCAGGCGCTCGTCGGAGTCGCGCCACCATTCTTCGTAGGTGGCGCCGTATTCCAGCGACGTGACGTAGTTCGCGAGTGCGTCGAACCAGACGTAGACGACCTGGCTCGGGTCGCCGGGCACCGGAATGCCCCAGCCGCGCGCCCGCTCCCGCGCCCGCGAGACGCTGAAGTCGCCGAGGCCGCTCTCGAGGAACGCGAGCACCTCGTTCAGGCGAGAACGAGGCTCGATCCGGAGCCGCCCGCTCTCGACCAGCCCGCGCAGTGCTTCCTGATAGCGGGAGAGCCGGAAGAACCAGTTGCGCTCCCTGACGCGCTCGAGCGGGCGATCGTGCTCGGGGCAGCGCGGCCCCTCGACGAAGGCCTCGCAGCCTGCGCAGTAGAGGCCCTCGTAATCGCGCTCGTACAGGTCGCCGGCTTCCGCGCACGCGCGCCAGAGCCGCTCGACGCCGGGCCGGTGGCGCGGGTCGGTGCTCGTGCGGATGAAGTCGTCGTTCGACAGCTCCAGCCGCGCGGCGAGCTCGGCGAAGCGGTCGGCCTTCGCGGCGACGAACTCCGCCACCGGCCGGCCGGCCGCCAGCGCGGCGTCGACGTTCTTGAGTGCGTTGTCGTCAGTGCCGCTCTGGAACCGAACGGCGTCGCCGCGCAGGCGCCGGTGACGGGCGACCACGTCGGCCTGCACCAGCTCGAGCGCGTGCCCGAGGTGCGGGTCGCCGTTCACGTACGGGATGGCTGTGGTGATGTAGAGCTTGCTCATCGGTTCCTCCTCTCCGGCCCCGCGCGGGCCGGCAACCGATGAGCGTCACGACCCTGCGCTGGGGCCGTGTCGGGTAGCTACAGCGCGCCGAGAGGCCCTGGGAGCAGGGCCATCATCAGGGTGCGGGGCGCGTGCTTCGTCATGCTCCCACGATACCCGAGGGCGCCGATTCGTCGCGCAGGGCGTTCGCCAGTTGCTCC
>WNGA01006151.1_pt1 | contig 17192 bp, 18 predicted proteins | sample 5400061 | NCBI WGS metagenome assembly WNGA01 (sample SAMN13153366, study PRJNA577476) | soil metagenome | isolation source: 100 cm soil or saprolite under grassland replicate 2 | place: USA:California | collected 2016-06-15 | reverse complement strand
CCTCGCCGGCGTCAAGGTCGTTCGTCCGGCAGGGCGCTCCACCTTGACTCCGGCTTCGGGTCCGTCGTCCCCGGCAGCCAGGAGGTGATGCCCGGGAGAGGCCTTGACACCGGCCCGCCCTTCATAGATGACCTGCGGATTCGATGCTAAGGTCGTTCTCGACATTTCTTGACGTCTCCCGGTCGTTCGCCGGACGAATGCGGGACGAACGATGGCCAGGCATCGCGCACGAGAGGTGCCAGCGTAGGCGACGCCCTGTGCCGTGCTGATGGGGCGCTGCTTGGTTTCATCGCCTACACGTACCGGACACGGGTGGACATCCCGGCACACCTGCTCGGGGCCCCCCTCGAATGAGACCGGACTCTACGAGATCGGGCTCTCACGGACGCGGCGCCTCGTGGGCCCCATCACACGCAGGTGCAGAGGACGTCGGCCTGGTCGCACCCGGCGCACCGGATCGTGCAGTAACGATCGGAACCGACGTGGAGATGCCCGGCGTCGTGCTCGCCCGCCACCGATCCACAGATGGCGCACTTCCAGCCGTCACCCCGACTTCCACACTTCGCGCACATCAGCGCCTCCGTCTGTGCCATCGCTGGATCACCCCTTCTGGATCTCGAGACCGAACGCAGGCGGCGAGCCCCCCGTCGCGAGCCCGCCGCCTGCATCAGTCAGCTCCTCTGTGCCTGGACGATGCCCCGCAGGGACACCAGCGCACCGACCACGAAGATCACCACCGCGAGGTAGATCAGCCCCAGGTGGCCGAGCGTGTCGAATCCGTTCACGTAGTGCGCCGGCAGGGCCACCGCGAGCCCCAGGACCGGGGCGGTCACCGCTCCGACCCACGCCCAGAGCTGCCCCCGCCGAACCCCGTAGGCCACCAGGAACAGCACCGCGAGGCCCGTCGCGGCGATGAATCCCGAGACCGCGATGTGCAGATGGCTCACGTACTCGAACAGCGACGGGCTGAACGCCTGGATCTCGTCCTTCCCCACGTTGACCTCGTTGGGCCCGATCCCGAGCTCCAAGAAGGAGTCCGTGAAGTTGCGGACGAAGAAGATCACCGCATAGCCGATGAACCCCGCGGCGGCGATCCCCATGAGCCAGGAGCCCGTTCGAAGCGCGGTCGCCGAACCGTCCGCTTTCGTGTGCTCCCCTGTGATGGTTGTCATGCCCGTACCTCCTCTCGCCCATGACAGACGTCCGACCGCCGACGCCGATTGCACCTTCCTGGCGATGCAATAAGGTCGGCCACCCAAGCGTCTTGAGAGGGTGAGCACGCCAGTGAGACGGGCCGACGGGATGGCGGACATCGGGATCCAGGACCGGACGAAGGAAGCGTTCCAGAGCATGGCCGTCGGCGAGCTGCCGGCCCTCTACTCGCTGGCCCGCCGGCTCGTCCGGGACGGTGCGGAGGACCTCGTGCAGGAGACGTTGATCCGGGCGTATCGGTCGTTCGGGGCGCTGAAGGAGGACGAAGCGGGCGCCCGGTGGCTGAAGAGCATCCTGGTGAACGTGTTTCGGGATGAGCTTCGCAAGCGAGCCCGATCCCTGGATGAGCTTCCCGTTGAGGAGGTCGAGGACTTCTCGCTGTACCAGACCCTGGTGGAGGTGGATCCCCTTCCGTACTCGGACACCCTGCACCTGGACTTCCTGAGAGCGTTCGGCAAGGACGACGTACGCGAGGTCCTCATGCGTCTCCCGGTGCTTTACCGGGCGCCGCTGGTGCTCCGGTACATGGATGGATTCGCAACCAAGGAGATCGCCCGCATGCTCGACTCACCGCTCGGAACGATCTTGGCACGACTCCACCGAGGTCGGAAGCGGTTCGAGGCCGAGATGTGGGCGTACGCGGAGGAGACGGGTCTCCTCATGGAGGAGGCGGAGAGATGAATGACCAGCAGAGCTCGATCCCGTGCTCCGAGGCCGTGAGGCAGCTCTGGGACTACCTCGATCACGCGATCTCGGCCGAGGATCAGGAGAGGGTGGAGAAGCACCTGTCGTTCTGCCGCACATGCTGCGGGGAGCTGGAGTTCGCGAAGGAGCTCCGGAGCTTCCTCGCCTCGAATGAGGCGGAGGAGATCCCACCGGACGTGAAAGCCAGCCTCGAACGGTTCGTTCAGGAGCTCTAGGAGGACCGGTGGCCAAGGACCTCATGTTCCAGGAGGAGATCAAGGACTCCGTCCGACAAGCGTATTCGGCGATCACGACCGGCGGCGGCGAGGCAGTGGCCCGCCGCTTCTACACGGACGACGAGCTTGCCGAGGTCCCGGCCGGGGCAGTCGGGTGGTCGCTCTCGGTGGGGAACCCCGTCCGCTACGCGTTCCTCCGGAACGGTGAGACCGTCCTGGACGTGGGCTCCGGAGGAGGGATCGACACCATCCTCGCCGCCAGGCGCGTCGGACCGGAGGGTAAGGCCGTCGGGCTCGACATCCTCGAGGAGATGTGCGAGCGCGGACGTCGCCACGCCGCCGAGGCGGGAGTCGAGGGCTGGACCGAGTTCGTCCGCGGGGAGATGGAAGACATCCCGCTCCCGGCCGAGTCGATCGATGTGGTGATCTCTAATGGCGTGCTGAACCTGTCGGCTCGGAAGGGTCGAGCACTCGCTGAGATGTTCCGATTGCTCAGGCCGGGAGGCCGGATCTGCATGGCCGATCTCACGGTCGAGGGCGGGCTGCCCCCAGAGGTGGCCAACGATCAGAGCGCCTGGGCTGGGTGAGTGTCGGGAGCCCTGGCGGAGCGTGTCTTCGCCGAGAAGCTCGAACGAGCTGGGTTCGCGAACGTGTGGGTCGGGGGACACCGGCCGTTCGGGATCGAGGATGCCGCCCTGATGCCGCTCTTCACGCACGAGGTCATCGAGGTCATGCGGCGGACGATCTCGGTCGACCATCAAGATCGCGTTGCTACCGCCGTGATCATCAAGGCCGTCAAGCCTAGCGAGGGTGGGATGGTGCCGGGATGATGGACGGTCATCGCGGTCGTAAGGAGGGATCGTACTCTCCAGGGTGGAAGCGCCTCAGACGATCGTGCGAGGGATTGAGGATCGCACTCTGATAGCACCGGGTCGCGAGGAGCGCTTCTTCGGCTACGGCGTCATGGGTCTGCCGTTCGCATCCGAACACGTGCTCGCCCTGCGCAGGTTCACCGCGTCATCCGTCGGCCCTTAGCCTAGCTCTTTGCCCAAAATCGCCACAAGGCGTGCCGTGCCTTCGAAGGAGACGGTGAGTCGGGTAAGCACGTGAACTCGAGCAACTAGTCAGCGCGCGGCGAGTTGCAACACTCGAGCCGACGGTTGGTCTAGTCGATCGGGCAGTCAGGGCAGTACGGAGGACGTTCCGGATCCCGCATTGCTCCCTTCCTTTGCTCGCTGTCGCATCACCATACCCCTTCGCCTGCCAACAGAACGGATCATCTCCCGCCGCTCAGGGTGCGCCGCCGCTCCTCGTATTCCTGCTGGTCGATCTCGCCTCGGGCGAACCGCTCGGCCAAGATGTCGAGCGCGCGGCCCCCGTCCGATCGAGGCCGTGCCTGCCCGCCCTGCGAAAACGACCGGACGACGAGCACGACGCCCACCACGATGAGAGCGAGGAACAGCAGCGACATGAACATCATCCCGAACCCCCACCAACCTCCGTTCCACGGTCCATACATCACGGGATGCTCACCTCCTACATCTATCCACTCTAGGTCAGCCTACGGTCGAGAACGGTGGGTCCATGGGCTTGCCCGCAACGGCATCATGGGAAGGTCACAGCCACACAGACGCGACGAGCTCGAGGTCGTCTGAGGCACGTCTAACCGCCCGGGCCGCTGGGAGGCGTGATCGTGATCGGCGCGTCGAATCCTGAGTAGCTCTGGTTCATGAAGTGACCGTACCCGCTCATCTTCGTTCTTCGTACCAGGCCACTCGGGTCGACCCACAACCGGAACCAGTAGGCGGCGCCGTTGAGCGGCCCGTAGAACGACAGGATCGTGGTGTCCACGCCACCGATCCGAGCCGCACCGACGATCCGAGGGTCGACGATCCGGTCCGGCACGTAATCCCAAAGGAACGAACTGACCTGGAACGGCCGATTGTTGGGCTGAACGATCCACCCCTCGCCAGGCGCTCTCTTCATGTAGAGGGTTCCACCGATCCATACCATCTGGAATCCTCCGTTAGACCTTGTCCGGCACTCATCGGGAGCCCGGCACGCGTAGGACGTTCTGATCACGCTCGTTCCGGAGTCCAGGGACTCATCCAAGTGGTACGACACGAGCGCGTGCATGCGCTGTTCCACTTCGCGAAAGAGTTGTCCTCCATCGGCAGCAGGCAGGCGCGGCAGATCGAACGCCGCGAGGCCGCCATCCGAGCCGCCGACACGGACCTGGACCCGTTCGCCACCAGAGAGATCAAGAGCGGTCCAAAGGCAGGCCATGCCGCAGGGCTCAAGCCCGACGCCGTGTCCGTCCACCGACAGCTCCACCGCAAGGCGGGATCCTGCTTGCTCCCCGCTGAGAGGAAGCACGTACAGGTACAGGTCGTTCCTGCCCGGCGAGCCCGGACGGAGGGTGAGGCCAACGAGCGCGTCGCCCGCGCGAGCCCCAAGCGTGAGGTCGCGCGCCAGAGGCAGGCCGGGTTCCTCCGCAGCGCCCCGAGCTGCCCTCTCCGCCTCGGCAAGCCGGGCCGGGGGCAAAGGGTAAGCGGCGAGAAGAGCGGCTGCGGCGATGACACCTATCGCCACCCCCGATTCGAGCCGCGGCGTGACGAACCAGCGCCTCCACGCCAGCACCGACAGGGTGACCATCAGCACGACGAGCAGGCTCTTCACGAGGAGCGCGTCTCCGTACGACGATGCGAAGAGCTCGTGGAGCGAGCCGACCTCCTGCGCGCCCCGAAGTGCCCCCGCGACCGCGGTGACCGAGAACGCTCCGAGCGCGACAGGCGTGAACCTGCTGATCAGCATGCGACCTTGCTCGCTTCGCCAGCCGCCCGGCGGGCGCTGGAAAGCCAGCGCCAGGATCCCTCCCCCCCAAAGCGCCGCGGCGCCGACGTGCGCCGTCTCGAAGATCACGCCCCATACGCGCGGGCTCGCCGCGGCAGCGTGCCCGGCGGCGGCGAGCACGACAAATGCGCCACCCACTGGCCACGGCGTCCACCGGGATCCGCGGGCGGCCAGGAGGAAGGCAACCAGCTCCAGCGCCGGACGGACGAGCCGCGCGAACCCGGGCATCCCAGTCGTTAGGTACAAGAGAGCGGGTCCGAGGGAGATGCCGTGAGCGGCGGCGAAGGCCTCGGACATCACCACGACCGTTCCCGCAACGAACGCGACGGCGAGCGGCCCGGGGACCGGCGCGCGGATCCACCCGAGCGCGGGACTCCGACGGGCGAGTCGGCCGAACAGCAGGAGCCCGACCGCGAGGATCAGGGCGAGGTCCTCGATCGAGCGAGCGATCGAGATCGCCAGGTCCGTTATCCGTGGCGAGGAAGAGAACCCTGTGGCTCCGGACCGAACTGTTACGCCAACTCCGAACTCGAAGGATCCCGAGAGCGAGTGGCCGTCCAGCAGGCTGACGGACCTCCACGAGACCAGATAGACGCCACGGGCATTCCCCGACAGTCGGACGGAGATCTCTTCGACACCGGCCGGCCGGCCGGCGGTGCGTTGCCCATCTGGTGCCGTGACGATGGCTCCGGACAGTCTTGCGTTGAGGGGCTCCGAGAAGTGCAGGTTCACTACCGCCGGCGCGATGCCGAGCTCGGAGCCCGGCTCGGGCGTCGCCGAGACGAGGCCCGCGTGCGCGAGGGCAGTCGTGGGAAGAAAGACGAGAGCCGAGAGCGCGACGATCGTCGCAAGCACGGTCCGTCGGCCGTTCCGGCCGAGATCGACCTGATCCGAAGCGGGAGTCACGTCCCGAAGCGACCGCGCGCTCGCCGTTCGCACGGCCATGCGGAGAACCTAGCAACGCGAGTACGCATCTCCATTCCTGACTGTCGCGTTGAAGATTTCTCGCACCCGCCGCGTCTCCCCAGCACGAGCGCCCACAGGATCGGCCAAGTCATCCCCAACGCGATGTTCAGGGCATAGGCGAGCGCCCTGAACATGCTCGCGACGGCGAGGAGCCCGAGAGCGCGTCTCATGATCCGTCGAAGGCCTGCCCCACCTGCGAGACGATCTCGTCCGGCGTCACGTACATCGCACCACCGTGCTCGGGCGCTCCGTAGTCCCGGAGCCACACGATCTTGCCGTCGCCGCCCACCAGGAAGAACGTATGACCGGGCTCGCCCGTGGCCATCATCCACCCCGGCGTCCCGTACTTCATCCACACGGTGTTCCCGGGATCGGACAGCATCGGAACGCTGACGCCCATCGTCCCGCCCTCCCGCTTCCACGCGCTCACCGGATCCGGCGAGATCGCAAGCAGCTGAACATTCAGGTCCTCGAACGCCTTGTCACGTTGCAGGTCGACCACCTGCTGCACGCACCCGCCTCACCCGGGACCCATGCTGAAGTAGAGCAGCACCGGCTTCCCCGCGTAGTCGGACAACGCGACCGTGCCTCCGCTCGCCGACTTCAGTGAGAACGAGGGCGCGGCCTGACCGACAGCGATCGGGCCCTGCCCAGAGCTCGGGGGCGCCTCCTGGCGAGAGCACGCCGCCGCCGCGAGGCCGAGCGTGAGGGCCGCCACGACCAACATCCGATGTCTCATCCGCTCGCTCCTTTCGGTGGTTCGATTCTGATCGGTGCGTCGTAGTTGTAGTAGCGATGGTCCATGAAGTGCCCTGGTGCTCGCATCTCCGCGCGGTGGACGTACCCGTCGGCGTCGACCCAGAGGCGGAACCACACCGGAAGATCCTGGTCGCCGCCGGCGAACGCGAGTTCCGTGGTCTGAACACCGTCGACCCGAGCCCTGACGAGGATGCGCACGTCCTTGTACGGACGGAACGAGTCCCAGATGTAGGTCGGGACCGGCACCGCGGGAGCGACTCGCTCGACCTTCCACGTTCCGTCGCCTTCTCGGGTGTACCGGGTATCGCCGATCCACACGGTGGAGAACGTGGACCCGTTCTCGACCACCCGGCTCTCGAACGAGTTGGGCGCCGTAAACGCGTAGGTGGTGCGGACGGTCGTCCCCAGACCAGAGGTGAGACTCTCGTCGAGCCGGTAGCTGGTGAGCCCGCCCATTGTCGCGAGCATCCGCTGGAGGACCTGGTCGCCCGGGGCGACCGGGAGGTCGGGCAGGCGGAAGGTGGCTTGGGCCCCGTCTGCGGTGCCGACGCTGACCACGACGCGCTCGCCTCCTTCGAGCGTCGCCATGCCCCTTCGACACGTGTCCGCGCACCGCGTGAGGGCTACGTCGGTGCCGTCTACGGAAGCGCGTACCGGGAGAGAGACTGTCGCCTCGGGACCGTCCAAGCTCTGGACGTAGATCGTCAGCTCGTTGACCCCAGGTTTCGCCGGCTCGACGGTGAGCCCGACGAGCACGGAGCCCGCGTGCGAGCCCAGTGTGAGTGCCGCACCCGCGGGGATCGGCGAGGCCTGTGCGATGGGGGCGGCCTCCTCCGCGGCCTCGGCCTGTCGGGCTGGAGGCAGCGGGAACGCAGAGAGCAGCGCCGCGGCACCGATTACTAGGACCGCGGCCGTGGCTTCGCTCCTGGGGAAGATGGCGATCCGGCGCCACGCCAGCACCGAGAACTGCACCATCAAGACGACGAGCAGGATCTTGGCGAGAAGGACGACCCCGTAGGACGAACCGAAGAGCTCTCGCCAGCTCCCGACCTCCTGCAGCGCACGGATGAGACCCGTACCGGCCGTGACCGCGAACGCGGTAAGTGCCGGAGGGGTGAACCGATCGAGGATTACTCGGCCGTCCTCGCCGAGCAGCCCACCGGAAGGGCGCTGGAACGTGAGTGCCAGGATCCCGCCGGCCCAGACCCCGGCCGACAGGATATGAACGGCCTCGACCGCCATCCCCCAGGCTTTGGGCTGGATCGCTGCCGCGTGCCCCGCCGCGGCGAGCATGACGACGGCCGCCCCGGCAAGCGGGGCCCGCCCGCGCGGCCAGCCCCGCGCCGCGAGCACCCCGAGGCCCTCCAAGACGACGCGCGCCAGCCGCGACCACCCTGGGAGCCCGGTCGTGAGATAGGTGAGGATCGCGCTGCCCGTTGGGGATGGAGCCGCCACCAGCGCCTCGCCGAGGACCACCGCGAGGCCGCCCGCGAAGGCCGCCCCGAACGCGAGCGAGATCGGCGTGCGGACCCACGCGAGTGGTGGCCTCCTTCGCCCCAGCCGACGCAGCAGCAGCAGTCCGAGCAGCAGCAGCAGGCTCGTGTCCTCGACGAGTCGGCCGACCGCGATGAGGTAGCCCGAGCCGGTCGGCTCATTGTTCGTCCCTCCCTCCGCGCCCGCCCCGGGCGAGACCCCCACCCCGAACCGGAACGCGCCCATGAGGGTGTGGCCGTCCACCAGGCTCACGGTCGTCCAGCTCACGGCGTAGACGCCCTGCGCGCTCGTCGAGAGCGGGATTGCGATCTGCTCCGAGCTCGTGACCGTTCCCTCGACGCGCCGCCCGTCGGGCGTCGTCACGGCCGCCCTCGAGAGCTTCGTGTTGAGCGACTCGGAGAACTCGAGCGTCACCACACCCGGCGCCGAGCTCAGCTCGCTCCCCGGCTCGGGGGTCGACGAGACGAATCCCGCATGCGCCCAGGCGACGGAGGGCATGAGGCACAAAGAGAGCGCCGTGATCACCACGAGGAGCACGAGTCGTCTCATACGGGTGGCCACCCGGTTCGGGAGAAGAGGCGAAGGAGCGGAGCGAACAGCTGGACCCACGTGCCGGTGATCATCAGCGCACCCATCAGGATGAGGATCCCGCCGCCGGCGATCTCGATTTCCTGTCCGTGCCGCCGGAGCCAGGCGAAGAGCCTCCCGGTCCTTGCCACCGCGAACGCCAGGAGCAGGAACGGCACACCAAGACCCAAGGAGTAGATGAACAGCAGGGCGGCGCCGCGCCACGCATCTTGCACGGTCGCCGCGGCAGTCAGGATCGCGGCGAGGACGGGACCGATGCAGGGCGTCCATCCAATCGCGAAGGCCATGCCGAGCGGCACGGCACCGGCGGGTCCCGGGCTGATCCTCGCCAGGTCGAACCGCCGCTCCCGATACAGGAACGGCACGCGGAGCAGCCCTACGGTGGCGAGCCCCATCAGGATGACGAACACGCCCGCGACCGTCCCGAGCACCAGCCGGTGGTACAGGATCAGCGACCCGAGCCCGGACGCCGCGGCGCCCATGAGCGTGAAGGTCGTGGCGAACCCCGCCACGAACAAGCCGGCCGAGAGCATCGTCCTCGATCTGACGAGCGTCGCCGTCGATCCACCACCCGCTACGCCGCTCACATACGAGACGTAGCCCGGCATCAGGGGAAGGCAGCACGGAGACGCGAACGAGACGATCCCGGCGACGAACGCCAGAGCGAAGGGCGCGAGGACGCTCACGACGACGACCTCGACACGACGTCGTCCAAGGCGGCCTCCAGCACGTCTTGTTGCATGTATCCGACGAACCGGTACCTGATCGTCCCCCTCGGATCGATGATGAATGTCGTCGGGAGGCCGATCAGCTCGTACCGATGCGCAAGGGTTCCAGGGGGATCGAAGACGCTCGGGTATGGGATACGGAACTCGTCCACGAACGCCCGGGCGGCTGCCTTGTCATCGCGGTAGTCGACCCCGAGGAACCGCACGCCCTGGGCCCAGTACCGCTCGGAAGTTCGGCGGAGGCCGGGCGCCTCGAGTCGACACGGACCACACCACGATGCCCAGAAGTTCATGACGAGGACATGCCCCCGGAACGCCGACAGCGTCATCGACCCGTCACCCTCGAGGGATGGAAGCTCGAAGTCCGCTGCTGCCCGGTTCTCGGTCTCGGCTCTGGCCTTGTAGTTCGCGACCGTGAACCCACCGATTGCTGTTGTGCCTCGCGTGCGGAGCTCGACGATCGCGAGTGTGGCCACGATCGCGGCGACCCCCAGGACGCCGAACCAGATGCCCCTCGCCTTGGTCTTTCGCCCGTTCATGGCGCCTGGGCTTGCGCGAGGGATGAGTCACGAAGAGACGACGGATACGAGGGCATCACAGCAAACCTCCCGATCTGATCGCAGCGAGAACAGCGCTCAGCATTAGGCTGAGAGCCAGATCCGGATCAGGCGGAGCCAGGCGGTCGTTCCAGGAGTCGAGGGATCAGCAGAAGTGGCATCGATCGCGACCGCGACTCGATCCGGACGGCGAAGGTTGAGATGAAGAGGATGATCGAGGCGGCAAGGGCGATGCAGACGCAAAGGTCGTGCGGTCCTGGGGCCTGGCAATCGGGACATACGCCCATCGCCATCCCGATTTCGAGCGGAAGGACCAGCAACAGGATCAGCAGGATTAGGCCGACCAGTGCTAGCTTCCTCGCCACACCTAGGAAGCTAGCACGGAGTCGACGTTTCGGCGCCGCAACGGTGCCAGGACTGGTCGGGTCACTTGACGTTGGCCGGCCCTCGACCCTTGGGCAGCACCACACTCCGAATCCTCAGCGGCAAGACACAACTGTAGACGAACAGGGCAACTCAGTCGCGCCCCTCTTCTGTATGGATCCTCCGAGGCCAGGGATTCGCACCGCGAGGTGCGTCCCCAGCTCTTCGACGTGAGGCCTGGTTTCCGTCGTGGGCGTGGGCGACGGACCGCACGATGGACAGCCGCATTCCAACCGCTACGTGTCGCGGTCGGCCGCGGGGCAAATGTGGCACGAACGACCGCGTTGACTGGCCGATTAAGGGGACAGGGCCTCTGAGATGGGTTTTTCTCGTAGTCCTAGCTGATCGGTGCGTGAACCGCCGCCTCTCTGCCGTTCGTGCGCCAGCGATCGCCGTGTAAGTAGTGACCTCAGGTGCCGCGGTCGGGTACGGCAGAACCTCTCCCCGCCGCTCGCTCGCCATACATGGGACGGCGTCCATGCTTCCGGGGATAGCACCGACAGCCGGCCGACGCAACCCAGAAGGCTCACGGTCGGGTTGGGCCGGGGGGTTGACGTATCGGCCATCCGGGCATGAGATAGGGCGAGCGATGAATGGTAAGCAGGAACTGCTCGAGATCGAGCGGGCGCGTTGGGGCGAGTTTCGCGACCTAGTCGACCGGATCCCCTCCGATCGGATGGAGGATCCGACGCTGAACGCCGATGGGGTGGTCGGTCAAGGATCTCCTCTGGCACGTGCGATGCTGGAACACGGTCGTCGCCGATGAGCTCCAGAGGATCCAGGCCGGAACGTTCAAAGATTTCGAGTGGAACACCGAACAGAACAACGAGCGATTTCTCGCGGAAGGCCGCCCCATGGACCCCCTCAGCGTTCAGGCCGAACTCGTCGTCTCCCGCGAACACGCCGTGCGTGCGATGGCCGAGCTGACGGACGTCCCGCCGAAAGCCGAGGAGCTGTTCTCCGAGACGGCGTTCAAGCACATCGACGACCATCTCCCCGAGCTGCACCGCCTCGCCGATCGGGTCGTCGGCGCCGCCTGAGCCATCCTTCAGCCCCCATTCCGAGCTAGCCTTGAACCTTGCAAGGCTCTAGGTGAGCCGTTGTGCGGCATCGGAGGTCGGACCCCTACAGGATTTAGAGGAGGGTCAGCCGCGAAATCGGTACCCCATGCCCCGAACCGTCTCTACAACATCGGGGCGGAGTTTCTTCCGCAGGTACGCCACGTAGACCTCGACCACGTTGGAGCTCGGTTCGTGGTCGTATACCCACACTTGGTCGAGGAGCTGAGGCTGCGACAAGACCTCGCCCCGATGACGCATGAAAGTCTCGAGCAAGGCAAACTCCCGAGCGGTGAGCTCGACCGATCGTCCATCGATTCGCACCTCTCTCGCATGCAGGTCGAGGGTGACGGCTCCGTAGGAAATCGCCATCGATTCTGCTTGATCCGCCGTGCGGAGACGAGCTCGGACCCGGGCGAGCAGCTCGGCGAAGCTGAACGGTTTCGTGATGTAGTCGTCTGCTCCGGCTTCAAGGTTGCCACGCGGTCCGAGACGGCGTCCTTGGCGGTCAGGACGATGACCGGATCGCTGGAGCTTCCTTCGCGCATTCGGGCCAAGACCTCCTCTCCGCTGACCGAAGGCAGGAGAAGATCGAGGATGATGAGGTCGAATTGGGACGACCTCGTGAGTCTCAGGCCCTCGGCGCCGTCGCGGGCGGTCCTGGCGGCGAAGCCCTCTGCTTCAAGCTCCCGTTTGATGAAGGAGGCGATTTGGGCTTCGTCCTGAACGACCAGCACATTCACGGGCATCGCTCCACGCCGCGCGACAGGCCGAAGAAGCCGCTTCCAGCTCTTCTTGGGGTCCCAATCATGTTACCGAGGACGTCGGCCTGCCGCGCCCGGCGCACCGGATCGTGCAGTAACGATCGGAGCCGACGTGGAGATGCCCGGCGTCGTGCTCGCCCGCCACCGACTCACAGATTGCGCACTTCCAGCCATCACCCGGGCCTCCACACTTCGCGCACATCAGCGCCTCCGTCTGTGCCATCGCCCGGATCACCCCTTCTGGATCTCGAGACCGGAGGCAGGCGGCGAGCCTCCGGCACGGAGGGCCGCTTTCGCGTGGAGAGGTGCGGGAACGACCTGCGGTAGCCTCCTGACAACAGCAGGGAGGTACCGGTGGAACGGTTCTCGCTCGAAGGTCGGGTCGCGATCGTGACCGGAGCGAGCCGCGGGATCGGGCGGGCGATCGCCATCGCGTTCGGACGGGCTGGCGCGAACCTGGCGCTCGTGGCACGGTCGCACGACGCGCTCGAGGAGACGGCCGAGGAGGTCGCCTCGAGCGGCCCAGTGCCGATCGCCGTCGAGGCCGACGTCGGCGATCCGGACGCGGTCCGAGCCGCCGTCGATCGCACCGTCGAGTCGTTCGGCACGCTCGACATCCTGGTCAACAACGCCGGGGCGGCCCCGTTCCTCGCGGGCGTGGAGGAGACGCGGCTCGAGGGCTTCGAGAAGTACCTGCGGGTGAACTTCCTTTCGGCCGTGTACGGGATCCAGGCGGTCGGCCCCGTGCTCCTCGGCAAGGGCTCCGGCTGCGTCCTGAACATGGCCTCGGTCGCCGGGATCTCGGGGGCCCCGCGCGTCGCCTACTACGGTGCGGCGAAGGCAGCGCTGATCAATCTGACCAGGACGCTCGCGATCGAGTGGGCACCGAGGGGCGTTCGGGTGAACGCTCTGGCCCCCGGATGGATCGAGACCGACATGAGCGCGAGGCTCCGCGAGGATCCGGAGCGCCGCGAGCGCATGCTGGACCAGATCGCGATGCGCCGGTTCGGTTCCCCGGACGAGGTCGCGGCGGCCGCCCTCTTCCTGAGCTCGGACGCCGCGTCGTACATCACCGGGACGGTGCTCGTGGTGGACGGCGGGGACGTCTCGCACGCGGGAGCCGTGCCGTGAGGGTGGGCGTGGGCCTGCCGAGCATCGTTCCCGGGGCCTCGGCCGAGCTCCTCCTCGAGTGGGCCCAGCGCGCTGAGTCGGGTCCGTTCAACAGCCTCGGCGTCCTCGACCGGATCGTGTACGACAGCTACGACCCGTTCGCGACACTGGCCGCGGCGGCGGCCGTGACCGAACGCATCGGGCTCGTCACGATGGTCGTGATCGGGCCGCTGCGACCCGCGGGCACGCTCGCCAAGCAGGCCGCTTCAGTGGACGCGCTGTCGAACGGACGGCTCACGCTGGGCGTCGCCCTCGGCGCGCGGGCCGACGACTACGAGGCCGCCGGCGTGCCGCTCCGGGGCCGGGGGGACCGGTTCGACGAGCAGCTCATCGCTCTGCGGCTGGCCTTCGCGGAAGGAACGGTGCTCCCGCGGTCCGCGAGACCGGGCGGCCCGCCGCTGCTCGTCGGGGGGCTGAGCGGCCGCGCCTACGCGAGGATGGCGAGGTTCGCCGACGGCTACGTGCACAACGGGGGACCGCCGAGGGCCTTCGCCAGGGCTGCCGAGCAGGCCCGGGCCGCGTGGTCCGAGGCCGGCCGGCCCGGGACGCCCGCGCTGTGGGGGCAGAGCTACTTCGCGCTCGGGGACGAGGATCGCGGCGCCGCGTACCTACGCGACTACTACGCCTTCACGGGTCCGTTCGCCGAGAAGATCGCCGCCGCGAACCTCACCACGCCGCAGGCGGTGATGGACCAGGTCCGCGGGTACGAGGAGGCGGGATCCGACCAGCTCGTGCTCCTGCCGACCGTCCCCGACCTGGCGCAGCTCGAACGCCTGGCCGACGTGGTGGCGTCGACGAGCTGAGCGGGCCGTGAGGATCGAGGTCGTCGGGGGTGGGCCCGCCGGGCTGTACTTCGCGCTGCTCGCCAAGAAGGACGACCGGAGCCGCGAGGTCGTCGTCCACGAGGGCAACGCGCCGGACTCGACGTTCGGCTGGGGCGTGGTGTTCTCGGAGGAGACCCTCGGGTCCCTGCGCGACGCCGACCACGCCTCGTGGGAGGAGATCACCGAGACGTTCGCGCGCTGGTCGGCGATCGATGTGCACGTCGGCGGCGAGACCGTTCGCTCGGTTGGCCACGCGTTCTCGGGGATCTCCCGCAAACGGCTCCTGCTGATACTCCAGCAGCGGTGCCGGGAGCTCGGGGTCGAGCTTCGGTTCGAGGAGGAAGTCCAGGCCGGCGCCCTGCCCGAGGCCGACCTCGTGGTCGCCGCCGACGGGGTGAACAGTTTCGTGCGGCGCTCGGATCCGGAGGCGTTCGGCGCCTCCGAGCGCGCGCACGCCACGAGGTACATCTGGTTCGGGACCGACCTCGTCTTCCGCGCCTTCACGTTCGTGTTCCGCGAGACCGAGCACGGGATGTTCCAGGTGCACGCGTACCCGTTCGACGCCGACCGATCGACGTTCATCGTCGAGTGCCGCGAGGACGTGTGGCGACGGGGCGGCCTGGCGGAGGCGAGCGAGGAGGAGTCGATCGCGTTCTGCGAGGAGCTGTTCGCGCGCGAGCTCGGCGGCCACCGGCTGCTGTCCAACCGCTCGCTCTGGATCAACTTTGTCACCCTGCGGTGCGAGACCTGGCACCGGCGGAACGTCGTGCTGCTCGGGGACGCTGCGCACACGGCGCACTTCACGATCGGCTCGGGCACCAAGCTCGCGATGGAGGACGCGATCTCGCTCGCGGGCTCGCTCGAACAGTATCCGGGCGATCTCGAGCGGGCACTGACTTCATACGAGCTCGAGCGCCAGCCGGCGGTCGAACGGCTCCAGCGGGCGGCGCTGGAAAGCGCCGCCTACTTCGAGAACGTCTCGCGATACGCGGGTTTCGAGCCGGTGCAGTTCACCGTGAACCTGCTCACGCGCAGCGGTCGAATCTCATACGCGAACCTCACCCAACGCGATCCCGAGCTCGTTCGGCGCGCGGACGCGGCGTTCGTGGCTCGGGACGCCGAGCGACCCCGCGTGGCGCCGCCGCCCGCCTTCGTTCCCGCGGTGTTCGGTAGCGTGGAGCTGTCGAACCGCGTGGTGGTCTCGCCGCCGACCGAGGACGACGCGAAGGACGGCCTGCCGTGGGACGCCACAGTGGAGCGTCTGGGCGACGCGGCGGGCGGTGTCGGACTCATCCTCTCCGAGCTGGTCTCGGTGGCCGCCGACGGCCGGATCACGCTGGGGACGCCGGGCCTGTACGAGGAGGGGCATGGCGTGGCCTGGAAGGCGATCGTCGGCGCGGTGCACGAGCGCGGCTCCGCGTTCGGCCTCCGGCTGGGGCACGCCGGACCGCGCGGCGCGACGCGGCCGCGACGCTGGGGGGCCGACCTCCCCCTGCCCGACCCGTGGCCGCTGCTGGCCCCCTCTAACGTGCCGTCGGTTCCCTGCGGGCCCTTGCCGCGTGCGATGACCCCGGCCGACCTGCAGCGCGTCCAGGGCGAGTTCGTCAGGGCCGCCGCGTGGTCCGCCGAGGCGGGGGCGGACCTGTTCGAGCTGGACGCGGCCCAGGGGTACCTGCTGGGTTCGTTCCTATCGCCGCTCTCGAACCAGAGGACCGACGCGTACGGCGGCTCGCTGGAAGGGTCCATGCGCTTCCCACTCGAGGTCGTCGAGGCGGTCCGCGCTGCCTGGCCGAACGGTCGACCGCTCGCGGTGCGCATTCCCGCCACCGAGTGGGCGCCGGGCGGGTTCGACGTCGAGGACGCGGTCGCGTTCGCCGCCGCGGTTTCAGAGCGGGGGTGCGATCTCGTGCACGTGGCGGCGGCCGGCCCGGCCGCGCGGGCGAACCCCGAGTACGGCCCCGGCTACCTGGTCGCGTTCGCCGACCGGATCCGCAACGAGGCCGGCGTGAGCGTTATCGTGGAGGGGCGGATCTGGACGCTCGACCAGGCGAACACGATCCTGGCTGCCGGCCGCGCCGACCTCGTCGTCCTCGACTACGCGCCGACGTCGTAGAGCTGGCCTGGCTCCATGTCGAGCCCGTTCGCCACCTGCCAGAGCGCTGCGAACGCTTTCGTCGCGTTCCGCCTCGCGAACGGCGGCAGATCCTCGCCATGCTCGCGCAGCGTCGTCGCGAGGCGTTCGTAGCACTCGACGAGGCTCGCCTCGGCCGGTGTGAGCTCCACGCCCATCGCGTTCTTCACGGCTGCCACCGCTTTACCTCGGTCCCGATCACTGCCCGCTCGTCGACCGCCCGCTTGGCCTTCAGCTCGAAGCGCGGGAGCGAGCCGGTCTCCACCTGCCGAACGCCGAACCGCAGACCCTCGTGCGCCTCGGCCAGCTCCTTGCCGAGCGCCTCGAGGATCGACCCGGCATCGACAGAGGGGTCCGGGATCTCGACGAGCACCTCGATCTCGTCGCGGATCCCCTCCTCGGTGAACAGCCGGATCTGGAACTCGTCGATCTCCGGGTGGTTGCGGACGATCGCCTCGACGGCGCGCGGGTACACGTTCGTGCCCCGGACGAGCTTCATGTCGTCCACCCGGCCGCGCAGGCCGCCGTCGTAGATGTCCAACGTCCGGCCGCAGGGGCACCGGTCGTGCGGGACCTTCACCACGAAGTCGCGCGTCCGGTACCGCAGGACCGGGATGAACCCGCGTCCGAACGACGTGACCACGCGCTCGCCCATCTCGCCGTAGGGCACCGGTTCGTCGGTCGCCGGATCGACGACCTCCTCGATGTAGTGGTCCTCGATGATGTGCATCCCCCCGGGCTGGCG
>WNGA01006148.1_pt1 | contig 17194 bp, 16 predicted proteins | sample 5400061 | NCBI WGS metagenome assembly WNGA01 (sample SAMN13153366, study PRJNA577476) | soil metagenome | isolation source: 100 cm soil or saprolite under grassland replicate 2 | place: USA:California | collected 2016-06-15 | reverse complement strand
GATGCTGGCCGCGATCGGCGAGCTGCCCGACACGATCATGGACCGCGCCGTGGTCATCCGGATGCGCCGCCGCGCGCCGGGCGAACGCGTTGACCCCTACCGCACCCGCCGCGACGCCCCACCCCTCAACCAGCTCCGCGACCGGCTCACCGCCTGGGCGCGCGACCACCTCACCGAGCTTCACCACGCCGCCCCCGCCATGCCCCTGGAGGACCGCGCCGCCGACACCTGGGAACCCCTGATCGCCGTCGCCGACCTCGCTGGCGGCGACTGGCCCGAGCGCGCCCGCGCCGCCGCGGCCACCATGACCGCGGCTGAGGCCCAGCAGGAGGAGGACACCTCGGCCAGCGTGCGGCTGCTTGCCGACCTGCGCGAGGTCTTCGACCAGGCCGAGGCGCTGTACAGCACCACCATCCTGGATCGGCTCCACAAGCTAGACGACGCCCCCTGGGCGGACTGGTACGGCCACCTGCTGCGCCCCCGCGAGCTGGCCAACCTGCTGCGCCACTTCGACCTACGGCCGAAGAGCGTGCGGGAGGGCGGGACCGGCCGGTCGCTGCGCGGCTACGCCCGCGCGGACCTCCACGACGCCTGGCGCCGCTACCTTCCACCACATCCGCCGCATCCGCCACAAGCCGGGGAGTCCGCAGCTCAGCCCGGCTCTGGCGATGTGGTGGATCAGGAACCGGCATCCACCACATCCACCACAGGACCGCGTGATGTGGCGGATGTGGTGGATGCCCCCGACCCATCCACCACAGGACCGACCAGCCATGTCGCGGATGTGGCGGATGTGGTGGATGCCCCCCGCAGCAACGGCACGCCAGCGCGCCCGGTCGCGCCTGGATCGGCCTGGGCGCGCAACGGCGTCCGCAGCTCGCACCCGGCCCCGGCCGCCGCTTCACCTCGCCACCACACCGATCCCGCACCCTCGCGAGAGGAGTAGCCACATGGCCCGCGAAGAGGACCGCCTGACCATCGCGCAGCTCTGCAAGGAGCTGGGCATCTCCCGCTCGACCTTCTACGAGTGGCGCACCAAGGGCCGCGCCCCCCGGTGCATCAAGCTGCCCAACGGCCAGATCCGCATCCGCCGCGCCGAGTTCGACCGCTGGCTTGAGTCCCTGGAGGAGGTGGCCTGATGGACACCACCTACGCCGTCTACGTCTGGAGCATCCGGGAGAACGTCGGAACCAGGGCGAAGACCTACTCCGTCCGATGGAAGGTGGGCAGCCGACGGTGGAAGACGACGTTCAAGACCGCGGCACTCGCCGACAGCTTCCGCTCCGACCTGCTGTCGGCCGCCCGCAAGGGGGAGGCCTTCGACCTGGCGACGGGCCGGCCGGTGTCCATGCTCCGGGCCAGCAAGGGCATGTCCTGGTACGCCTTCGCCTGCGCGTACGCCGACCTGAAGTGGCCCCGCGTCGCCGCGACGACCAGGCGCACCCACGCCGAGGCGCTCACCGCCGTCACCACGGTGATGTTCACCAGCACCCGAGGCCAGCCCGACGGCAAGCTGCTCCGCGCCGCGCTGAAGCGCTGGGCGTTCAACACCGCCCGCCGCGACGACCCCTACTGCCCCGACGACGTTCGCAGCTCCCTGCGCTGGGCCGCCAGCCACACGCGACCCGTGTCCGCGCTGCGCGATCCGAGAATGCTGCGGCAGGTCCTCGACCGACTCACGGTCAAGCTCGACGGCACCCCGGCGGCACCGAGCGTGGCCAGCCGGCGGCGCAGGATCCTCCACGCTGCCCTGGAGTACGCCGTCGAGCTGGAACTGCTCGACACCAACCCGATGCCGGCGTTGAAGTGGACGCCGCCCAAGACCACCCACGCGGTCGACCGGCGCCGGGTCGCCAACCCGGTGCAGGCCCGCACGCTGCTTCACGCCGTCGGCCGGCAGCGCGGCGGCCGGCGGTTGGTCGCGTTCTTCGGCTGCCTGTACTTCGCCGCCCTCAGGCCCGAGGAAGCGATCAGCCTCGCCGTGGACAACCTGTCGCTCCCCAAGCAGGGATGGGGCGAGCTGCACGTTGAACGGGCCGAGCCCTACGCCGGCCGGGAGTGGACCGACAGCGGCCGCAACCGCGACCTGCGCCCGCTCAAGCAGCGCGCCCGCGGGGAGGTCCGCGTCGTGCCCTGCCCCCCGGCGCTCACCGAGCTGCTGCACGCCCACGTCGCCGAGTTCGGGGTGCAGCCGGACGGGCGGCTGTTCGTCGGCGAGCGCAACGGCGGCGAGCTGCCCACGATGACGATCGGGCGGGTGTGGCGGCGCGCCCGCCAGGCCGCGTTCACGCCTGAGGTTGCGGCGTCCCCCCTGGCGAGGACGCCCTACGACCTGCGGCACGCGGCCGTGTCCACCTGGCTCAACGGCGGCGTGCCGGCCACCACGGTGGCCGAGTGGGCCGGCCATTCGGTCGAGGTCCTGCTCAGGATCTACGCCAAGTGCCTCGACAGCGGCGACGCGCAGATCCGCCGGCGCGTTCAGGCCGCGCTCGGGCACGCCGACACCGATCGAAACGTGGACACGCGTTGGACACAGATGCTCGCCCACAGCTGGACCTGACCGGATGCCGTCGGACAAAGGAGACGGCCCCTGACCGTCGTTCGCGCAGGTCAGGGGCCGTGTTGTACGGGTGTTCGGTGGTAGCCCCGAGCGGATTCGAACCGCCGTTACCGCCTTGAGAGGGCGACGTCCTAGGCCACTAGACGACGGGGCCGTGGCACCCGCGGCTGAGCGCGGCAGGCTCGGGCATGGTACCGGGACAGCATGGCCTCCCTCAACCGCCATAGGCCCTGGCCCGCTCGAGGCGGGCCAGGGAGCGGGCCTTGCCGAGCAGCGCCATCGACTCGAACAGTGGCGGGCTGACCAGGGTGCCGGTGATCGCCAGGCGGACCGGCTGGAACGCCTTCTTGGGCTTGAGGCCGCGCTCGGCCTGCAGGCCGCGCAGGGTCGCCTCGATCGCCTCGGCGGTCCAGGGCTCGACGGCCGGCAGCAGCTTGGCGGCGGCGTCGAGGAAGGCGCGCCCCTCGGCGTCGAGCACCTTCTCGGCGCCGGCCGGGTCGATCTCGACCTCGTCGACGAGCAGGAAGCCGACCATCCCCGGGACCTGGTCCAGGCGGGTGACCCGCTCGCTGACCAGCGGGGCGGCGCGGCGCAGGAGCTCCGGGTCGGCGTCGGGCAGGCCGGACCAGCGCACGAACTCCAGCGTGCGGGCCGCGAAGTCCTCCGGGGTGAGCTGGCGCAGGTGCCAGCCGTTGAGCGCCTCGAGCTTCCTGGTGTCGAACTGGGCCGGGTTGCGGGAGACGCGCTCCACGTCGAAGGCGTGCTCGAGGTCGGCGAGCGTGAAGTGCTCGGTGTGGTCGTCGAGCGCCCAGCCGAGCAGGGCCAGGTAGTTGACCAGCGCCTCGGGCAGGATGCCCTGGGAGCGGAGCTCCTCGACGGCGATGGCGCCGTGGCGCTTGGAGAGCTTGCGGCCGTCCGGGCCGACCAGCAGCGGCAGGTGGGCGAAGCGGGGCGGCACCTCGCGGCCGAGGGCGCGGAAGACGTGGAGCTGGCTTGGGGTGGAGGCCAGCAGGTCGTCGCCCCGGATGACGTCGGTGATGCCCATCGCCGTGTCGTCGTAGACGGCGGCGAACATGTAGGTGGGGATGCCGCTTGGTCGCAGGATCACGAAGTCGGTCAGGGTGGCGTTGTCGAACACGACCGTGCCGCGGATGAGGTCGGTGACCACCGTCTCGCCCTCGTCGGGCAGGCGGAACCGGATCGCCGGGACGCGGCCCTCGGCCTGGTGGGCGCGGACCACCGAGTCGGGCAGGTCGCGGCAGCGGCCGTCGTAGCCGGGCGGGCGGCCGGCGGCCTGGGCGGCCTTGCGGCGCTCGGCCAGCTCCTCCGGGGTGCACCAGCACGGGTACGCCAGGCCCCGCTCGACCAGCGAGGCGACCGACGCCTGGTAGCGCTCCAGGCGCTCGGTCTGCACGTACGGGCCGTTCGGGCCGCCGACGCCGTAGCCCTCGTCGGCCCGCAGGCCGAGCCAGGCGAGCGCCTCGGCGATGGCCTCGGCGCCGCGCTCGACGTTCCGCTCGACGTCGGTGTCCTCGATGCGCAGGACGAAGGCGCCGCCGTGGCGCCGGGCGTGCAAGTAGCTGAACAGGGCGGTGCGCGCGGTGCCCACGTGCAGCCAGCCGGTCGGCGAGGGCGCGAACCGGGTGCGGACGGTGCCGGTGACGTCGCTCATGGCGCGATCGTAGCAGCGCGACGGGTGCCGGCTCGGTTTGCGGACCCGTCCCGGGTGGCAATGCCCTGGTGCACGGCCCGCTGCTCCCACGGGCCAGCAACAGGAGGTCGCCAGGCTCGTGGAAGCAGACAACCGCGCCCAACACGATGGTGAGCGACTGCGCGTCGCGATGGTCGCGCCGCCGTGGTTCGAGCTCCCGCCGGAGGGCTACGGCGGCATCGAGGCGATGGTCTACTGGCTGGCCGAGGCCTTGAACGAGCGCGGCCACCAGGTCACCGTGATCAGCGCGGGCGAGCCCGAGTTGTCGAGCCGCACGCTGGCGACCTACCGGGAGCCGCCGAGCGAGCGCCTGGGCGAGCTCATGCCGGAGGCGGTGCACGCGCTGGTCGCCGCGGAGCACCTCGACGAGCTGGACGCGGACGTGGTGCACGACCACTCGCTCGCGGGCCCGCTGACGGCGCGCGCCCGGGACGTCCCGACCGTGGTCACCGCCCACGGGCCGATCCAGGGCGACCTGGCCGACTACTACGCCCACCTCGGTCCGGACGTGCACCTGGTGGCCATCTCGGAGTTCCAGCGCACCCGCGCTCCCGAGCTGCCGTGGGCGGGCGTGGTCCACAACGCCATCCCGGTCGAGGAGTACCCGTTCCGCGCCGAGAAGGACGACTTCTGCCTGTTCCTCGGGCGGGTCAACGGCGAGAAGGCGCCCGACCTGGCGATCGAGGTCGCGCGGGCCGCCGGGCGGCGCATCGTGGTCGCCGCCAAGTGCACCGAGCCGGAGGAGCAGCGCTACTTCGACGAGCGCGTGCGGCCCCTGCTCGGCGACGACGCCGAGTGGTTCGGCGGCGCCGGCACCGAGGAGAAGAAGGACCTGCTGGCACGGGCCGCCTGCCTGGTCTTCCCGATCCAGTGGGACGAGCCGTTCGGGCTGGTCATGGTGGAGGCGATGGCCTGCGGCACGCCGGTGGTGGCGCTGCGCCGCGGCTCGGTCCCCGAGGTGGTGGAAGACGGCGTGAACGGCTTCGTCCGCGACCGCCTGGACGAGCTGCCCGAGGCGATCGGGCGGGTCGGGGAGCTCGACCCGGCCGCCTGCCGCCGCCACGTCGCCGGCCGCTTCGACGTCGCCACCATGACCGACGGCTACGAGCGCATCTACCACCGCCTGGTCGGCGCCGTCGCGACCTAGGGTCGGCCGGGCGGCTCGGGGACCACGCGGTTGGTGAGCACGCCGAGGCCCTCGATCTCGACCTCGACCCGGTCGCCGAGGGCGAGTGGCCCGATGCCGGCCGGGGTGCCGGTGAGGATCACGTCGCCGGGCAGCAGGGTCATCACCCCGGAGATGAAGGCGAGCAGCCGCGCCACGCCGTTGACCAGCATCGAGGTGCGGGACGACTGGCGCTGCTCGTCGTTGACCAGGGTGCGCAGGGCCAGGTCGCTGGAGTCCAGGTCCGTCTCGATCCACGGCCCCAGCGGGCAGAAGGTGTCGAAGCCCTTGGCCCTGGTCCACTGCCCGTCGAGCTCCTGCAGGTTGCGGGCGGTGACGTCGTTGGCGCAGGTGAAGCCGAGCACCACCTGGAGCGCGTCGGCCTCGTCGAGGCGGCGGGCCATCTTGCCGACGATCACCGCCAGCTCGCCCTCGTAGTCGACCCGGTCGACCCCGGCGGGATAGATGATCGGGTCGTCCGGCCCGATCACCGCGGTGGACGGCTTCAGGAAGATGATCGGCTCGTCGGGAACCTCGTTGCCCATCTCGCGGGCGTGGTCGGCGTAGTTGCGCCCGACCGCGACGATCTTGGTGGGCAGCACCGGGGCGAGCAGGCGCACCTCGTCGGTGGGCAGGCGCTCGCCGCTGTACTCGAAGGGCACGAACGGGTGCGGGGTGATCGCCGCGATGGTCTGATCCTCCAGCACCCCGAAGCTCATCTCGCCGTCGTGGCTGTACCGGACGATCCGCATCGGCGCCTCCCGCGCTCGCTGACCTGCGCCACCCTACACGGTATCCAACCTGCGACTCTATGCCTGCAGCAGCAGCGCCTCCATGGTCAGGCCGGTGCCGAAGGCGAGCATGACGATCCACTGGCCGGGGGCGAGCTCGCCGGAGGCGACCAGGGCGTCGAGGATGAACAGGACCGTCGCCGAGGAGCGGTTGCCGCCGTCGGCGAGGACCTCCCAGGAGCGGGCGAGCTGCTCGTCGGCGAGGCCGAGGCGGCGCTGGACGCGCTCCAGGATCTCGGGACCGCCAGGGTGGACCGCCCAGTGGGCGACCTCGTCGACGGCCAGACCCTCACCCTCCAGTAGACCGTGCACCAGCCCGGCCAGGCTGCGCTCGACCAGGACGGGCACCCGCGGGGAGAGGGTCATGCGGAAGCCCTGGTCGCCGATCGACCAGCCCATGCGGCCCTCGCTGGCGGGAAGGGTGGCGGTCCTGGCCGCGACGACGGCGAGGCCCGGACCCTCCGGCCCGACCAGGGCGGCGGCCGCGCCGTCGGCGAACAGGGAGCTCGTGACCGCGTCCTCGCGGCTGGCGATCGGCTGCAGGTGCAGGCTGCACAGCTCCACGCAGGCGACCAGCACCCGGCGGCCGCCGGCCGCGAGGGCGGCGGCGGTGCGCAGCGCCGGCAGCGCCGCGTAGCAGCCCATGTGCCCGAACGCCAGGCGCGCCAGGTCGGGCCGCAGGTCGAGGTCGGCGGCGAGGTGGACGTCCAGCCCGGGGCCGGCGTAGCCGGTGCAGGAGACGACGATCAGCTCGTCCACCGTGGCCGCCGCGCCGGGCCCGGCGCGGTCCAGCGCCCGCCGCGCGGCCGCCGCGCCGAGCCGGCGGGCCGCCGGGGCGAACGCCTCCATGCGGTCGGCGGTCGAGCGCCCGGTGGCGTAGAACTCGTGCACGTCGACCACTGCCGCGCGGCGCTCCACCCCGCTCGCGCGGAACAGCTCGGCGTAGTCCGGGTCCCAGCCGTCGCGCCGGGCGAAGAAGTCGTCCACGATCTCCGCCTGCTTGTAGACGTGCTCGGGAACCGCGCTGCCGAGCGCCTGGACGAGCGCGCTCACCTGGTACTCCCTTCCATCCCCGGGACAGGGGCACTGCCGGTCCCCGCCCGCGAGGGTGCCGGCTCCTTGCGGTAGTGGCCCAGCCAGATCGCGCGGCGGCCACGGGCGACGGCGAACGGGGGCGAGGTGAGCCGCCGCCGCAGCAGGGCCTTGGCCACGAGACCTGGGTGGATGCGTGGGGCCAGGCCGGCGGTGGCGACCTCGGCCAGCCCCACGCGGCGCAGCAGCGCGTCCAGCTCGGCGGGGCGGATGAACAGCCGCCAGTCGTGGGTGCCGCGCGGCACCAGCCCGACCAGCCGCTCGGCCCCGAACAGCGCGGTGAACCAGGCCCAGGTGGTGCGGTTGATGGTGTCGAACAGGAAGCCGCCGCCTGGCCGCAGCACCCGGGCCAGCTCGGCGACGGCCGCCGGTAGGTCGGGGACGTGCTCCAGCACGTCGGCGGCGATGACCGCGTCGAAGCTGGCGTCGGCGAACGGTAGCCGCTCCAGCTCCGCGGCGGCCGGCCTGAACCCGGCGGGGACGGCCCGCCTGGCCACCTCGAGGCAGGCGGGCAACCGGTCGACGCCCACCACCTGGACGCCCGCCTCCGCCAGGCCCTTGGCGACCAGCCCTCCGCCGCAGCCGGCGTCGAGCACCAGGCGGCCGCGCGGCTCGCCGAGGGCGGCCAGGTAGAAGCCGAGCCGGGCCGGGTTCATGGCGTGCAGCACGCCCGCCGGACCGGCCGGGTCCCACCACAGCTCGTCCAGGTCGCCGAAGTAGTCGAGGTCGATCTCGTAGCGGGCCGGCGGCACCGGCCGGGTGCGGTCGACCGTCCTCACGGCATGGCCCCGGCGCCCAGCTCCACACGGCCGAGCCATTGCAGGGCGGCGTCGTGGGAAGGCGGCAGCAGCAGCCCGGCATAGGCGTCGCGGAGCAGCCGCTCGACCGGTCCGGAGCGCAGGTACGCCGAGCCGCCGGCGGTGCGCAGGGCGAGCGTGCAGACGTCCACCGCCGTCTGGCAGACGAACAGCTTGGCCGCCGCCATGCGGCCGTAGTGGGCCACCGGGTCGGGGTCGGGGGGGCGGCCCGCCGCCGCGTACAGCGTCGCCCTGGCCGCGTCCAGGCGCATCCGCATCTCCCCCACCGCCTGCTGCACCCCAGGGAGCTCGGCCAGGGCCTGGCCGAGGGCGTCGTTGCGCCGCTTGGGCAGGCCGTCGACCACGTGCTGGCAGGCGGCCTCGGCCGCGCCGAGCGCGACGCTCGCGAACGACGGCCACGACCAGTGCGAGCCGGCCAGGAAGCTGACCGCCACGTCGAAGCCGCGGCCGACCACGTGCTCGTCCGGGACGAACAGGTCGTCGACGGCCACCGCGTGGCTGCCGGTGGCCCGCATGCCCATGGCCTTCCAGTCCCCCACCACCCGGATGCCCCGCTCCGGCTTGGGCACCAGGAAGCCGATCGGCTCCCTGCCGGCCTCGCCCTCCACCGCGGCCGACAGGAACAGGTGCGTGGCCCTTGGGAACCCGGTGAAGAAGGTCTTCACCCCGTCCAGCCGCCAGCCGCCGTCGACCTGCTTGGCGGTGGACGCCTGGTACCACCAGTTGCCGCCCGACTGCGGCTCGGAGAAGCCACCCGCGAGCAGCGCCCCGTCGGCCACCACCTGCCGCAGGAACGGCTCGGTCCGCTCGCGCATGAACTCCGCCATGATGCCGACGCCGTGCAGGTGCATGTTCACCGCCAGGGCGGTGGCCGGCGAGCCCTCGGCGAGCCGGCTCTGGGCGGCGACCAGGTCGAGGGGGCCGGCGCCGAGTCCGCCGAGCTCGCGCGGCACGGTGATGGCGGTGTAGCCGGCGGCGAGCAGCTCGTCGAAGTCCTCGTCGGCGAACTGGTCGGCCTCGTCGTAGCGGGCGGCACGCTCGGCGAGCGACGGCGCCAGCCTGGCGGCCAGCGCGACGATCTCCGGGCGGGGCACGGCCGGACCGGCGGACTCGTCGAGCATAGCGAGCAACTCCCTTTGCGTCGCGGGCGGCGACCTGGAGGCGCCGGCCTCCCTCCCGAACCGGAGGTTGCCGATGTTACCCATATACGCCTGGGCGCCCCAGCCACCCGGAGATCGAGCAACAGCGCCGCGCTGATCAGGGAAGAGCCCCGATGTGCGCCGGCAGCCCCGACGGCGACGATGGCGACGTGCCATCGACCCCGGGCCGGCGACCCTATGCTCCTGCGCGAGCGGATCTCGGCCTGGCTGGCGCGACCGCGCGTCTGGGCCGCGGTGGTGCCGCCAGCTCGGGGGTCATGACGGTCTAGGGGACGGCTGGCGGCTTAGCTCTCCCGCAGCCGGGTGGCCGCGCTGTGGGTGGAGTAGGTCGACCAGCAGGCGATCAGGGCGATCAGGCCGAAGATGAGCGCCCGGCCGGAATGGTCGCGCGCGGCGGCGACGCCGCTGAGGGCGGCGGCGCCGATCGCCTCGGTCATCCAGCACACCGCCAGCGTCAGGAGGGCGCGTGCGGCCGCGCCGCTCACCTCTTCGGGAAGGTCGCCGGTCTGCGCCCGCGTGGCCAGCACCGAGGTCCACGGCGCCAGGGAGATGAAAGGGCCGAGCAGCAGCAGCGAGGCCTCCGTGACCGGGATCGCGCCACTGGTCACGCCCACCACCTCGAGCGGGAACAGCACCAGGCCGGTTGCGGTCTGCACCAGCATCCAGGCCCAGCGCCCGCGGGAGACGGAACCCTGTACGTACCGAAGGACCGCCATCTCGCTCTCCACGACTCCCTTGCGAAACAGCTCCGGCGTTGGAATGCATCCAGCCTATCGTGCCCTGAATTGGGTGTCTCGACGTGCCAGGCAACCGCCGGTGAATATCTCTTCATCTTTGACGGCCGTGGCCGGCAGGGAACGCGGGTGTGCGGCCGGCGCGCGAACCCGGCTACGCTCGCCCCGCCATGGACGCGTGCGAGGACGGGACGGCGTGGCCCGGGCCGGACGGCCCGGGCCGCTACCGCGGCCTGCTGGTCGACTTCGGCGGCGTGCTCACCACCAGCGTGATCGGCGCCTTCCAGGCGTTCTGCGGCGCCGAGGGCCTGGACCCCGACGCGGTGTTCCAGCGCCTCGCCGAGAGCCCGGACGCGCGGCGGCTGGTGGTCGAGCTGGAGTGCGGCCGCATCGACGAGGCGGCCTTCGAGCCGGCCTTCGCGGCCATCCTGGGCGTGCGGTCGGACGGCCTGATCGACCGGATGTTCTCGCACACCCGGCCCGACCCCGGGGTCGCCGGGGCCGTGCTGGTGGCGCGCCGCGCCGGCATCCGCACGGGCCTGTTGTCCAACTCCTGGGGGGAGGGGCGCTACGAGCGCGACCGCTTCGCCGAGCTGTTCGACGGGGTGGTCATCTCCGGCGAGGTCGGACTGCGCAAGCCGGACCCGGCCATCTACACCCTCGCCGCCCGGTCGATCGGGGTCGAGCCGGCCGCGTGCGTGTTCGTGGACGATTTCTACGCCAACCTGGAGCCGGCTCGGGAGCTCGGTATGGCCACCGTCCTGCACAGCGAGGCCGAGCAGACCACGGCCGAGCTGGAGCGGCTGTTCGGCGTCCGGCTACGGGAGGAGCCGTGACATAATCGTCTGCCCGCCTGCCGAGCTGCGCAGCAGCATCATCGTAACCGCACGTCCAAGACGAGGACGCCGACACCGTAGGGACCGATGCTCGACCTCGAACTGCTCCTGAACCAGACCGACGACGTCATCAAGCGACTGGCCACCAAGGGCGTCGACCCGGACACCGTTATCGCTGCCCGCGACGCGGCGCTGCGCCGCCGGCAGTTCCGTGCGCAACTCGACGACCTGCGCGCGGAGATGAACCGCCGCTCCAAGGAGATGGGGCGCCGCATCGGCGCGGGCGGCGAGGGGGTCGACGAGCTGCGCCAAGAGCTCACCGAGCTGAAGAGCCGCATCGCCGCATCGGAGGAGGAGGCGCGCGCCGCCGAGCAGACCTCCCTCGACCTGCTGCTGGAGCTGCCCAACCTGCCCGACCCCGAGGCCCCGGTCGGCGACGACGAGCAGGCCAACGTGGTGCGGCGCCACGAGGGGCCCGAGGCGGTCCGCGACCCGTCGGCGCGCCCGCACTGGGAGGTCGCCGGCGACCTCGGCATCTTCGACGGCGAGCGTGCCGCCAAGCTGAGCGGGTCCGGCTTCTCGCTGCTGCGCGGCGACGGCGCCAGGCTGCTGCGCGCCCTGGTGGCGTTCGGGCTGGACCTGAACCGCGACACCTACGAGGAGCTGGTCGTCCCGCACCTGGTGCGGCGCACGACCATGGTGGGCACCGGCCACCTGCCGAAGTTCGCCGACGACGCCTACTCGACCACGCTCGACGACCTGTGGCTCGTGCCGACCGGCGAGGTGCCGATCACCGGGCTGCACCGCGACGAGATCTTCGACCCGGAGGACCTGCCACGCCGCTACATGACCTACACCGCCTGCTTCCGCCGCGAGGCGGGCAGCGCCGGCAAGGACACCCGCGGCCTGCAGCGCCTGCACGAGTTCCACAAGGTCGAGCTGGTGCGGCTGTGCCTGCCGGAGGACGTCGACCGGGAGTACGAGGAGCTGCTGGCCGACGCCGAGCGGCTGCTGCAGGAGCTGCGCCTGCCCTACCGGGTGGTCGACCTGGCCACCGGGGACCTGACCTTCTCGTCCTCACGCATCCTCGACCTCGAGGTGTACGCGCCCGGCGTCGACCGCTGGCTCGAGGTCTCCTCGGTCGGCAACTTCACCGACTTCCAGGCCCGGCGCGGCAACATCCGGGTCCGGACGGCCGGCGGCCGCACCCGGCCGATCTTCACCCTCAACGCCTCGGGCGCGGCGACGCCCCGGCTGTGGGCGGCGATCGTGGAGCACGGCCAGCGGCCGGACGGCCGCGTCTGGGTTCCCGAGGTGCTGCAGCCGTACGTGGGCAAGGAGTTCCTCGACTTCCTGCCGGCGCAGGGCCGGGCCAGCTCACGCTGAGGGCGTGGACGGGGGGTCCGGGGGGCTCATGAGCGAGGCCGGAACACAAGCGGCGGGCGGCCACGCACAGCCGAGCGGTAGCCCCCCGGTGAATCAAGGGTCCGGGGGCTCATGAGCGAGGCCGGAACCCAGGCGGCGGGCGGCCACGCACAGCCGAGCGGTAGCCCCCCGGTGGATCAATTCGTCGAGCTCGCCGACTGGCGCGAGCGGGTCGCCGAGCTGTACCTGGCCGAGCCGCGCGAGGGCGAGGCGGGCTTCCAGGCGTGGCGGCGGGCGCGCGAGCGCCTGTTCCTGACGCACCCGTCCTCCGCGCTCACGGCGCGGCAGCGCCGCCTCGCCGGCGGCCTGCCATGGTTCGCCTACGAACCCGCCGCCAGGGTGGAGACCCGGCTCGGCCCGGCCGAGCCGGATGGCGAGCTGGCGATCGACACCGGCGGCGAGGACGGCACCGTGCGCTACCGCCGCGTCGGCCGGCTGGCCACCCCGTTCGGCGACCTGACCCTGTTCTGGACGCTCGGCTACGGCGGCGGGCTGTTCCTGCCGTTCCGGGACGCCGCCGCCGGACGCGAGACCTACGGCGCCGGCCGCTACCTGACCGACACCATCAAGGGCACCTTCGGCCGCGGCGTGGTGGTCGACGGCGACCGCGTGGTCCTCGACTTCAACTACGCCTACAACCCGAGCTGCGCCTACAACCCCCGCTGGGCGTGCCCGCTGGCGCCGCCGGAGAACTGGCTCGAGGAACCGATCCGGGCCGGCGAGCGTGCCTTCCCCGCCGCCGTGTGAGCGGCGGCGGTCAGACGGCGGCGCGCAGGGAGCGCCAGGATGTGCGCAGCTCCTGCTCGATGCGCTCCCAGTCCCGCTCGCTGACGGTGCCGGCCGCCGCCTTCTCGTCGCGCAGCGTCGCCGCGGCCGCGCGGTGGCGGCCGTGCTCGGCGACCTGCTCCACCGGGACCTGGTAGAGCTCGGCGGCGATCTCGGCGAGGCTGCGCTCGAGGCTGCCGGCGGGCAGGCGCGCGGCGTCGCGGTGGACGATCCACCACTCCAGCTCGAGCGCCGCGGCCCGGTCGACGTCGAACGGTACCTCGCTCGTCTGCCGCAGGATTGCGTAGTAGCGGCGCAGTAGCGGCAGGGCACGCACGTAGTCGGCGCGCTCGTGGCCGCCCTGGAAGACGATCGCGGCCCTGACGGCGAGGCCGGCCAGCAGGGCCGCGCGCGGCGGGCCGAGGTGGAACTGCGACCGCATCAGGCTGGCGATCTGGGCGAAGAACGAGACCGGCCGGTGGTCGTAGTAGGAGCGCCACATCGCCGTCTCGAGCCGGGCGACCTCGTCCGGGTCGAACGAGCGGATGTCCACCCGCTTGGGGCGGACCAGGTCGGCGGTCGCCCAGGCGAGCGCGCCCGCCGCGCCGAGCGCCAGCACCGGCCCGACCACCCTGCCCGGTCGGCGCCTGCCGGCTGCTCTGCCCTCGCTCACGCCGCCGAGTATCGGCCGACAGCGCTTGCCAGGGCAACCCGGACATGGGGGCCGCCCGGATCAATCACCTTGCTCCACCTGGAAGCCGGCCTTCTCCAGGTCGGCGACGATCTCGCCGTGGTGGACGGCGTTGCGCGTCTCCAGGGTGAGGCGCACCTCCACCTTGGCGACCGCCAGGTCCATGCCGGAGCGGTGGTGCTCGACGGAGAGCACGTTCAGGCCGAGGCGGGCGACCTCGGCGGTCAGCGCGGCCAGCTCGCCGGGGCGGTCGTCGAGGATCACGCGCAGGGCGACGTAGCGGCCGGCCGCCGAGAGGCCGTGGTCGATCAGCTTGATGAGCAGCAGCGGGTCGACGTTGCCGCCGGACAGGACCGCCACCACCGGACCGGACCCGGCCACCTTGCCGGCGAGGATGGCGGCGAGCGCCGCCGCGCCGGCCGGCTCGACCACCGCTTTGGCCCGCTCCAGCAGCAGCAGCACCGCCTGGCTGATCTCCTCCTCGGTGACGGTGACGATCTCGTCCACGTACGCCTTGGCGTGGGCGAGGGTGAGCGGCGACGGCGACTTGACGGCGATCCCGTCCGCCATGGTGTCGAGGCGGTCCAGGCGCACGCAGCGGCCGGCGTCGAGCGAGGCGCGCATGGCGGCGGCGCCGGCGGCCTCGACGCCCACCACCCGCACCTCGGGCCGGACCGCGTGCAGGGCGGCGGCGATCCCGGCGATGAGGCCGCCGCCGCCGACCGAGACCACCACGGTCTCCGCGTCGGGCGCCTCCTCGGCCAGCTCCAGGCCGATGGTGCCCTGCCCGGCGATGATCAGCGGGTCGTCGAACGGCGGCACGAACGCGGCGTCGTGCTCGGCGGCGAAGCGCTTGGCCCTGGTGATGCAGTCGTCCACCGCGTCGCCCCCGAGCACCGTCTCCGCGCCGTAGTTGCGGGTCGCCTCGACCTTCGGCAGGGGCGCGTTGGCCGGCATGAAGATGGTCGCGGGGTGGCCGATCAGCGAGGCGGCGAGGGCGACGCCCTGGGCGTGGTTGCCGGCCGAGCCGGCCACCACGGGACGGCCGGCGTCGAGGCGGCAGATGTGGTTGTAGGCGCCGCGGATCTTGAACGAGCCGGTCCGCTGCAGGTGCTCGGGCTTGAGGAGGATCGGCCGGCCGGCGAGCTGGGTGAAGTTGTCGGACTGTTCGACCGGGGTGCGCCGCAGCACACCGGCGACCCGCCGCCCGGCCTCCACGACGTCGTCGAGGCCGACCAGCGGCACGTCCGCGGCGGCCGGACCGTGCTCCGCTGCACGAGAGCGCATGCGCCCACGATACCTGCCGGCCCGAGCCCGGGCACGAGCTCGGATCGCCGAATCGATCAGCGCCCTTCCAAGGGGAGGCGTGCCTGCCGCTGCTCGAGGTCGAGCAGCCAGCGCTTGCGGTCGATCCCGCCGCCGTAGCCGGTCAGGGCGCCGGAGGCGCCGACGACCCGGTGGCAGGGAAGGACGATCGGGAGTGGGTTGCGGCCGTTCGCCAGGCCCACGGCGCGGCTCGCGCTGGGCCGGCCGAGGCGGGTGGCGAGCCGGCCGTAGCTCGTCGTGTGGCCGTAGGGGATGTCCGCCAGCAGCTCCCAGACGCTCCGCTGGAAGTCGCTGCCGGCGAGCGCCACGGGGAGGTCGAAGACGGTCAGCTCGCCGGCGAGGTATGCCTGGAGCTGCTCCAGCGCGTCCGCGAGCGGCGCCCGGTCGGCGACCCAGTCGGCGCCGACCCGCGCCTGGTGCCCGTCGCCGAGGTCGAACTCGATCCCGGTCAGCGCCTGGCCGTCGCCGACCAGCAGCAGCGCTCCGATGCGGGAGTCGACCACGGTGTAGCGGCGGCGGGCGCCGCGGTCGAGCTCGACGAAGCGCGCGCCGACCGCGGTCGTCCCGCGCGTCATGAGGCGCGCTCCGCGGCCTCGGCGCAGCACCCGGACTCGAGCCGGTCGGTGGCAGCGGCCGGCGGCGTGTCGAGCACGGCCCAGAGGTGCTGCAGCGCGTAGGAGCGCCACGGCCGCCAGCGCCTGGCGGTCGCGGCGGCGGCGCGAGGGTCGGCCGGCTGGCCGAGGCGGGCGAGGGCGTGCCGCACGCCGAGGTCGGTGGGCATGAACACGTCGGGGTCTCCCAGCGCTCGCATCCTGATGTAGGCGACCGTCCACGGGCCGATGCCGCGCAGGGCGAGGAGCTTCCGCTCCAGCTCGTCGCGGTCGCCGTACGGGTCGAGCCGGACGGTCCCGTCCGCGAGCGCGACGCACAGCCCGAGCAGCGCCTCCCGCCGGGCGTGCGGCATGGCGAGGTCGGCCGGGTCGGCGGCGGCGAGCGCCGCGGCGGTCGGGAAGGTGCGGGTGACGCCGCCGGCGGGGACCGCCAGGGGCGTGCCGTAGCGGGCGGCGAGCCGGCCGGCGGCGGTACGGGCCGCGGCGACGGTGACCTGCTGGCCGAGGATTGCGCGGACGGCCAGCTCGGCCGCGTCGACGTGGCCTGGGACGCGCCGGCCGGGGCTCGCGGCGACCAGCGGCGCGAGCAGGCGGTCCCGCCCGAGCGCCTGCGCGACCGCGTCCGGGTCGGCGTCCAGGTCGAGCAGGCGCCGGCAGCGCCGCACCGCGGCGCCGAGGTCGCGCGGGTCGTCCAGGCGCAGGTGGCAGCGGACCTGGCCGGGCTCGTCGCCTGCCTGCAGTGTGACCACGCCGGTGCCGTGCGGCAGGGTCAGCGCGCGGGTGTAGACGCCGTCCGCGCACGCCTCGACGCCGGGGACGGCGCGGGTGGCGAGGAAGCGCAGCAGCGCCGCCAGGTCGAGCGGCGGCCGGTACGGCAACGGCAGGCAGACCGTGCCCGGCCGGGCGCCGAGTTCCTCGCGAGCCAGCTCGTGGTCGACCATGGCGCCATTGTCGCCGCCGGGTGCGACGGTCCTACTCGACCAGCTCCACCCAGTCGGCGTAGCGGGGCTCCTGGCCGAGGGTGGCGGCGCGGAACAGCTCCTGCAGCCGGCGGGTCAACGGGCCGGGCTCGCCCAGCACCCGGTCGTCCACCTCCCGGATCGGCACCACCTCGGCCGCCGTCCCGGTGAAGAACGCCTCATCCGCCAGGTACAGGTCGGTCCGCACCAGCTCCGACTCGCGCACGGGCACGCCCTCGCCGGCGGCGATGCGCATGATGCTGTCGCGGGTGATGCCGGCCAGGCAGCCGGCGGCGAGCGGCGGGGTCGACAGCACCCCGTCGCGGACCACGAACAGGTTCTCCCCGGAGCCGTCGGTGACGTGCCCCTGGGCGTTGAGCAGCACGCCTTCGTCGTAGCCGGCCTTGACCGCCTCCGCCTTGGCCAGCGAGGAGTTGATGTACTGCCCGGTCGCCTTGGCCGCCGGCGGGATGATGTTGGGATCCAGCCGCCGCCACGAGCTGACCTTCGCCCGCACGCCGGTGGCGAACGACTCCTCGCCCAGGTACGC
>WNGA01014958.1_pt1 | contig 17196 bp, 16 predicted proteins | sample 5400061 | NCBI WGS metagenome assembly WNGA01 (sample SAMN13153366, study PRJNA577476) | soil metagenome | isolation source: 100 cm soil or saprolite under grassland replicate 2 | place: USA:California | collected 2016-06-15 | reverse complement strand
TACCGCCGGGTCCAGATCAGGCTCGCCGACGGCACAACGTTCGACGTCGCGGACCGGCTCGACTCCACGTGCCCGTTCCGCATCGGCACCTGGTACCGCGCGGTGCAGCCGCCACCGGAGCCTCCCGAGCCGTGGCCCACCCTGCATGCGCGCCTTGAAGGCGTCCCGGCGACCGTGCGCGCGGGAGAGCCGTTTGACTACGTCGTCGAGCTGGCCAACACCGGGACGGCAGACGTCACGTTCGACCCGTGCCCGACCTATGCCGAGGCCCTCGGCGGCGCGCGCGCCGACTACCGGCTGAACTGCGCCGCCGCGGCGGTCATCCCTGCGGGCGGGTCGGTGCGGTTCGCGATGCGGCTCGACGTCGACGCCGATGTTCCGTCAGGCCCGGCGAAGATCGTCTGGTCGTTGCACGGCTCCGTGGTGGCCGCCGGCACGGGGATGACCGTCATCCGCTGATATAGGTCGGGCGTAGCCCTTCACGAACACCTCCGGAGGTGCCAGAAGGGACCCATCAGGTTCCTTTCGAGGGTCGGGCGTTGGTGCGCCCTGGTCCTCCTGACGCCCTCCGGAGGTGGGTTTCGTGTCTGTGCATGCTGCCCCAGTCACAGCGTCCACGCTGGTCGTGGCGGTCGATGTCGGCAAGTCCTCGGCTGCTGTGTCGGTCACTGACGCCGGACGGCATCGGTTGATGGGTCCGGTCGAGTTCACGTTGACTCGGCCGACTCTGCTGCGGGTGGTCGATCAGGTGCGTGCTGTGCTCCCCGAGGTGGTCGGGGTGTCGGTGAAGGTGGGGGTCCCCCCTCACCACGATGCCCGGCTGGGGCGTGGTGCGGGCCGCCAGCCTTCATGCTGCGCCGAGGACGTTCTGAATACCGACCACGGCGGCGCCGCGGGCCCAGTCGTTGAAGGTGAGTGGGGTGGTGATGATGTCGAGGGTGCATCTCTGCGTCTCGTCGAGCCCCGGCCGTAGCCGGTCTGCGATCACGTCGTTCATGGGCGCGGAGTCGGCGAGGGCGGCCACGTCTTCGCCGGCGAGCACGATGCAGGTCGTCTGAAGTGCCCCCGCGAACGTGGCGACGAGGTGTCCGAGTGCTCGGGCGGCGGCGTCCAGCCAGCCGGTGGCGACGTCGTCGCCGGCGCTACGGGCCTGGATGAGGTCGCCGAACGAGACCGGTCGACCCGCGGCGGCGGAGGCGTGACGTTCGATGTCGTCGCGGTTGAGGTAGGCGGCTGCGCATCCGGTGTGGCCGATGCGGCATCGAGGCCCGCGGTTGTCGATGGGAGCGTGGGCGAGCAGATGGCCGTTGTCGATGAGGTGTTCGACGGCGACGCCCTCGCGGACGAGGCCGAAGCCGAGGCCCGCGCCGACGGTGATGAGGCCGAACGTTGAGTGGGTGCGGCCGGCACCGAACCACAGTTGCTCGCGGGCCAGAGCGGTGACGTCGTTGGTGACGATGACCGGGAGGCCGGTACGTTCCTGTAAGGGGGTCGCGAAGTCGACGTCGCGCCAGCCGAGGAATGTTCCTTCCCGTACGATCGATCGGTCTAGGACGACGCCGCCGACGGCCACTCCGATGCCGTCCAGGGAGGGGACCCTCCGGGCGAGTTTGTTCGCCAGCTGTGCGACGACTTTCGCTGTCGCCGTGACCGGGACCATGCCGTCTGCAGCCGGCTCCGGTAGCGCAGCCTTGGCCGTGGACTTGACGTCGCCGAACATGTCGCACACGACCGCGTAGGCAGTGTCGGCGGTGAGCTTGCACCCGACGACGTGGCGGGCGCTGGGCACCGCGGTGAGGATCTGGCGTGGCCAGGCGGGACATCGACGCGTAGGACAGGTTGAGCCGGTCGCCGAGGTCACCCCGGGTCGCCGGCCCATGGACCAGCAGGTGCCGGGTCACGGCGAGTTCGCCCGCGGACAGTCCCCTCTCCGTCGCCGACCGCGCAGACGCGCTACTCAGGACCATCCAGCCAGTTTACAAGTGACCCTTGTCACATTCGCGAGGATGGATTATTTTCAATCTGACTGTAATTACTGCATTCGGAGCAGCCCGTGCGACCACATCTGCGGGATACATCGCCGAGGTCGAGGACGCCGGCCAGAAAGCAGTCAGCTCACGCCGGCGCGCGCTGTGACGCAGTTCCCCGGCGAAGGAGACATGATGACCACCACGACACCGACCCTGCCGGCGAAAACCGGCCCCGCCCCGACCGCATCGACCCGCTCGCGCGACGACACGCGCCTGGCGCTGCTGTTCATCCTCCCCGCCCTGGTCGGCTTCCTCATCTTCATGGTCTGGCCGACCCTGCGCGGGATCTACCTCAGCTTCACGAAGTTCAACCTGCTCACGCCGCCGGATTTCAACGGCCTGGACAACTACGTCCGGATGGTGCAGGACCCGGTGTTCTGGAACGCGTTGAAGGTGACGGTCTACTACGTGGTCCTGAACATCGGGCTGCAGACGGCCTTCGCCCTGGTCATCGCGGTGATGATGCAGCGGCTCACGCAGCGGACGTGGTTACGCGGCATCGTCCTCACGCCATACCTTGTCTCGAACGTGGTGGCTGCGATGGTCTTCCTCTGGATCCTCGACTACCAGCTCGGCATCGGCAACACGATCCTCGCCGCCGTCGGCTTCGACCGGATCCCATTCCTGTCGGACAGCGCCTGGGTCATCCCGACGATCGCGGTCATCAACGTCTGGCGGCACGTGGGATACACCGCGCTGCTCATCTTCGCCGGGCTGCAGACGATCCCAGAGAGCGTCTACGAGGCCGGGCGCATCGACGGCGCGAGCGAGGTACGGATGTTCCGCAGCATCACCATCCCGCTGCTGCGCCCCATCCTTTCGCTCGTCCTCATCATCACGGTGGTCGGCTCGTTCCAGGTGTTCGACACCGTGGCTATCGCGACCCGCGGCGGTCCGGTCGATTCCTCGCGTGTGCTGCAGTACTACATCTACGACGTCGCCTTCGGGCGCTTCCAGTTCGGCTACGCGTTTGCCATGTCGGTGGCCCTGCTCGCGGTCCTCGTCATCATCACGTTCGTCCAGTACCGGCTCACCCGCGCCGAGACTTCCGACCTGGCCTGAGGAGGGGAACATGACCACCGACACCACCCCGCCGGTCGCAACGGCCGGACCGGACGTCGCAGCGCGCGAGGCCACTCCAGAGGCGCGCCACTTCAGCGTCGGCCGCGCGCTCGCCTGGACCTTCATGATCCTGATGATCCTCGTCAGCCTGTTCCCGTTCTACTGGATGCTGCGCACCGCCCTGTCCAGCAACAACGCCCTCTACGCCGGCTCCGACAGCCTGCTGCCGGTGCAGGCGTCGTCGGGCGGCTTCGAGCGGGTCTTCGGCCTGCAGACGGGACAGGAGGCCATCGACGCCGGCGGCGCCGGGCAGGCGATCAACTTCTGGCGTTACCTCCTCAACTCCGTCGTCGTCGCCACGCTCATCACCGCAGCGCAGGTATTCTTCTCCGCGATGGCCGCGTACGCATTCGCCCGGCTGCAGTGGCGGCACCGCGAGAAGGTCTTCGCCTTCTTCCTCGCCGGCCTGATGATCCCGGCGATCTTCACGCTGCTGCCGAACTTCGTGCTCATCAAGCAACTCGGGCTGGTGGACACAGTGCTCGGAATCGCACTGCCCACCATGTTCATGACCCCGTTCGCGGTGTTCTTCCTGCGCCAGTTCTTCCTCGGCATCTCCCGCGAGGTGGAGGAGGCGGCGCTCATGGACGGCGCGTCGAAGGTCAGGGTGTTCTTCCGGCTCATCCTGCCGATGTCGGTAGCCCCCATCACGACCTTGGCGATCCTCACGTACATCGCCGCGTGGAACGAGTACTTCTGGCCGCTGATGGTCAGCTACACCGACAAGTCGCGCGTACTCACCGTCGCGCTCGGAGTGTTCAAGTCGCAGACCCCGCAGACCGGCCCCGACTGGTCCGGCCTCATGGCGGCCACGCTCGTCGCCGCGCTTCCCATGCTGATCCTGTTCATGGTCTTTGCTAAGCGCATCGTCAACTCCATCGGCTTCAGCGGGATCAAGTGAGGAGGCCGGCCATGGTCACGTTCGGTCAGCGGATCCGCGCCGCCGCGGTCGCCGTACTCACCGTCGGCGCCCTGAGCGCCTGCAGCAGCGGCAGCGGCGGGGGCTCGAGCGGCACCATCGAGTACTGGCTGTGGGACTCGGCGCAACAACCCGGCTACCAGAAGTGCGCCGACGCCTTCCAACAGGCGAACCCCGGCCTGCGCATCCGCATCTCCCAATACGGGTGGGACGCCTACTGGTCCAAGCTCACCGCCGGCTTCATCGCCGACACCGCGCCGGACGTCTTCACCGACCACCTGTCGAAGTTCGCCCAGTACGTCGACCTCAAGGTGCTCCGCCCGCTCGACGACCTCGGCCCGACCAGCGACATCCAGGACGGTGACTACCAGGAGGGCCTAGCGGAGCTGTGGAAGGGCCAGGATGGCAGGCGGTACGGCGCCCCGAAGGACTGGGACACGATCGCCATCTTCTACGACAACGCGGCGCTCAAGGCCGCAGGTGTGGACCCCGCCGAGCTGCAGGACCTCACCTGGAACCCGCAGGACGGCGGGACATTCGAAAAGCTCGTCGCGCACCTCACCATCGACGCCAACGGCGTCCGCGGCGACCAGCCGGGCTTCGACAAGGATCACGTCAAGACCCACGGGCTGGCCTCCGAGGGCTCCGGCGGTGGCGGCTGGGGCCAGACCCAGTGGTCGGCGTTCACCGGCAGCGCGGGCTGGCAGGCCACCGACAAGAACCCCTGGGGCACCCGGTTCAACCTCGACCAGCCGGCGCTGCAGGACACCCTGGACTGGTACTTCGGGCTCGTGCATAAGGGCTACATGGCCAGCTACGAGGAGATCGGAGGCGCCAACGCGATCGGCACGGACAAGCAGATCCAGTCCGGGACGGCGGCCATGGGACTCAGCGGCTCGTGGATGATCTCGACCTTCAGCAAGCTCACCGACGCAGGCGGCAAGAAGCTGGACATCGGTATCGCGCCCACCCCGATCGGTCCCACCGGTAAGCGGGCGTCGATGTTCAACGGTCTCGCCGACTCGATCACGACGCTGTCGCAGCAGCCCGACAACGCGGCGAAGTGGGTGAGGTTCCTCTCTGGTGCGCAGTGCCAGGACATCATCGGCCAGTCCGGAGTGGTCTTCCCGGCCCGGCCCCATGGAACGGACCTCGCCGTCGCGTACAACAAGAGCGAGCGCAAGCTCGACGTCACCCCGTTCACCCAGCAGGTCAAGGACAAGACGACGTTCCTCTTCCCCGTGACGACGAATGCCGCCGACATCACGGCACTGATGGCCCCGCGCCTCGACGCGGTCTACATCGGCAGCTCGCCGGTCACCTCGCTCACGACCCTGAACCAGCAGCTCAATGACCTGTTCAAGGTCGCTCAATGAGAGTCGGGCCGGACGGACCATCTCGGCGCAGACGTGAAGTGGCCGGTGACGGATAGGTTGGGGAGGCGTTGGGTATGAATCCGTCGACGACCGTGCCGACCCGCGGCAGCGTCGAGGCCGGCGAACGCGCCGTGCCACTGCACTGGCGCAGCGCCGGTGTGAGTCTGGTGCTGGACTGCTCCGGGCCGCTGCTGCCGCGGGTGCTGTACTGGGGCGCCGATCTGTTCGACCGCGCCGCCGGGGAGCTGGCTGGCCTGGCGGTCGCGGCGACCCCGCAACTGGTCTCCAACAACATCGACGAAGTCGTACCGTTCAGCGTGTTGCCCGAGCAGTCGGTCGGCTGGATCGGTACGCCGGGACTCACCGGACACCGCGATGGCGCGGCGTTCTCCACCGCGTTCACCGTGCGGCAGGTGACCGAGGAGCCCGCTCAGGCTCCGGTCAGCCGCCGCCTCTCGGTACGCGCACAGGATGCAGGCGCCGGGCTGTCGCTGTTGCTGGAGATCGAAATGACCGAGTCCGGGCTGCTCCGGCAGCGCGCCACGCTGACCAACGACGCGGCCGACTCGACCTTCATGCTGGACGGCCTGCTGCTCACCCTGCCGGTGCCCACCGAGGCGGGCGAGCTGCTCGACTTCACCGGGCGGCACCTGCGCGAGCGCATCCCGCAGCGGCAGCCGTTCGCCGTGGGTACGCGACTTCGGGAGAACCGGCGGGGACGTACCGGAGCGGACGCCTCGATCATCCTCGCCGCCGGGACGACCGGTTTCGGATTCACCGCCGGCGAGGTGTGGGGAGTCCACGTGGCATGGAGCGGCAACCACCGCACACTCGCCGAGCGGACCTCCACCGGGGTGTCCCTGCTGGGCGGCGGTGAGCTGCTGTTGGCCGGCGAGGTCCGGCTGGCGCCCGGCATGAGCTACCGGAGCCCCTGGCTGTACGGCTCGTACGGGCGCGGACTGGACGAGCTGTCCACGCGGTTCCACCGGTACCTGCGGGGTCGGCCGCAGCATCCGCGGTCGCCCCGTCCAGTGATCATCAACACCTGGGAGGCGGTCTACTTCGACCACGACCTGGCGAAGCTCACCGCCCTGGCCGACGCCGCCGCGCAGGTCGGGGCCGAGCGGTTCGTTCTCGACGACGGCTGGTTCCGGCACCGCCGGGACGACCACGCCGGGCTCGGTGACTGGTACGTCGACGAGACGGTCTGGCCGACGGGGTTGCACCCGCTCGTCGACCACGTGCGCGGCCTGGGGATGCAGTTCGGGCTGTGGGTCGAGCCGGAGATGGTCAACCCCGACTCGGACCTTGCCCGTGCGCACCCGGACTGGATCATGGCCACCGGCGGCCGGCTGCCGCCGGAGGCCCGCTTCCAGCAGGTCCTCGACCTCGGCCACACCGAGGCGTACTCCTACATCTTCCAGCGGCTCGACGCGCTGCTGTCGGAGTACGACATCGGCTACCTCAAATGGGACCACAACCGGGACCTGATCGACGCCGGCCACTCACCCGGCGGCGAGGCCGGCGTGCACGTGCAGACCCTGCAGCTGTACCGGCTGCTGGACGATTTGCGCGCCCGGCACCCCGGCTTGGAGATCGAGTCCTGCGCCTCCGGCGGCTCGCGGGTCGACCTCGGCGTGCTGGAGCGCACCGACCGGATCTGGTCCAGTGACTGCAACGACGCGCTGGAGCGCCAGTTCATCCAGCGGTGGACCGGGGCGCTGCTGCCGCCGGAGATGATCGGCGCCCATGTCGGCCCCACCGTCTCGCACACCACCGGCCGGGTGCACACCATCGACTTCCGCGCCGGCACCGCGCTGTTCGGTCACTTCGGCATTGAGTGGGACCTCACCGAGGCGAGCGACGCCGAGCGCGAGCGGCTCGCCGCCTGGATCCGCCTCTACAAGGAGCTGCGCGGCCTCCTACACAGCGGTACGGTCGTGCGCTCGGATCACCCGGATCCTTCCCTGTGGGTGCACGGCGTGGTGGCCACCGACCTCTCGGAGGCGGTGTACGCCCTCGCCACCACAGCGACCGGGGTGTGGTCGCCACCGGGGCGCGTACGCCTGCCCGGTCTGGATCCGGACGCACTGTACCGGGTGGCCCCGCTGCCCCCCGGCGACCAGCTGGACGGGCCCACCAAGTACCCGCTGGACTGGTGGAGCACCGGCGTCGAGCTGAGCGGGCGGGTGCTCGCCCTCGCCGGAATCCAGGCGCCGGTGCTCTTCCCGGAACGGCTGGTGCTGGTGAGAGCCACTCGATGCTGACCGCACACCTGTGGGGACCTCTGGAAGGTCATCGCGGCTCGCTCAGACGGCGAAGTTCCTGCCGAAGCGCATCGACGGTCCAGGCGTTCTCATATGTCATGCCCAAAGCTACGACTCGGAGCGCAAACCCAAGCCTGTTGACGTCGTCGCTAAGGCCCGAGGCTAACGAACAGCGCGACGGCTCGGAGTCCCGAAGAGTGGCGGCTTGTGAGATGGGTCAGCTCTTGATCCGGTCCGTTTCGTACGCCCACATGACGATTTCGACGCGGTTCCGGGCGCCGAGTTTGGCCATCAGGCTGGTGAGGTGGGTCTTGACGGTGCTGAGGCTGATGTGGAGCTCGGCTGCGATCTCGGCGTTGGTTCGACCACGGGCCACCGTAATCAGGACTTCCTCTTCTCGGCCGGTGAGCGGTTCGATGGGCTGAGCCGGTGGCCGCGCCGTGCGTGCGTCGGAGAAGGCTGCGAGGAGTCGGGCGGTGACGTTCGGGGCGATGAGAGCGTCGCCGTTGGCGGCGGCCTGGATCGCCTGGATGAGGAGGTCGGGTCCGGCGTCTTTGAGCAGGAAGCCCCGGGCGCCTGCCTTGAGGGCGCCGTACACGTATTCGTCGAGGTCGAAGGTGGTGATCACGACGATCGCGAGCGGGTCGTCGACGTCAGGCCCGGCTAGTTGTCGGGTGGCCTCGATGCCGTCCATGTGGGGCATGCGGATGTCGAACAGGCACACGTCGGGGCGGAGGTCGCGGGCTAGGGCAACCGCTGCGCGTCCATCGGCCGCCTCGCCAATCACCTCGATGTCGGGCTGGGCGTCGAGGATCATCCTGAGCCCGGTCCGGATGATGTCCTGATCATCAGCGACGATCACGCGGATGCTCATGCGACCGAGGCGGCCCTTGGCACCACCGCGTTGACCGTCCAGCCCCCGTCGGAGTTCGGACCAGCCTCGAGGGTGCCACCGAGGAGTATCGCTCGTTCGGTCATGCCCACCAGGCCGTAGCCGGCCCAGCTCCGACCGGTAGAGCTGGCATCGCCGTCGTCGCGGACGGTGATGTGCACCGAGTCGTCGTCGCCAGCGACGCAGACGTCGATGCGGGTTGCGTGGAGTGCATGTCGCACTGCGTTCGTGATCGACTCCTGGGCGATGCGGTAGATCGCGGCCCCGACCGATGGCCCGAGGTCATCAAGGTCACCCGACAAGTGCACCTCGACACGCGGCCAGTCCCCGATCCTGTGAGCAAGCCGCTCGATGTCGGCCACACCGGGCTGCGGGGCAAGGTCGGGCTCCTCGCCCTCGCGAAGGACGCCAACCATGATGCGCATCTCCGCGAGCGTGCGCGAAGCCTCCTCTTCGATGACTTCGAGAGCATCCACAGCGGCATCGGGACGGGATGCCGCGACGAAGCGCCCGGCCTGGGCCCGGATCGCGATGGCCGAGACGTGGTGAGCGACGGTGTCGTGCAGCTCGCGCGCCAACTGGTCGCGCTCGCGGAGCCTGACCTGATCCATCTCGCGCAGCCGGGAGGTGGCCCGGTAGCGGACCGAAGCGCCGAGCGCGGCCGGGAACAACAGGAACATCAACCCGACCACGGAATCGACGACACCGGTGAAGTCGCTGATCACACCGAGGACACCGGCGACCAGGACGATGGCCAACCCGGTCGCAGCATCACGACCGGCCGCCCAACGAAATAGCGAATAGGGGAGCAGCAAGACGTAGGCCATGGTGTACAGCCCCACCGATTCGTCGGCCCCACCGAGCAGGGCCGCGAGATCGAGCACGATCAGGGCACCGAACACGACAGCGACGACGGCGAGCGGGTGCGTGCGCCTCCATGGCAGCGTGAAGACCAGAGACACACCAAGCAGCAGCGCGACAGGTCGCCACACCACCCCCTCGCGGAGGATGCCTTCGAGCAACGCCGTCAACGCCAGGACGGCGACGAGCACATAGTCCCGCCACACCCGCCTCGGCGGATGCGGAGCTGGGGGCTCGGCCCACAGCGACTGGCCAACGCTTCTCACCACAACGCCAGCGTAGTGAACCCCAGCCGACGCGGATCGGCCGAAAGTACGACGCGTACGCCGTCCGATCGGCCGGAGGAAGTCCAGCCACAAGGACCGATGTGCCCGTCGCCGAGTCTCGTCACGATGAACTGCGCGGACCGCCGCACGCCGATGGATGAGCGATCGCCCAGGGAGAAGAAGACGATGATGTCGCTTGCGCTCTACCGATTGGGGCGGTTCGCCGCCCGTCGCCCGTGGGCCGTCATCGGGTCATGGCTTGTCGTGTCTTTGCTCGTCATCGGAGCGTCCAGCGCCTTGGGCCAGAAGCTCGAGGACTCCTTCGACGTTCCGGGACTGGACTCCCAGGAAGCAACCGACCTGCTCACGGCCGCGCATTCGGGCCGGGCCGGACTCACTGCACAGGTAGTCATGACACCGCTCGACGACCACGCGACGTTCTTCGATTCAGCTGACGCGCAGGCCGCCCTGACCCAGGTCGAGGCCGGGGCCCGCGCTCTGCCCCATGTGCTCGACACCACCGATCCGGCGGGCGCGCTGGCCGCGGGCCCCGAGCAGGCGGTGCAGTGTGGGACGATTTCGCCCGACGGTCGCGTCGCCCTCATTCGCCTGCAGTATCCGGTGCTCGAGGACCTGAACCCAGGTGATCTGGAGAACCTCAAAGAGTTCGGTGTCCAGGCCCGAGAGGGTTCGCCGCTGCAGATCGAAATGGGCGGCGACCTGTTCTTCGCCTTCGAAGAAGCCGAGACAGGCGTCGGTGAAGTGGCCGGCTTGGTCGCAGCCGTCGTCATTCTGCTTCTGGCGTTTGGATCACTCATCGCCATGGGGCTCCCGATCGGAATGGCGATCTTCGGCCTCGCCCTGGGCATCAGCTCGATGTCGCTCATCACCTACCTCATCGAGATCCCCAGCTGGGCTCCCGTGCTTGGCAGCATGGTCGGCCTCGGCGTGGGTATCGACTACGCCTTGTTCATCGTCACCCGGCACCGCGAGCACCTCGCCCGGGGGATGACCGTCGAGGATTCGATCGGCCGCGCCGTCGCCACCGCCGGCCAGGCCGTGGTCCTCGCCGGCGGCACCGTGGTCATCGCGATCCTCGGCCTGGCAGTCGCCGGTGTTCCGTTCATGACCGCTGGCGGAGTTGCCGTCTCGGTCATCGTGCTGATCATGGTGGTCTCGTCAATCACGTTGCTGCCCGCGTTTCTGGGGCTGGCCGGGCACCGGATCAACCGCTTCGGACTCCGACGGAACAGGACACCGGTCGGCGCCCCAGTGGGCTCGAACTGGCACCGTTGGGGTGCGCACGTGTGCAGAAACGCCCGGGCGTACGCCATCGGCGTCACGGTCGTGCTGCTGGCGGTCAGCGCACCGGTGCTGGCCCTGCGTGTGGGCAGTCCCGACGATGGCTCACTGCCGGCGACCCGGAGCGAACGTCGGGCCTACGATCTCGTCGCCAATGGCTTCGGTCCCGGCACCAACGGCCCGTTGGTGATCGCCGTCGACATCTCGCAGGATCCGAGCGTCGTGCACCCCCTCCTCGCCGCCATCAGCGCCGACGAGGGAATTGCCGCCGTCGCGCCCCCCGACGTGAACGCCGAAGCCGGTGTCGCGACGCTGGTTGCCATCCCGACCACCGGCCCTCAGGACGGCGCAACCCTCGACACGGTTCGGCGCCTGCGGGCCGACGTTCTCCCATCCGTGCTGGGTCAGCGATCGACTGCCGCTGTTCATCGCCGCAGTGATCCTGCTGTCCGTCCTGCTCCTGACCCTGGTCTTCCGATCAATTCTCGTGCCGCTCAAGGCGGCGCTGATGAACCTCCTCAGCGTTGGTGCCTCCTACGGCGTGATGGTCATGGTGTTCCAATGGGGGTGGGGCGCCGGCGTCATCGGCCTGGAATCGACTGTGCCGATCGTCTCGTTCATCCCCATGTTCATGTTTGCCATCCTCTTCGGCCTCTCGATGGACTACGAGGTGTTCCTGCTGTCCCGAGTGCGTGAGGAATACCTGGCCAGTGGACACAACGACGCGTCGGTCATCCGCGGCATCGCCGGCACCGCCCGAGTCATCACGTCGGCCGCTCTGATCATGTGCTCGGTCTTCCTCGGCTTCGTCCTGGGTGACGACCCGTCAACCAAGATGTTCGGCCTCGGCTTGGCCACAGCTATCTTCGTGGACGCGACCCTCGTGCGGATGGTTCTGGTGCCAGCCACAATGAAGCTGATGGGCGACGCCAACTGGTGGATTCCAGGCTGGCTCGATCGCCTGCTGCCGACCATAGACATCGATGGGCAGGCCGGAGGGCCAATGCCAGAGATCGAGGCCGGTCCCGTTCCCGGAGCCGACCACGCGCCAGCGCACTTCTAGCTGTACTGACCAGGGAGGTTGGTCAAGCGGGTGATGTGGTGTCGCGGATGAGCTTTGTCAGCAAGTCTGCGGCTACCTCGTTGCCCTCGTCGACCAAGCGGTTCAGTTCATCGACATCGCCGCGCCCAGCGGCAAGCTCAGCCAGCCGGTCGGCCGCCTCCTCGTTGCCCGCATCGACCAACCAGCGCAGTTCCTCGACATCGCCGCGCCCAGCAGCAAGCTCGGCGAGCCGGTTGGCCGCTTCCTCGTTGCCGTCCTCGGCCAGGCGGCGCAGTGCGTCAAGTTCAAGTCCAGCCATTTGCAAGTCCTCCTAGACGGTCGTTCGCCGGTTGTCGCCCGACTCGCGCATCGCGTCGCGGCGTACCCGCCATTCGGCCAGGACCTGCGGTAGCCGCTCGCCGAGGAAGTCGGCCAAGGCGGCCAGTTCTTCCAGCGGGGCCCGCCGCGCCGGCGCGGCGTCTGCCAGCAGCACCAACCCCTCACGAAACAGCGCCGCCTGCTCCTCGAACAGCCGGGAATCGAAGTTCTTCGGCTCCAGCCCATCCAGATTCGGGCTGATCCGATCGGCCCGCTCGCCCGCCCTGCGGGTACGCAGCACGACCCCGTAACCCTCCAGAAGCTTGACCATCCCGGTGATCGCGCTGCGGCTGGCCATCAATGCGTCGCTCAGCTCGTCGATGGTCTGCTGCGGCGGGTCACAGACCATGAGGTATCCGAGCAGTCTGCCTGCCATGGGCGGGAACCCGTGCTCGCGGGCGTAGAAGCGCCCGACGTGATCGGCGAAGGTCAGTTCCTCGTCCCGAGGCATACGGCAACAATAGCAGTGATATCAGAGATGACACAATATTCTGTCATCTCTGCACATTCTGACGGCATCAGTGTTCGATTCCACCGACGTGGCGAGGCGGGGCGCGCGGCTGGGGTCGGCCTCCGCCAGCCGCCGCGACGACCTCCACAATTGGGCCGAGATCAACCTCGTCGACTGACGGCCGCTCAGCCGGATACGCGCTGCCGGTCCTCCCGTGCGTGTTTGCGCTCCTGGGCCAGGAACTCGACGGCGTGACTGCCGTCCATCCGGACTCGCTCGGCCGCGTGCCGAGCCTCTAGCCAGGCGAGCTGGGACGCGTGCCGCAGTTCCAGCCAGGCGTGCTGTGCACCGTGCCGGAGACTGAGCACCGCCTTGCGCCCGGCAGGTTTGTCGGACGCTTTCTCGTGTGCGGCCACGTGCTGGTCGGCCAGCCAGGTGTGCTCGCCGTCGTGCCGGGACCAGAGCTCTTCGTGCGCCGCAAGGTGCTTCTTCGTGACCTCGGAGTGATGGTCGACGTGCCGACGCTCGACATCGGCGTGATCGGCTGCATGCCTGCGGTTGACCGCGGCGGCCGACATGTCCTGCTGATCCATGATGACCTCCTCACGCGGAGGGCGCTGACGTCTCTCGACGCTACTCCACTCAGGAGGGCGCATCGAGGGTTGCGGCGAGCTCGACCACGATCCTGACCAGCGCGTCGCCGTCGAGCAGCGACGCGTCGTTGTGGTCCGCGCCCTCGACCTCGACCAGGCGTGTCAACCTCGGAGCCGAGGCCGCCACCGTACGGCTCTGCTCGGGCGGTACGACGGAGTCCGCGGCGCCGTACACCACGGCGACCGGGGCCTTGACCGTCGCGAGCCGGTCCGCCAGCGGGTACCTGTCGCGGAGCAGCAGCCGCACCGGCAGGAATGGGTAGTGGACTTGCCCGACCGAGGCGAGGTCGACGAACGGCGAACGCAGCACGAGTCCACCGGGCGCGATCTCGGTGGCGAGCTCGGTGACGACCGCCGCGCCCAGGCTCTCGCCGAAGTACAGGATGCGACCGGGGGGGAGGCCGGTCTGCTCGACCAGGAACCGCTGCGCCGCGCGGACGTCGCGAGCAAGTCCGTGCTCGGTGGGACTGCCCTCGTTGCCTCCGTACCCGCGGTAGTCGAAGAGCAGGACCGTCAGGCCCTCGGCGGACAGCGCTCGCGCGAGCGGTGCGCGGTCTGCCCGGTTGCCGCCGTTACCGTTGGCGACCAGCACCGCCGTACCGCGACCGGCATCCGCGGCCGGCACCAGCCAGGCCCCCAGCCGGAGTCCGTCGTCGGTCTGGAGTACGACGTCCCGCGCGCCGGGCAGGACGGTCGCCGCAACCGGAACGGCCTCGTCGTCCGGCAGGTAGATCAGGTGGCGCTGGAGTCCCCACAGCAGTGCGAGCAGCAGCAGAACCACCGCCGACACGATCACCGCCAGGCGCACCACGTCTCCAGTCTCGCCCCACCACCAACCTCAACGGTTCTTGAGCAAGAGCAGACGGCGCGCAGCAGAGGGTGCAAGATGAAGTTGCGGTAGCCGGGGGAAGGGCATCGGCATGGGCATGTCATCGGTTGAAGCCGATCGTATGCGGACGCTGGCCGCCGAGGCAGCACCTCATCTGGTCGCCGAGTCCGTGGAGTGGAACAGGAATCTTGCTGCTGACCACGACCGGTTGACGGAGGCGGTGCGGTGGTTCATCGCAAGGGGGGATGCGACGGCCGCGGTCGAGATGGTCGCGGACCTCCGGCGCTACTGGTTCGACGAGCGTCACCATGCGGAGGCGCGTGACCTGACCGCAGCCGCGGTCGCGATGGACGAGGCGCCGCGCGCTCAGCGGTACGCCGAGGCCATGATGAGCTGGGCCCGGTTCACGTTCTTCACAGGTCGTCCGGCCGGCGACGCCTATGCGTCGGCGCTCGCTGCGGCCCGCACGCAGGGGGACGTGGTGAGCGAGGTCGAGTGTCTGAGCGGACTTGCCCGCGTCGCGTTGCGCGAGAGCAGGTGGGACGACGTGCGCCGGCATGCCCAGCAGGCGTCGCTCCTGGCACGGTCCACCGGAGACGACTCGCTTCAGCGCGTCCCGGTCCACATGCTCGCCGCGGTGGCAAGGATGACCGGCGACTACGAGGAGGCGAGACGCCGCTACACCGAGAGCATCGCGATCGCCGAGGCGATGGGGATGGATTCGCACGTCCCGGGCGAGCACCACAATCTCGGCTACATCGAGTTGCACAGCGGCAACGTCGTGGACGCCGGGAAGATGTTCCGGATGGCGCTCGAAGGCGCGCAGCGGACCGGGGCGACATGGTTGCTCCCGTACTGCGTGCTCGACGTCGGCATCCTCGCGGTCGCGCAGGGCGATCTGGAGCGCGGCGCGGTCCTGGTCACGGCAGCCAAAGCGGCCTTCGACGCGGCCGGCGTCGCCCTCGACCCGGACGATGCCGCCGAGTACGAGTCGGTCGTCCAAGCGCTGCGTGACCTTCTCGACCCTGACCAGTTGGCGTCGCTGAGCGCGCGCGGCCAGGCGTTGTCGCTCGAGGACGCGGTGGTCCTGGCAGGCGGCACGAGCCCGTCGTCGCAGACGTAGACCGAGCTCCCGACCGTGGCATACAGCGTGGCGGATCCAACTGCCCGGCATCAGGTGCTCTCGATCAGCGCCTTCGCCTTGTCGAGGGCGGACACCTCGCTGTCCATAGACTTCTGCACCGGCTTGGCCAGGAGGAGCTTCTTGACTCCAGCGAGCTCGGCGCTGAGCGACATGCTCACCTCGGTGCCGCTGCCCGACGGCGCGAACCGGAACTCACCCACGGGGCGGACCGGGCCCGCGATCACCTTGAAGGCATAGCGCGACGACGGTTCGTATGCCGTTACTTCGATGTCGGCAGGAATGCCGCGACCGCCTGGCCCCTTCACTACCTGGTGGATCGTCGATCCGACGCCTGCCGGCCCTTGGGCGGCGACCTCCTTGACGGCAGGGCGCCACTTCGGGTCATTGCCGTGGTCGGTGAAGAAGGCGAATACCTGGTCCGCCGGACGGTCGATCACAATTGTGCGCTGCGCTTCGGGCATGGTCTCACTCCCCTGTCGCCGGACCCTCCTGGCCGCAACTCAGTCACATGATGCTCTCGATCGCGCCTCGGCAGGGGCGAATCTCGCGTCGATGAATCCAATGGCGGAGCCCAGCTGGTACCTCAAGGTGACGCATCTGGGCCGCTCGGTCCCGCTCGAGGTCGCCGTCGCCACGGTGGCGGTCGTCAACCTCGCTGTCCCGGCCGGGCCAGTGCTCACCGCGACCAGATGAGGTCGGTGACGGAGTCAGTGTGCTGCCGGGACGATGATGCCGCGCACCAGGTAGCTCAGCAGCGAACCGTCGACGCCGTCGTCGTCGGGGTCCTTCTCGTCGACCTCGGTGGATACCACCGCGACGAGGCGGAGGTCCGGAACGACCTCGATCACCTGCCCGCCGAATCCCACCGCCATGTACGCGGCGTACTCCCCGATGGTGGTGACCCACCACATGTAGCCGTAGCCCTCGGCCGGATGCGCCGGCGGCGTCGCGATGTGCCGCGTCGTCGCGTCCCGCACCCAGGTGGCGGGGACGACCTGCCGGCCCCGCCAGCGCCCGCCGTCCAGGTAGAGGTTCCCCAACACGAGCATCTCCCGTGGACGGAGCTTCAGGCCGCTGAACCCGGTGTGGTGCCGCTGCGGGTCGACCGGCCAGGCGAACTCCGCAGCTAGGTAGGCGTCCAGGTTCGCGGGTTCGTACCGCGGCTCGAGGGCCGGACGGGTGACGATGCCGAGCGGGTCGAAGAGACGCGCCCGCGCGTACTGCAGGACCGGCATCCCGGTGGCATTCACCAGGATCGCCGACAGCAGGTGCGCGCCACCGTTGGAGTAGGCGAACCACTGACCGGGCGTCCCGGACTGGTGCCGCAGGATGTCGGCCACCCAGTCCGGGGTCGTGGTGAAGCCGAGGGCCTCCTCGTCGATCTCGCCGGAGAACCCTGCCGTCATGGTGAGCACCTGGCGGAGCGTCGTACGGGCGACGACGGGTGTCATCCGCGCGGCGTAGGCCGGGAGCAGCTTCGCCAGGGTGTCGTCGAGGTGCAGCCTGCCCTCGCCGACGGCGATCCCGACCAGCGTCGACATCACGCTCTTGGTGACCGAGAAGGCGTTCCGGTGCCGATCCGCGGTGGTGAGGTAGTACTGCTCGAACACCGTGCGGCCCTGGACCGACACCAGGATCGCGCGGATGGCGGAGTAGTCCGCTCC